>FTJK01000709.1_pt2 | contig 31407 bp, 67 predicted proteins | sample 1658811 | NCBI WGS metagenome assembly FTJK01 (sample SAMEA3914857, study PRJEB12502) | metagenome | biome: forest; material: soil | place: USA | collected 2011-06-22 | depth 0.1 m
CCGCCTATATTGGATGCAGGAGCCGCAACCGGTGCCGGTGCTGCGCTCATGCCGCCCATAGCAGCCTGTCTCCCTTTCTCAAAAGCATCTTGCTTAACGCCTTTCACAATGTCATTGACCTGTGATTGCGTTAGCATTTTCTCAGCCGGTGGCGTTACCGCCGCAGGCATAGCTTCGCCCTGATTCTGTAATTCTGAACCGTCGCTCATATCAAACCTCTTTTGACTTTTGCCCCGTCACGGTAATGCCTCACTACGTGGAGTTACGGCTATTCTTGCCCCATAGCTGGGTTAAATCTGCCTCGCTTAGCGTGCGAGTAACGGCGTAAGCAATCATTCGTTAATTACTTACAACATATACATATAATACTTGTATTAATAAGTAGCAAGGTGTATTTGGGTGGATATTGGGGTGGGGAAATATAAAGATAGGCACCTACTTTTTCTTAAACGTCTTCATTGTCTCAGCAAGACGAGCGCGCAATCCTACTTTGCCAGGCCGCTTTGCGGCTGCTTCCAGTTTCTTTTCTGGTATTTTCTTTCCTTGGGGAACGCCTAGGTCTTTATGAAGCTGTCCAGGTTTCTTTATAGCTTTTTTGATATTAAGTTTTTTAGACATTAGTGGTTTCCTTTGCTGGTTGTTGTTGTGAAGTTAAAATATTGTGCGCGACTTCCACTGTCTCTTTAGCATGCCGGTGCGCCTGGTCTTGAGTTGCCAGCGCCAGGTCAACAGCTTTAGCAAAGCGTTCTGTATCAGCTTTCTTGAGCTGAACAGCGTCATCTACTCCTGCTTGGTGAGTTTGTAGCATCAGGCGTGTTCTTTCAATATCGTTTGATTGTGCATCGTTCGCAATGTCGGCGGCTTTTAGCTGGTTTTCAACCTGGTTTTGCTGGTTAGTTGCTTGGAATTTTTGCTGCTCCAACTGCATCTTCATCATCACCGGGTTTGGCTGATTTTGCGCTTTGGCTTTCTGCTGCTGCATTTCAACCATAAACTGGTCTGCCAATCCTTCCAGTTCATCCATACCTTTTCCTTCCATATTTTTAACCAAAACTTTTAAGCCTTTCTCATTCATAAATTGGGCGAATATTTCTGAAGACTGCATCATTGCGGTCAACTGCTGCAATGTGCGTGTTTTCTGAATGCCAAAATTAACGCCTGCTTCTACGCGAACTTCCAGCGCGTTATCTGGATAGCTCATTGATAAAGCACCAGGTTGATTGATCATCTTATAATCACGCTGGCCGTTTTTCTTCACAACCGGAATAGTACGCGGGGTTGTTATGTACTTAGGCAACAGGTCAATCATAACCTGCGCTAATTGATTTAACCCCTGCAGGAAACCTACCACATAGGGCATTGCTGAAGAATTGGATTGCGTAGCGCCCTCTACGATTGCAACACCACTTAGTTGGTTATTGTTAATGCCCAGGGATGCGTCATACGCGCCCAAAATAGACTGCATCATCTGGTCAGTAGTGGCGAACGTATTAGACACTTCCGGCGGCGCTGGTACGCGTGCAACTTCCATTGGGGGAGGTAGAGGTTTAGTAGGATCGTTATTGTAGAAAGCGTTATAAACGACAATGCGCGGCGTCTGGTTGTCGGTGTAGGCTGGTAAGTATTCTGGCGGGATAGATTCTTTCGCCACTTTCCACTTGTGCATTACCATGTTTTCTAGTTCGTTTGCTAACGTCTGGCCGGCAAAATTTTTCAGCTTCTGGATACCGATTGCGTGATAAATATAGGGCCGCGTCATCTGCTGCGCCGAGGAATTGTTAGGCTGCCGCAATACAACAGAATTACCATCGACAAAAACCAATGGCAGGTATTTATAGTTAGTTTCGCGATATTCTAATATCTGGTTTTCAATCAGCCGGTACCGGCAAATAATTTCTATTTCTGTCATGCGAGGCGAACCAACAATACCGGGCGGGGGCTGTAAATGGCCTGCTTTTTGCCAGTCTTCTACCATCTGCTTATAGTCTTCCATAGTTCTAGTCTTACCGGTAACATCTTTAACAATTTTAGTTTTTTTCTTTTTCTTTTCGTAGTAATCGCATACCAGCAAAATATCATCTTTGCCGTTGGCATAGCTCCAGTTAAAGCCTTCCATATTGCGGACGCAGTTAATATCACGCACATCAATATTAGGATTTTCCTGTTGGAATTCCTCCTTGGATTTTGGATAAAGTTCAAAGCAGTACATACCGTCGCCCTTGTGCGAGTAGCGCGCCAACGGATCAAATCCGCAAAGCGTAGGGTCATACACGCGGCCTATCTTTATGACCTGATCCATTGACATCGGATTAGCGTAATCCGTCCAGCATTTCATCACGCTAAAGCCGCCGCTCAACAGATCTGTATAAACCTCATACTCCATCGAGTTATTGTTCGCTTCGAACAGAATGGCGCGCATGTGGCCTTCGACTAAGTCTATGAGCTGCATATTAGCTGGCATCCCGTGCGCGGGGCGTACCGTGATAGACGGCTCTTGTTTTGAAAACTCCCCACGCAGGCGAGATATGAACGCTTCTAAGCTGTTAAATTCTACTTGAGGCTTTCCTAGCTCTTCCAGCAACACTAGCTCATCGTCCGATACCGAGGTGTTAAATACAAAGTTCCTGGAAGAGTGATAGCGATTGTAATTGTCTCGAAAGTATTCGTAGGACTTTTCCACGTTCTTCCGGATGCGGCCTAAGTTGTCCTGGTATTTCTTAGCGACTTCTGCCATATGCCCTCTCTCTCATGTTTCTAATTTTGGTAGCGTTGGCTGCCAGTTGTTGGGTAATTTCTGACGTTGAAGCGTCTGTAAATGTTCTACGTAGAACAATTTCATCTATCAGCCCCATTTTTACTGCATCATAGAATGTGTCTGCTATGTCGTCTCGCATGTGCGTGTCATTAGCTGTTATCTTCTGCATGTGTTCTATGCATATAGTGCTATGCTTTGAATATTTTGGCAATGTGATTCGCTTTGCTGCAGCGAAAGGCTGCGCTTGTAAAAACCTAGCTGTCTTATTGCCTGATGCTTTTGTACGTTCAATATCGACTATCTGTATGCCTGGCACATCTTCTAAAACAGATACTAAAGTTACACCAGTGGATTTTTTCTCTATTCCAGCTAGCATTGGCTTAACTTTATATCTAAGACATGATGCATAAAACTCCATAAATTCGCTCTGTAGGTCTTTTGGCTCACACCAAAGCTCGCGGCAATCCAGCCAGTGCAGCCCATAGAGGCCGGTGTCGGTTTCCATTATCTTGATCTTGTACACGCCCCAAAAACTGAACACGGTCGCATCGTTATAGGTTTTTGAAGTCTCGGCAGTATCGGCAGTGATAAATGTGGCTAATATTTCTGGCTCATCGTCCAGCAATGGGAACATTGTCGCTTTGTAGATAGCGCCGCCCGCCGGTATCGGGTCTTGCTGGTACTGCGCAGCAAAAACGTAAGGTTCATGCTCTTTTTTGATTAAGAGCATCTCTTTAGGAGTAATATCGGGGTTTAATACATTACCAGCATCATCTAGCGCCTTGAGTATGACCTTATGCCAATCGTAACCATCGGAACCCCGCGCTAGGTTGCTGAAAAGATCATCTTCATGCAGTAACTGGCCTATACCGATTAAGGGCACCTTTGGGCCACGTAAACGCTGCAAAATAGTGTTTGAATAATTGTGCTTGACCGAATCGCGCATGGTGTCACTAAACACCTCGTCAGGCTTGTGCATATCATCCATGATTACCGCCCCCGAGAAGCGCTGGTCTACATTGGGTAATCCCCCATTTTGGCCGGTGATAGAACCACTACTACCGAACGCCATTATTGCGCCGCCTTGGATAGTCTTAAAATTGTCTTTAGCAGATGAATCGCGCCGTATTTCTACCCCAAACAACTTTCTATAGTGGGGCAAGTCCATAATCTGTTTTATGGTGTAAGTATGCTTAGATGCGATTTCGCTGGAGTAACTGATATAGAGGAATTGACTATCAGGATAATGTGCCATTGCCCATGCGACAAAATGAATCAGCATTTCGCTTTTACCATGTCCGGGCGGCATGTTGATAAGCAAGCGCTGAATCTCAAGATTAAAAGCTTTCTTCAGCGCGCGGCATGTGGTGAGATAGTGGGATTCGCGGCCAATTGGCTCGCTTATTTTGAATTCCCTGCCTGTCCTAAGTTTGTAAAAAACCTGGATAAAAAGTAGCAGGGAACCTAATAGCTTGGCTTTTTCTTCAATGCAATCATTCATTTATGTATAGAAATGTAAAATTTTTATACATATTACAGCAAACATGCATAAAGTCTAGGATATTTATACATGTAAACTTAGAATGACTATGCTAATGAAATATTTAGCCCCAGACTATGCCGGCACCTTCGCAAATGTGGCAATCTATCCTTGAAGGTATTTTATTAGCTTTCTGCTGGCAACCTGCACAATAATGTTGGCTACAATATGGAACCCACCAATCCCTGATTATTGTTCGCTGAAGTATATCTACAAAAATACCTGAACATTGCATACATAGATTAACTTCGGCACTATTATTACCAACCTTCTTATTGCCATTACATTTAGGACAGATATGCGGCTTTTTTTCTTTTATTCCTAGCATTTTTCTTTTACAACTCCAGTGCCGTTGCAGTTTTCACAGTTTATTACTTGCTTAGGCCAGCATATGAAATCATATGATATTTGGCCTTTCCCATTACAATTACTACAATTTACCTTCTTCACTTTGACTAGCCGCTTGCACTCACTAGATGAAATATTGCGCTCAAGATAAATATCTTCTGAATACACTCTTAAAAGGCCGTTATTTTCAATACCCAATACAGATGCTCTTAGCTTGAATCCAGTAAGATTATTACGGTAAACTACCCTATCACCAACTTTGAATTTAGGCTTGCGTACCATCTTTTTGCATCGCGAAAAATGTAAGTGCGAAATATATCCATCATGATCTATTGTTAGCTTGTCATCCTCAATTTCTAATACAGTTCCTTTGCGCTTTGCATTCCTAAAGTCAATGTAATAAGTAAAACAAACCCTATCGCCTACCTTAAACTTGCACTGCTTTTCTTGTGATGGTGCTGTATTGGATGGCTCCTCTTCTGGCGGCAAGAATTTTTTGGCAATATCCATACTAAGATCATTATTCCGCTTTAACTCCATTATAACCTGGATATGTTTATTGTTTTCTTCCTTCAGTTTCTCGTTTTCATCACTCAATCCTTTATTTGCCTGCTGATAATGTATTAACAGCGCAGTAGATGCTGAAGAATTAAGATAGGCTTCATTCTTCTGCTTAAGCGTGTTGTTTTCCTTTGCAATTATCTCGAAATCATCCCTATATCTTAAATTTTCACGTTTCAGTTTTTCATTTTCCTGCTTAAGCTCCTTTATTTTCTCATCCATCTTAAGCAGATTACCTACCATCTCATTATTACGCATTTGATAGCGCCTTAACAGCATGTTGACTGTATTGCAGATGTTGCATATTTTTTCGTGGTTACAATCGCTCATAAATACCCCCTATTAAAAATCACTACGTTTATATTTTAATTCTGGATTATTAGAATCATGGGTTTCGTTGAATAAATCATTTGATAATAAACAAGTATGTAGGTTACAAAGTCTTTCTTGCAATACAATACACTTAGCTCTAAAGTGTCTATTAGCATGATCTAATAGTTCAAGCTTGTATTCTAACATTTCAATCTTGGCTAAGTTTTCATTATTTGTGAATTTCAAGTTATCTACTTCTTCACGAAGATTTTTTACTATATTTGTAAGTTGAAATATTCCTTCCTGCAAATATTTATTTGTTCCAAATAATTTTCTAAGCCAATTAAGCATAAAACCTCTTAAATAAAAAATCCGCAGCGGGGAAAAGCAAATCCCATATGTAGAAATATCAACCATGCGCTGTTGATAGCCCTTGCTCCTTTATTACGCATGTAACCACTGCGGAAACTGGTTAATTCATTCCCTGCTTAGGAAAAATGAAGCAATAAGAATCAATATCTTCAATAGGGAAAGGACGGCGTACAAGAACATCCTCTGGGTCCAATACTGGTTTATAAAATGCAGGTAAATCATCTTTACCTTCAAATTGCTTGTTCCATTCAGCAGCGTAAGCTAAACCTTTTTTTCTGTTTTTTTGAACCGGCTCTTGAACCATCTTTACTGTATTTAATGACGCTTTTTCTTGTTTAGCAGGAGCGCCCACTATCCAGTTAACGAAGCGACGACCGAGATTAAATAAAGCACTGAAGGGATTTTTCATTTTTATACCTCTATTGTTTTAGGAATTTAACACCAGCGCAGACTATCGTTTAATAGCGAAAATAGCAACTAATTGCCGAGAGCAGGACGCAACCCCTGCACCGCCGTCCAGACTGCGCTACGTAGATTTATCGGTATCACGTACCGCTTCGCAGCCCCTAAGGGATCGGGTTCTTTTCCGATTGGCCGCGACTTGCGTCCGCCTTTCCGCGTTGCACTTAAATTATCTCAGCAAACCTTATTATTTACTGCTATAACAGTAAAATCACCTAGTACAGGCTATAAAACTTGTCATTTGTTGCTTAATCAACTCTGTTTACCGCTATAGCGGTAAACAGAGTTGTCATAACTTGGCAAACCTTTAAACTATTTCAGCAACTCCAAAATATAGTTGAAAATTCTATCACGCTGCTTTGTTTCTTCGCACTCATCTAAATAGGTGACATTATAAGCGTATGCTTTCCTGCCCAATGCGTACATCTCTTTGCCGTAGTCGTTTATCAGCTCTAAAAGCTGCGCTTTCTCTTCTTCTTTCATACTTTTTTCCCGACCTCAGGAATATGGCGGCAGCGTCCAGGACTTTAACCTGCTAAACCTCTTTCGAGTGCTTACCGGGGGCTGCCCAAATATCACCAACTGTTATTCTTCCATTCTGCCAATGCGAAACCTTCGGTATGTTAACCGAGAAAGGAACAGGAGGCGCAAGCGGGGCAGTTTGTGGTATTTGCCATAGAGGTACCGGTTGCGCTGTTAGCTCCTGGTTGCGCTTGTCGATAATGTCGCAAAGTGCTTTGAATTTCTCGCTGGTTAACGAGATAGGGCAATCTCTGGTGTCCACATAAACATAGAATTCTTCATCGCCAAAAGCATCGTCATCCGCTTCTAGGGAAACGATCCCATCTAAATCAATATAAAAACCTTCGGTTATTTTAGTCAGCATGTTTTATTCTCTCGTTATCTATCAAATTACCGTCGCCAGCAAAGCGATCAAAACTAATTTGCAGTAGGCCAGATTTTCACTGGCTATTGTAGCGATAGTTCAGGCATCGCTATCTCAGGCGCTCGGATCGAACGAGCCGCTACCCCTGTCCTTCAGCGTGTCTATTAAGCTTTTCGCACCACGCCGCTACTGCAAAACCTTACAACTAATTTGCAGTAGCCTGTTTAAATGACAGTGCCACAAGTGGCCGCTACTGCAAAACCTTTAATTTTTACTTTTGCTTATTTTGCCTGAAATAATGCCGTTGGTGATTAGCAAAGTCATTAAACCCAGAAACGTTAAAGGCATCCACAAGGGAGCTGTTACAATCCACCATGACCAGGTAACCAATCCCGCCATCTTCAGGACTAGGAATATTAAGAACAGAACAGTAACAGGTGCATTTAAGTTTAATGTCATTTTAATATCTCTGGATTCTCGTAAATGTTGCCAATAATTTCATTTTTTAACCTTTATTTTCTTTGTTCCAGATATTCACTAAATTTGATATATGCTCATGGATATCTTTACATTCCATGCCATTAGTATCATAGCTTTTATTTTCACATGTTCCTTGCATTATTGGATATTCGGCCCGCTTAGCGTTCTCGCAAAAAATAAACCTAACGAAATTACAATCTAAGAATAGTTTTGATTGGCCGCCACATACATTGCATGGAACGCAATCATCGAGCAAAGAAAATAGCTCTTCTTGAGTATATTTTTTGTTCATAATTTATACAACCTAAAATAGCCGGTAACAATACTTACCGGCTATTCAATGGGAATTACTTTATCAAAAACATAATCAGCTTTAACCACTTTATCAAGATGATGCATCATACCAAATATTTTTAAGCGAGATTTACTAGAAGTTAGAATGGTTATATTTTCATCCTCTTCAGTTGCATTAACACCAGTAAAAACAAATTCTTTAAAGTTACCACTTTCCAGAAGTTTTATTAATCTTTGTACGTCTTCAGTTTTTTCGCTCATCTACTATTACCTTGGTTAAATTCAGGAATCTTAATGTTCTCATACTCCGCAAGCAGATAGTGCAGGAAGTCGCCAAAAGTGGCCTTGACGTTCATATTCTGCGTTGCTGGCAATCCTAAGCGCGCCTGTTGTGTCAACTCAGCCGCAAGCCGCATTAGGGCTATTTTGTCGATGTTCATTTCTTACCTTTCATAATCTTTTTGCCCATCATCTTTCTGTCCTGCTTCATGGCTTCCTTTTTAGCCATATCTGCTTTGGGCATCATTTTGTTTTTTTTAGCTTTCATGGGTTTTCCTCTAATTGATTCTGTAACAGATTTTATAAATGATTCACTAAACATATTTATTTTCTTTTGTTTTTCCTAGGTTTTTTGCTCTTATAGTTAGTAAATATCTTGCTTAGTTCTGATACTAGCCACGCATGGTAATAGGTAAAAGCTTCTTCAGATTCATCTGTTAATTCAAGCCCTCTCGCCCTTAATGCGCGTGATGTTACGTGTAAACATTCATGCACTAAGGTTTTCTGCCATTCAATAGTGTGCTTGTTTATTATTATGTAATAATTAAATAAATCTGGACTGCAAAAAAAACCAGCACCATTAAGATAATCTTCGTAATCTTTCCCCATTATCTTTCCAAGATAATTAATAATACGCTCATCATCCTTGGAATAAAGCAACGTGGTTTTTATACCATACAGCCGATCTTTAACTGTTTTTTTAAGCATTAAACATTGACCATTGTACGCGAATTGGATCGCTTAATAAACATTTTCTTTGTGTCCTGAAGCTGTAATTTCTCGATAAATTTAGACAATTCCAGCGCGTCAGTGAAGTATCTCTGCTTGCCTTTGCAGACGAATTTAGAGATTCCGTTCAGTGTGCGAAGCAATCGCATCTTGCCTGAACGGTGTTTTTCGATAGCGTATTCAATCATAGATTAATGCCTGCAATTTGCTTGGCATCCGTTGACGCCGCAGTATTCGTGTGGATAAGCAGGACATTTTATATACTTAGTCTTTAAGTCAGATTTAATAATGTCATGCGTTCCTGGTAGGAATTCGCCAGTAGAACGGCTCTTTAGAAGATAACTGCAATATATTTCAAACAGTGGAATAACATCTGCAAATTCGCAGCCAGTACACCCCCTAATAACAATATTGCTTTCTTCCCAATTAGAATGGATATGAGGAGTCATGCTAAACGGCTTAACAAATATTATGTTGGCATTTGACTCTATTGCTTCTCTGTCTATTTTTGCCGCCATTTCTTTCACATAATGGCTCAAGTGTTCACTGTAAAAATTGCTTGATTCTATCGCGTCTGCTCTTACTATGATTTGCTTGATCTGTAAGTTTTCATAAGGAAATTCATCAATGTCGCTCTTTAGTCTATCTCTGGAAACGATGCTTGATATGCACTTTATAGTATCTTTCAGTATCGGCATAATCAGTTCTACATTAATCATAATTACCTCTTAGTTGTGGTTACTTGGACTTCTTTTTCTTCTTAACATGCTGCGGCAGCGCCTTAATGTCAGGCGTTTCTTTAGCGAATTCCTTGGCTATTTTGGGCTTCTTGGCGAATAGGAATCGTTCTTGCGCTTTACTTTTGAATGGCATTAATCACCTCTTTTATATACCCACAACACTAGATGATTTGGTATCACATAGCGCCTCAAGCCTGGCGTTGAACATATCAGCATCGGTTGGCAAATAACTCTTGTGTTGACTATCAATGATATTACATAGCGTTTTAAAGTGTTCATAAGTTATGCGTGTTGGCTCACGGTTTTGAAGTGCTAAATAATATTTGCCGCCATCATTCTTCGAAATACATTCTAACCTATTCAAATCTATATACAGATCGTCGGTTATTTTAGTCAGCATGTTTTTCCCCTTTAATAAGCCATTTATCAGCACCGTACACCACTTCGCAAAAGGTATATGGGCATTCTTTAGGTAAGTTTTTTTCCCGTCCAGCCAATGTTAACGTAGCAGCCGTAGCTTTATAATAAAGTTTAAACCTTTTTTTCGCATACTCGATTAGTTCAGGACAATATACAAAATGATTTTGCAGTTTCATCCTGTCTTCAATTCGGATCGGCTCACCAATCATTACGTTTAACAGCATATCTTTTAAATATCCATTTATCGATTGTTTATAGATAGTGCTGCAACTGCGCTTTATTTTAGTCATTCTACTATTTCCCAAATATCATCAAACAAACTCATCAGATGAGTCACTATTATACTTGTTCCATATTTTAATTATATCCATTACGCTTTTCACACTATCATAATCAGTTATTTTGTGAGCAAAAATGCTTTTATTTACCATGTAATACTTAAAATATCTTTTATTTTCACAGGCGATAGATGAAGCTAATCCTCCTATGAAATCTATAATAGGTTTTCCGCCGCAGTCTTTGCAGGGAATGGCATTTTCAAGCAACTTAATTAATTCTTCTGCTTTAATTGTACTGTTCAATTTTTAACCTTAAAATGGCCGGTAAGAAGCCTTACCGGACTTAGTGCATATTTTGACCGTTAATACTCTTTATCGTACTGCTTGACGAGCTTTTCCACTTCTTGCTGCTCTGTACTGCCCACAAAATGAGCATTTAGGGTTTTCTCAGGTGCGTAATGGCCTTGCATCTTGTTCAATTCAGAGATTGAACCGATAAAACCTGGCGCGCTGACAAGTTTTGCCTCGCCAGTTTCTGGGTCTTCCTTCAAACATGTATCTGCACATAGTTTTAGCTTACGTATTTTCCACTCAAGCGTTACTTCTACATCTTCCTGCAGCTTTTTTTCAGCAATAGGCTGTAAATCCTTTAGAAATTGCTTAATGCTGGGCCTAGCAATCAATCTGGCGCCTGCTATTTTGCCATCACCACTGTATCCAGAGGCGCGTGCAGCAGCAGCCGCATTGCGCCCGTTTGTAAGGTATTCAGTGCAAAACATGTGTTCACGATTATTTAGTTTGGTTATCGACATTTGCGCTTATAGGGTCTTTTAATGTTTTTTTGCATTAATTTTATAGGCTGTTCTATTGCTGGCTTTTCTACAGCTTCCTCTACTTTCTCTTCAATGGGCTTACTAATCCAGCCAACTGCGTTACAAGTAGCGCATTTTGACTTGACCATACCAATTCCTAGGTAAATTTTCTTCCCTTGGCATGTTGGACAGACTATTAATTCAGACATAATATATTTAACCATAAAAGTATTAAGTATACGACAAGTATACATAATATCAATATCAATTGCATTTTTCCATGTTTTTACTTAAGGGGGCTAATATCAGCATTTATCCCCATTTAGACCCCACTGCGATGAGCTTAGCGCTGATATATACCTCCTTTTAACCCCCATTAGCACCCCTGTTACCACCCCATCACATCACGGCTAATATCACTTTGTGAAAGCGTGAAGTTAGCCGTGAAGAAATATTTTGCTCTAGCTATTGACAATCTATAGAAACCTATCTATAGTGTAATCATCAGACAGCAATAACGCTGCTGATAACCCTCAGGACACAGGAGCATTTTATGAAAACTTACAAATTAATCGCAGACAATATAAACGGCGTATGCGAAACAGACGATTTTGACAACGGCGATAATCAGCCAGAAATTCTATCCGAGCAAGATTTTTATGACTCTCTATCCACTTTAGCCAGAAATGATTTTATCGGGTCTACAGTATCTGAAGAAATATATCAAAAAATTGAGACTGAGTACGGGATAAAATGAAAATTCCGAAAACAGTTAACTTAACTACCCTAAAAAAGGAGTCTTTAACATGAAACCAGAATTAAACAACAAACAATTTGCTATTGAAACTGCATCCGATTTCATGCATTCAGCTAATGATTACAGCATAGAAACAGCCAGTAAATTAATCAAAGCAATCTACAAAAATCTAGGCTATTCAATCGCGGGTTTTGAAGAGAAAATATCATCGGTAATCGTTGACGCTGCCATTTTTGCCTTATCTAAGAAAGCTGAATCAGAAGGATGCAATGGGGATGATTACTTTCAGGGCGTGTTAGGTTTTGATACATCAGGCAGATCAACGAGGGATTTAACAATAAGCATCAGCAAGGATAAAAAAATAGCAGAGAGGTCATTCGACGCCGGGCGCAGATTTGTTGAAAAAGAAAATTACAACTGGTGTGAACAAGTTAACAAATTACCAAGGAGCATTTAACATGATAAACACAGAATTTCAGGTAACAGACTCAGACGAAATTAAATATAACTTAAAAGATTTACTATCTCAGTATCAAACTGCGACAGTGAATACGTTTGGAAATAATCACAATGCGGACTATAAGATATCGCAACAAAAACACCTTGCAGAAGTAGAGAAAGCAATTAACAATCTTATCAGTCGGATAGAGTGTAATTATAAATGAAAAAATACACCCCAAAGCAGCTAGCTAAACTACGCGGAGTCTGCCAGCAACGGATTCACGCGAAGATGAAGCAAGGTCACTTCCCGCACGCTAGACGCTGTCCGTGCGGGTTTGGGTGGTTGATACCACAGGCTGATGTTGACGCCGATATTGCGCGCCGAGGTGAAATTTCACGCGCGAGCAATACCGATTGCGACAAAGATATGCTTGCTGACGTTTCTCAGAAAACCCATGCTTGACCACGTCCTGGCTTTTACAATCTGGGCAAAATATGAGAATTTCAGTCGGCTTTATCATGCTCAAAAAATGATCAGCTCTTAGCAGAACGAAGAAATTTTGAGAATCAGGAATGAAAGGTTGCATTTTTATAGTCTCTCAAATTATTCGATAATCACGCAGGCACTACCTTCAAACTGTTTCCAGGCTTTAGCAGTTATGACTTCTTCAGCAAAGCATTCTGGATTATCCAGATAACATTTAATCTCGCCACCGTGTTCTTTTGCAATAGCTTGTAATCGGTTGATTAGCTCGCTTAGTATCATTATTTCACCTCATAAATATGCGTTTTATCAATTTCCAGCCTTTAAGTTCTACTAGGTTTCTGCGTAGGTGATAGCCTAGGCTTACATTAGCATCTTCTATACCTTTTTTTAGCTTATCCATCTGGCTTTTAAGCTGCAATATTTCGGTATGGTAATACTGTCCTTGTACTTTAAATTGATGGTTAAAATGCGCTTCTAATTCCGTTATTTTTCCATTGAACACAGCAATTCCTAGGCCTATTTGCTTAAGAACATCAACCTCACTTTGTATGGGCGCTACCACTTCAGAAATATTTACATCTTTCGTTATACGTTCAAAATTATCGCTCATAATTTACCTCTAATTTTACCAGTGTCGCCCTTTAATTATTAACTCGTCTGCCGTAAGTTTCCTAGTATTAAGTATATCTACCTCTTTTCGCAGCCTATTCACTTCATGCGTCAACCGCAGAATTTCAAGTTCATAATTCATTTCTGGCTGGGGCTGGCTAAGAGCGCGCACTATTTCTTTCGACTGCTTTACAAGTTCAGCAAATTCTTCTGATTCCCTTTTGGTCATAGTTTCCCCCTAAATTTTCTAATAGCCCTTTTCAATCTAAGCCACATGCTTAAGTATAAATCTGGCTTGTCCTTTTTCCTAAACTTCTTCTTCAGCTTATAGATTTCCTCATTAAGCCGCACAATTTCCATAGTGTTCATAATCCGCCCTCCAGGTATTTGGTGATAATATTCCATGCTTCTTGCCATCCGTAGGCTATGCAAGCGTGGTTTCCAGCTTTATTTAGGTTTTTTATCCATTCTCGTTGCGCTGGGGAAATAACTCCCCGCGGCGACGATCTTTTCAGCTCAATATACAATGCCGATTTATTGCTAGCGGCTACTGGCAAGCAAATATCAGGAACCCCTGGTTTTAAGCCTCTTTTCTTGAATTTCACGTGTTGCTGTACGGTGCGCTTACCATCGTTTGGAATAGCATAGAGCAAGTCTCTCGTAACCGGGTGATACGCTGCCATCTTAAACAAGGCTTCTTGTTCTTTCGCTTCAGTCATTATGCATCACCATATTTTTTTATTATTCTTCCTCTATATTTTATCCCGTTAGTCATTGCTAGCATTTTTACGTGTGGCTGCACTGCATCCAGGTAAAGCTGATATTGCGCTGGCTTCAATCGCAATGTATCGACAACGGGCGCGTGCTTTATCAAGTTGTCAAACTGCATGTGCATATCGCGCACTTTGGGCGTTGAAATCGTTGGTGTTGTGTCTAGTATGCCCATTTTTCCTCGAATCTGTATTTTAAATCAATTTCTTGCCGCCAATCTTGCGATATACGGCGCTTAAACGCAATAGTCTATGATACCCTACAGGGTGCTATGATCATCGCACTGCCAAGGCTCTAATTGCGCAGAATCAAAAATCTTAAACTTTAGGCATTCCTCAGTGGAGCAAATAGAAAAATCCCATAATTCATTCTGTGAGTTAAAAATCTTATCGCGTAGGGCATTATAAATTTCTGTGACACAAAAATGCATGGCTTGTATGTTGTATGGGTGCAGGCGCTGGACACGCTTGTTCGCGATTTCAGCCGCTTGCGACATTTCTATTTTCCGGCGCCGTTCAGGGTTATTTATTACTAAGCCTTTACAAATTTTTAAAAACTCACCGACCCGTGGTGGCCATGTTGGATGATCTTCGCGAGCTTTCCTGATAGCAATTTCTAATTCTTTGCGGCTGATATCTTGCAACGCATCCAACCATTCTTCAGCCAGGCCTACCACGTCGTTTATCATTTCCTTGTCCCAGGCGTTGCCGTAGATAGAGCTAAAACGTATGAACAAATACTCGATATCACGGGGTTGGGTCGTCTGGCTCTTCTGGTTCGGCCACCGCCTCTTGGGTGTTTCTCCATTTCGTGAGACTTCGAAGTGCCCTCTCAGCTTGCTCATGAACGGCAGCAGATTGTTTTTTTCCTTGTTGTCCGGTTCGTACATGGTTCTTTACCTCTTCAGATTTTTTACGGATTTCTTGGGAATCGTGCTGATAACGCAGCACTGCCTGCAGGTAGTAGGCGGGGTGGCGGATAGGCGTAGTCGCTTTGGCTTTCGCATTGTCCATTGCGATCTCAGCTTCTGCTAGCGTCACGCCCTGGCGGATCCAGGCGCTAATCATGCTGATGGTTTTTCCGTCCCACGTTTGGGGATAGCGCAGCTCATACTTGCCTTGGTAAATCAGATTTTTAAAATCGCTCATGAGGTCGCGCGCGTTATCACCACCTCCTGTATTATATATACCGGATACCGGAGGTGTGTCGGCCTGAGCGATTTCAATGTGTCGGCCTATGTGTCGGCCTTCTTCTTTAAAATCAGGTTTAGTAGTTGTTTTTTCTGGAGTTTTTTTTGATATATCTGTGTCGGCCTTTGTGTCGGCTTCCTGTGTCGGCCTTGTGTCGGCCTTGTTTTGGACAGACCCATCCGTCTTCGCTAAAACGCAGTTTAAAATAAGGTTTTTTCCGCTAGATTTGATGGTAATTAAACCAGCCCTTTCTAGAGATTTTACGGCGCGCCTGATTTGCTGGCGGCTCTTCGCTCCGGTTTTTACTCCCGCTATAGGCTCTATATAAATTTCTTCAGCAAGAGATTGATAGCTGATTTTCCTCTTAATCCCTACAATCCCCGTTTTGTAGTCCATGTACCTACGTATGCCTAATATGTATAAGCTAAGCAGAACATGCGGCAATCCTTGCAGATGTTCTAATTCTTCGTCCGACAATGATATAGCCATACATAAATTTTTTATTCTACAGAAAATAAGGGATTTCAGCTAGGTAAAATCCCTTATTTTCCAATATTAATTAAGGCTGCAAACTGTTACGATTGAAATAGCCAATCGCTTGTTATTTTGTAAGATATGTCTTACAATAGCCGTAAGTTAACAAGGTTATTAATTCTCAATGGGATAAAGATCAGGACGCAATTCTTCCCGTGTTATTTTTTCATTAAGGCCCTTTTCCACTGCAATGACATATTTAACCGGCAACCCCTTAGATCTATTACGTTTTAACCATTGGCTAACGTACGGCTGCTTTACGCCACAGAGCTTAGCAAACGCTACCTGGCTACCAGCCAAAAGGACGGCTTTTTCAAGAGCGGCTTGTAGTTTTTCATCAATTTTTTTCATATATAACAGGATATAACGGCAGTTATAGATTGTCAAGCCTAACGTAAAAAGAGGATTGTTATGCTGAAAGACCGACTAAAGAAAGCAAGAATGGCTAGAGGGCTATCTCAAACTGAACTTGCAAAACGTGTCAATGTTTCACAAGTTGCTATTCAAAGACTAGAAGCGGGCGATGTGAAATCAACCACTTTTTTAGTGGAGCTGGCAACAGCTTTGGATGTCTCACCAAATTGGCTGCTTCATGGAATTTCGCTATTATCCCCTGATCAAAAAACAGTTGTGCAAAATTTACCATTGCTTACAATGCAGGATGTTCTTCCGTATCTACAGGAAGGAAAATTACCAACTGATTACAGGAGCGTTCCTATGTTGATGAGTTCTGTAAAAATAAGTCCTAAAACTTTCTCGATGGAAATTGACGGGGACGCAATGGTTTCCCAACAAGAGCCTAGCAAAAGTATATTTCCTGGTGAAATGGCTGTTATTGATCCAGAAAGGACTGCAAAAATAGGCGATATTGTTCTTGCACAAATAACGCCAGAAGACTTAAAAATAAGGCAATATATGAAAGATGGCAACCAACCCTTATTAAAAGCACTTTCAGATAAATATAATCACATTATTATGGGCGATCAGACTAAAATTTTGGGCGTAGTAGTAGTTTCGTTGAAATATTTTATACCCTCAGAACACTAATCCGCACAATTTTTATTATAAAAATCTCTTATAAATCAATCTAAACAAAGTTTTTATAACAAATTATAACAATTGTTATTGACAGGTTATAATTTTTGTTATATTCTTGCTTCACTACTTAAACATGGAGCAAGGATAAAATGAAAACTCTTTCATACAAGCAACTCATACAAGAAGCTATCGAGATCGGCTTAATCAACCAATCACGCGGCAAACCAGCAATACTGAGCTTTAGAAAGCTCCATCCCGAGCATCAGCAATCAATCATTGCTGCGCTCATCTCAGATAATGAAAACGTGCGTAACTTCATTGAATCGGAAATAAACGCCGATTTAGAAGAAGAGCTTGACCAACACCAACGCTTATTGGAGCAAACAAACTTTGAAGAATCTGGCATGACACCAGCCGCGTTTAAAGCGCACTCTTCCATTATGGCTAATATTTTTAAGGAGGCAATATGAGCTTGATTAATGAAGTACATGCTGAACTTATTAAAAGAGAATTAAGAAATATTCTTAAATCAATTTCAAATTTAGAAGTTACGAAGTTATCACTGAATAGATGGGGAGAAATATGTTTATCCAGGAAACTAGAGAAAATAATAAAAGACCTGGAAAGTTTTGAGATAGATTGTTTGAAATCATTAGGGGAGGAAATCGAATGAACGCAGGGAAAAGAATAGAGCTGCTGAAAAAGTTTGCTGGCTTAGTTGATGACTACAGAAAAGCTTATAAAGATTTTTTGCTAGGTGAATCAGAAGGTTCAATAAATGCTAGAGAACGTCATTCTGAATTGATGGATTTTTTCTTAGAAAGCATTAAGGAGGCTGAAAAAAATGAACACATTTAATCGAGACTTTGCTAAAAGCCGTACGAGCTTTAGCGCAGAAATGGAACGTATGCGCGGCCTGATGTTCGCGCAGATATGGGCTTCAATAGAGCCAAAAGGGTTTATCAGCAAGTTAATTTACTGGATATGCAAACCAAGGAGTATTTATGCTAACTGAAGAACAGAAAGAGTCAAGACGACACGGCATAGGCGGCAGCGATGCGGCGGCCATTGCGGGCGTGTCTCGCTATAAAACGCCTGTAGACGTTTACCTACAAAAACATGGGCTTGCAGAAGATAACGACAAGGAAAGCGAGGCTGCTTATTGGGGAAACGTGCTTGAACGCCATGTTGCTGATAGATATGCAGCGCGTGAAACAAAAATGGTAACGGTAGAACCTACTCTATTAAAAAGCGAAAAATATCCGTGGATGATCGCCAATATTGACCGGCGTATTATCGGCGAAAACGCTATACTGGAATGCAAAACCTGCAACCAATATAAAGAGGATGAATGGGGCGAAGAATACACGGACGAAGTGCCAGACGAATATCTGCTGCAAGTTGCACATTATGCAATCGTATTAGACGTTTCATATGCAGACTTGGCAGTTTTAATTGGTGGCCAAGCGTTTAGAGTGTACCGTTATGAACGCAATAAACAATTAGAACAAAACTTAATTGAATTGGAGCATGACTTTTGGCACAATAATTTTTTAAAGCAAATCCCGCCTGTTCTTTCAAATTATGAAGACGCTGGAAAGCTCTGGAAATTAAGCGATGATTCATCAAAAACTATTGCGCCAGAATTGAATGACCACTTAAAAAGTTATCAGTTTTACAAGCAACGCATAAAAGAATACCAAGAGCAGCAAGCGCTTGATAAAGCCAAGCTATGCGAATACTTGCAAGAATCATCTACCCTGCTCGATGAATATGGACAAAAAATAGCAACATGGAAAAATCAATCAACATGCAGGTTCCAAATGGATGAATTCAAAAAATCCCATCCTGATTTATACAAACAATTCTGCAAAACCAGTGAATCCAGAGTCTTTAGATTAAAGGAGCTTAAATAATGAATACACAACCAATCCAGATGAACGAACATACCCGCGTTAATCAAATTAATATCGGGCAGTTTTTGAAGAAACGAGAAAATCAGATTAAGGCCGCCTTGCCAAAGCATTTGACGGTTGACCGCATGATGCGAATTGCAGTAACAGAGTTAAGGAAAATTCCAAAGCTGAGGACATGCACGGCAGAGTCATTGTTTGGAGCAATCATCCAGTGTAGTCAGTTAGGGTTAGAGCCAGGTAGCGCGCTAGGTCATGCTTACCTAATACCCTACGGTTCAGAATGCCAGTTTATGATGGGGTATCGCGGCATGATTGACCTGGCTAGACGCTCTGGGAACATCATCAGCATTAACGCGCAATGTGTCTATAAGGGCGATACATTCGACTTTGAATATGGACTCGATGAGAAGTTGCGGCACATTCCAGGACAAGACAATGACCGTACAGACAGCAATATTTTAGGCGCTTACGCTATTGCCAAACTCAAAGGCGGCGGTTCTCAAATAGAAGTCATGTTCAAAAATGAAATAGATAAAATTCGCAACCGATCAAAAGCGTCTGGCAATGGGCCGTGGGTAACAGACTACGCAGAGATGGCAAAGAAAACAGTGGTGCGCCGAATGTTCAAATATTTGCCAGTTAGCATTGAATTAGCAAACGCTATCGATGCAGACCACAAAGCAGAAATCGGCGAGCAGCATAATAATATTGTGATTGACGGCGAATATGAATCAATCGACGGCGAACAAGTGCAGATGCCAGAACAGCAAGAGAAAAAATCAGACCGTATGGCTGAAACATTGGAAAAGAAGAAAAAGGAAGCAGTAGCGCCAGAAGAGCCACCTGCTGCACCTGTCCTTACCCCTGAACAGAAACAGGAAATAAACGAGTTTTTTGGTGAATAGTGCTGTTTTTAACCCTCAATCTAACCGCTTGGAAGCAAGCAAGGAGTATTAATATGTTAATTTTGACAAGACGAGTAAGTGAAGCTTTGAAAATAAATGATGATGTGACGATAACCGTATTAGGCATTAAAGGCCACCAAGTCCGCATAGGAATTGAAGCGCCTAAGTCTATATCCGTACACCGCGAGGAAATCTACCAACGGATACAAGATGAGAAAAATAAACTATCAACCGTAAACGAGGATTGATACATGAAAAAAGTAAAAAACAACTTCAGCAAACTATTAAAAATGCACTGCAAGGAGCATGGAATTAAGCGTTATGAATTAGCAAAGATATTAGATATCACGCCAACGCATCTAAGCAATCTAGGCAACAAGTATGGAATAACCATCCACATGCTGAACAAGATAATAAAACTGCTCAAGATAAAGGGTGAAGATGATATTATTTTGCGCGACGCTGCGATTTACACCCACCCAAAAGAGGTTATTGTTATTGATAATAGATTCATGACTAAACTGGAAGAACAAGTTATGTTTAATGATGCAGACGAAATATCTAACTTTGAATCAGTTTGCGCCGTCCTAAAGTTTGTCGGCGTGAAGTTTAAGATAGGTAAAATGTAGTGGGCTTTACAATACTAGCGCTGGTTATTTTAATGATCGGCGTTATGGTGTGGGGATAAACTAATACTGAGGAAAGATTATGGCTATAAAATGTGAAATTGAAGAAGTTAAAGGGGATATTAGCAGTAGACAATATCCTTATATTGGGAAAAATAGAGAAAATGGAAGGATAGTTTACATTACCAAAACTAATGAGGGAGTATCCTTGGGTGGTGTGGGTGAAGGTTATTTTACAACAGGAAATGTATGTTTTGATGAGGTTAACTATGACCTTTTTAAAGGAAAAATAACCCTTAGCAATGATTAATGATTTTGGTAGTAATAGGATAGCGGTTTAATCCAAGCAGACGTGCTGTCGCTGGTTCGAATCCAGCTTGCTACAAAATGACAGCCTGGAAAGACAGGCAATGATTTTGGCAGTAGCGGCGTTGACAGTGAAACGCTGAGGGACAGGGGTAGCGGCTCGTTCGATCCGAGCGCCTAAGATAGCGATGCCTGAACTATCGCTACAATAGCTGGTGCGATTCCGGCCTACTGCCACCTCTTCAACTTTAAGAAGGAAGACAAACAATGAATTTAATTTATATATCATTAGCAGTATTAGGAATTGGAACATTGCTGATAAGCATCAGTTTTTTATTTGAAAGAATGGAACAAGCATATTTTAAGATAGAGAACAAGATTGAAGTTGTAGAATCCATGATTAAGACTCTGCAAAAACAGGAAAATAAATAGTGAACCCTGAAAAGAAGAAAATGACTCGCGCAGAAGCAGGCAGAAAAGGCGCTTATGGACTTAACTCTAATCCTGAGTTAAAGGCATATGCAGCTAAGAAAGCCGCGCAGACACGCAAGAAGAAAGACCCTGACGTATACGTAAAAATGGGAAGGCTTGGAGCTAAGATGCGATACAAGAACAGGAGGTTAAACGATAAATGAAAACCCACGCTGAGTTTTTGGAAGAACTTAAGAAAAACCTAAAGCTAAAGAAAAAAGCTATATGGGGCGAATATCATTACGCCGATTTATATGCTGGCGGTTTAGAATGGGGTTATGGCTATATTTTAGATGAAATCGAACAATTCGAGGCAGAACTAAAGCAGGTGGATGATGAAGATAAAGCTTGATATAGACCTAGAAAATAACGAAGGAACTGATAGCCCTTATTGGCTAATTATAGACCCTCGCTGGCTTCCTAAAAGTGAGGTGAAGAACGACCCCGAGCAGGCCGTCCACTCTGTAGCAGGAATGATAACAGGGCCATTTTTTAGCAGGAAAGAGGCTGAGATGCACTTACAAGGTAGACATTATGCGTTTGGCAAGGATGCGAAGGTTTATTGTTGTTCAGGTTATTGGAGTTATCAATATAAAACAGCATGTAGAGATGCAAGAATAAAGCAGGTGAATGATGAACAAGAAAGACCTGAATGAGATCGAGATAATATTCAACAAAGAGATTAAAAAGGCGCGTTATGAACAAGAAATATCAAAGCCTTTCGATCAACAATACTACATAGGAAGAGAACATGCTGCAAAAGACATATTATTAGAAATGTATAGTATATATCGTAGAAACTTAATTAAAAAATATGATAAAGGAGCGCCTAAAAAATGACAGAGAAAAACATTATTTCAACGCCATCGAGCGAATTAACCATCTGTTTTCCGATAGATATGTTTTATCATATGCTAGCTGAGGATGGCGAAAGGGGCTTGGGAGCTTATTTGCGCCAACTAAGCAATTTGATCGATAACTTTATAAAAATAAATAAGTATATAAAGATAAGCCCTGTCCGGCTAAATTTAGATAAACAAATATTTGAAGTAGAGGTCAGGAAAAATACTAAGACAGAATGAGTAAAGGCGCAACAATCCGAAGAAAGCAGCGCCCCCTTATAATTACCCAATTCCCTAGTCAGGACAAGCTAAACATAGCTTGTTTTTGGAGTAGTTGCAAGTCTCACTCTTTCTTCTTTCTAAAAACGAGGAAGAAGCTATGTTTAGTAATAACGAACAAGAAGATTTAAAAATAAATAAAAAAGCTTTTGTGAAAGTTTATTATACGTATGACGATAGCCGAAAACTACCGTTTAAACTGTTTGAAAGTGAAAGCTTTTTTTCAGGTTGGCGCGCAGTAGGTGACTACAAAACGCTAGAGGAAGCACAAGAGTCAGGCCGATCCAGGGCTGTAACCGTATTAGATATGGGGCTATTCGAGAAAGGACACCGCAAGGGCATGATGAGTTGGTGGGATGAGCCGAAACCTGTTAAGACCATCGTTGAAATGGCTGTATTGCCACCTTCAACCGAGGTCGAATACGACAGCAAGGTTAGAAAAGTATCTAAATCTTTCTCTAAGCGATCATCGCAAATTATTGAAGATGATATGCTTATTGATATAGAAGAGGCGGCAGCACGTATTGCGCTATCGCCAGTTGTTGGCGTTGCCATACTTGATATGGAAGAAGAAATTGCTCTTAAACGCAATCGGACAGAACTTAGAAAATAATGTGCTTGCCATGGACGGCTTTATTTCATTAACAGAGGAAAACTATCGATGAGTTTAATTCTAACTATACTGAAAAATATTTGGTTTATAGGATCTGGAATATATCTTTTATATATGGCTGCAAAATACTTTATTAAAGCAGCAAGTCTTAATTATTTCACTACGTTTTTATGCAGCATTGTTTTATTTTTAATTTCAGTAAGTACACTTTATCAAGTACCTATCGTGAAAAATTATGATAAAACACCTAATACTTGCACATCCCAGCATGAGGCAAAACAAAATGATACTAACAAACCATAAAAAAGCAGTTGGATTTATCCTGCGATCTATATTGTTAATGATTATAGGCTTTTTGATTAGTTATATAAATCCTATATTTGTGGATTGGCTTATAAGTCGCATTTCGCCTGCTGCGCCCACTACCTATTCATCCAGAGTGATTATGTCAGAACACAGGCTTGAGCCAATAAATACCTAAACCATACAATAAGATAATAACTATTAATAATAACAATTACTAAAGGGGAAACTAGAGCGCTGTCCGCAAGTGTTAACGCACAAGCGGCCAGCTAACCATCACTATTAAACGAGGTAATAAACAATGGCTAACGTCAATTTAACCCATGCTGTTACTATTAGCAACGAAGAACTAGAAGCTTTGATCACCATGCGAAACATAGGCGCAAAGCTTATTATAAAGGCTTATGCAGAATCGAAGCAGCATGCAAAGGACAATAATATTGTCCCGGCTCAAATACCGCAGGAGTACTACGACTGGAGCGTGGCACTGGATAAAACGCAAGGGTTTTGGGATGAAGTAAACTTTAAATTAAAACTAAAAAGGTAATTAAATGATATTTCTATTAGACGAAGACCCAATTAAAAACGCGCAATGTTTGGACGATATTGCGCTTGATAAACAAATAAGAGAGATCGCCCAAACTCTATGCAACGTACATTGGTTTCTTGAGCCAGATCCATTCCAAAAAGTGCGTGATAAATACCATATACCATCTGGCTCACATACAGATTTTAATTTACCTTGGAACCAATGGGCGCGCAATTGCCACGCCAACTACATGCAATTGGTTGATATGGGATTGGCTTGTTGCGAAGAATACAAGCATAGATTTAGCGATGTTGAAAAAAAGTTTGTTTCTCAAACTAATAGCTATGTATTAACTGGAACATGGAAAAAGCACAAACTACAACCAGTAATCGCGTGGGCGCGTGATCACATTCCAGAATTACCTGATAATTACAAAAAAGATATTGTAATAGTAGAGATTAACGGCATTAAGCAGAAAGTGTTATCGCCTACTCTCAAACAGGAAATGACCTACTTTCCAATCAACATTCCCGCTAAATATTGGGTGGTAGATGATCCATTCCCGGTTTGCGATTTAGTGGCAAGCCATAGAAAGTACTATCAGGCTAAGTTGAAAAAAGGGCTAAAGCGTAAAATAAAATGCCCTGCATGTTGGGATGAGCCTGAACATTTACTATTCGCAGGGATTAAGGCTAAATGTCCTGGCTATATTGAAAAGCCTATAACCCCAACATTCACGCGCCGCGAAAAACCAGAATGGCTTAACTTAGAGGATTGATTATGTTAATTGATACAATTTACAGCTTAATAGGAATTGCAGTTTTATCTTTATTAGGGGGGGGTTATTAATAATAGGCGCAAGTTTAGTGTTAGATATACTCCGTAAAAGAAGGGCGAGAAAATGATGATAATTCATAAAATAATAGGTGCTGTTATGATATTAGTGCCGCTGACTATTTGGCTTTGGTGGCTAGAACCTGATAGCAAGAAAGCTATATTGCAAGTTATATTTGTTTTTTTGATGATGATTTCAATAATAATTGGGTGCGGTTTTTTAGCAGGCTGCACAACCACCAGAGCCGTCGAAGTGCCGGTACCCGTAGCCTGCGTACAGCCTAAACTGCCAGTAGAGCCACACTACCCTATTAAGGACTTAAAGACAGGCGATAGCCCTGCTACCGTGGTAAAGGCTTACGTTGCAACGGCTGCCGGACAGCATGACTATATCGAGAGAGTGAAGTACATTTACGCGGGGGATAAATAATGAATATTCCAATGTGGAAAAATGATCCTAACGGAAAAATTGAAAAGCATTGGCTGGATGTTGTTAGTGCTGATATTGAAGATGAAGAAGATTATCACTGGTGGCATGCCACCGTAAAATGGGATGGCTGTATTCATTTAGATCATGCCGGCAATTTTCCATTTTCTAAAGAGAACGGCTTATCAAACGAGAAGCGAGTTACGGAAGCATGCGATGATTATATTCATATCTGCGATTTAGATGATTATATTAAGCGTCTTATAGCTTTGAGAGATTTTGCTGAAAAGCATTTTGGTGAAGACTGGAATAAAAACAATTAGGAGCAAAATAACGATGAATGAAGAATACGTAACTATAAAAAAATCTGATTATGAACGGTTAATTGAAAAATATATATACTTTAAATGCATACAAAATAGAGCTGCCCATATAAAAACTAATATTAATGTATTAGAGAATGAATTAAACCGCTTAAGAGAGTTAAGAGAATATATTTGTTTTAAGAAAAAAATAAAGTTGGAAATAAACAAGTTATCTGACGCAGTTTGGGCAAACAAGAATCGTTATGAAGAATTAACCTCGGTTTATTCTTCTGACCATGATAGAGAGTTAGCAGAACAAAAGTTTCCAGTAGCAGAAAATTCTAAGGAATGTCATTGTTCCAATGAAACTTCAAAGCCTGCGCCTGCGTAATCCCATAATCGATTGCGCCCTGGCAGCCGCCCTTTACCGGCGTATGCAGTATCTTATCCATGCGCTTTGCACTCTCGACCTGCGCTTTGGCCGCTTCCTTTTCCCTGAGTGCTTCCCTCTTCAACCGTTCTTTGTACTGAGCTTGCGCTTCCTGGTTTGCTGTTTTCCACTGCGCGTTTTCCACCGTGCAAGTGTTTAGTTTTTCTGCCAGTAAATCGCGTTCATCCTGGTAAATTTTTATACGGTAGTTTTGCCATGCTACAGCAGTAAGCAGCAGGAAGTAAAGTGCTATATTCTTATGTTTCAGTAGGAAATTAAACATTCTTGTCAGGCTCGCTTTGTTCTTTTAGTTTTAGGTTAATGCCAATCCCGCTAAATACCAATCCTGCACCCATGCCGAACTTTTCATAGTCAAAGTTATGCTGGGAAACTACTGTATAAATAGTGCAGCCTATGAACGTCAGCACGGTCAAAGCGCCCAGCACTCGCCCATTGTCGTAGTGCAGGTTACTTTTACCGGTCAGTATATCAAGCAGCAATTTGTTCACGGACAGTTCCAGCTCTATTATTATTTAATACATAAATATTATAGTTTTGTATGAATTCTTCCTCTGTTCCTGCGCCTGCTGGTGTATTGTAATATTTCTTCCAATAACGCGCTAAACCGCCTATATCGCTTGCTGCAGGAAGTCCTTCTGGCGCTCTTAAGTACTGAATACGCGCCATTGCAGTGGCATAGACCAAGTCAGTAATAAGATTATCCTGGCTGGCCTTACCAATCAATAATACATTTCTGCATAAATCAGGTTTGAATTTTAAGTAGTTTTCCCATAAATCATCATGCGTCGCTGCTTCCATCTGGTAAATGCCCTTCGCGGGGCCGTTGACCTGGTGTAAGAAACTGCCCATGTGCGATTCTTGCGCGCAAGTGCCTAGAAGCAGGTTTTCTGCAGAAGGCGAACCAAGCCCCAATCTCGCTAGAGTTGGCCGAATAACATACTGCAATAACTGGTCTTTATTGATACCCATACTTATACCTCTAATCCAAAATGTTTAAGTATAAGCGTGTGCAGCCCCATTGTCAGGCACACTGTAACGAAAGAATATACGACTATCCATATGCGGTTTTTAATAGTTGAAATGCCAGAATACATGCTGAACTTGTCTCGAATGTCCTGCATATTTTCTGCCATAGTGTCCATGTGTTTTTCAATTTTTCCTAACTGCGCGCCGATATTTTTATGCTCAGTGTCTAACTGTGCTTGTCTTATTTTCAAGTTTTGCGTATCTTCTATTATACGATTAAGGTTGCTCATAGCCATTACTCTTATTATTATAATTAACGTTCTACACTAGTTCAGCGTGTAATCGATTGATTGCCGATTAAAGCCACCCATGCCAGTGCCGCCGAAATTTCCGTACGCACTATTAGCAAAAATATTAACTGCACCGCTTGAAAAGACCGTGCCAGCTCCATTGGTATTTCCATTATTATTTACACTAGGCCCCTGTAATTCCGTGTTGGCAGTAGGTCTAAAACGTGCAGGTAACGCGGTCGCCATACTAATAAAGGACACTGTATTTTGGGTCGCTAAGGTCGCCGGAATTGTCATTTCAATATCGCGCATATTGCGGACTAGAAAAGCGTTTCCTGGTTGTGGAGTTGCCCATATTCCAGTCCAACTTGTGCTATGCGAGTACTCTTCATAACACTGCAATATTAACCAGGTATTAGTGGCCGTTTTTTCAAGAACTACGTAGCCGCTCAATCCTATAACAATGGAGGTGAAAGGCGTAAACGTTACCCCCCCCGCTGCAACAATGTTTGTTACGAAGCCGGCAGCAGATGAGTTGATAATTTTAATCTGCGCACCAACAGGGATCGCTGCGGTCGCATTCGCAGGAATTGTGATTGTCGTATCTGCGCCAGCATTAGTAGTAGAAAAAGTTTTATTAACATCCGTCGCTGCTAATGTATAAGTAGTGGCGCTTATCGTTGCAGGCTGCCATCTTATAGCCCCTAAATTAAGCGCTAAATCAGCATTTGCTAAAATGAAATCGCCATTGCTAACTGATAAATCACCATTTGAACTAACGACTGATCTGGCCGTAAACACACTCCCTGAAACCTGTACAGGAATCCCTAGTGTAGCAAATGCAGCAAGTGCAGTTAAATTAGAGCTTAAGGGTTGCAGGCCAGTTGCCGCTACTGTCGTACCAGCGCCAGAATGGGAAACAGTTATATTGGAACCAGCAATTAAGTCAAAAGAATTGGTTACCTCAACTTGCCATTGAATACCACCGCCAGCAGGCACAATAGAACATTTTATTTGTGGTGAAGTACTGGGTGTTCCCCCTCCAGCAATAGACGTAAGGCCATTTATACCATTCAAGCTGGAAAAAGTTATTGTTCCAGTGCTTGTTAAAGTTATTTCAAAAGAATAACCAATGCCATGCGATCCAGCATCTAATGTGCAAGTAATAGCGCCGGAATTTGTAAAATTAATAATGTCGCCGAAATTAACATTATTAGTTACATTATTAAAAGACGTTCCGCTATAAGTGCTGCCTGTTGGAGTATGATAAGTGGTTATGCCACCACTTACACCGGTTTGATATACTGGCCCTGTAAAAGCATTATTTAAATTAGAAATGCCTGTTAAATTTGCATTTAATCCCTGGAAAAGCAGTGCTAATGCTGCGTGAATACTTGCCCAGCTAATGGATCTATCGTCAGTATTATTATAAGGTGATCGCCCTAAATAATATAAATCTGTATCTTCTACAGTATTTGTTATGGTTAATTGATCTATATTTTTACCAGCCATTATTAAGTCCCCAATAAGTTAAAGCTTTCGCCGTCTAAAAGTAAAAAAACCTCGCCGTCTAGCAATAGAAAATCGTCTTTACCGGGCGGCGGAGGCGGAGGAGTGCCAAACTCGTCGTATTTGTTATACAAACCAGTGGCTAGCTTTCGATTATGAAAGTTGTAAAAAAAATCAAACATTATTTGCTACCTTGATCAAAGCGTATTTGTACGTAAGAGGCTGTGTCGCTGATGAAGTGCAACACTTCGCCGCCATTAATATTTATCTGTCGCACTCCTGGATTCAATTCAGCCGTGCTTGATGCAAACGAACTGCCTGGAAGAGCAACAGTTTTATTAACGTCAAAAAATACGTTAGTGCCCAATGCAAAAGAAAAGAACGCACGATTAAACCCCGGCGGCGTTGTTACTGTTTGTTCAGTATTGGCCGCTAAAGTTGTGTTCGCGCCGGAAACGCAATATGGCAAACTAAAATCCACTGCGCCGTTAATATCTCTACCTAAAGTTTCTCTGGACATGTTATTTTCCTCTATGGTTAAGCTACGCGTTCTACAACGCCGGTAATGACTAAAGAACCTACTGTGTAATCAGTTGTTCCGCCTGAGTATTTGAAAACTAAACTAGCGCCTGCTGCTGTTGATGTATTGATAGCCGCAGATGCTGGGTTAGGCAGCGCAGTAACGCCCCACTGCGCGTTGACAAGCGACTGCATGGTGGCCGCAGGAATGACAGAGTAAACCGTAGTACCGTCTGTCACCTGGCCTAATCTGTCGCCACTGCCGCCACTGAAATTAGTGCCACCACTGTTTAATTGCAGACTGCGGATTTTGTATTGCCGAGTACCGCTAGAAGCCACTAAGGTCACGCTTCCTGCAGAAGCCAAAGAAGCCTGCGGAACAGTCACGTCAAAGCTAAAGATGTTCCCTACCATCGGGATTAACGTAATGGCGCTAGTAGTAATTGTGAGAGTAAAAAACTGCGACACACCGCCGATATATGACACTGCGACAATGTCAGTTGGGTAAAATGTGAAACCCATTTGCTTAATAGCAGTTTGCAAGTAATTAGGCGCTGTAATAACAGAAAGGGTATCGGTCGTTTGAATGCGAACAATTCGCGGTTTCACACCAATTTGTCCTGGTGTGTCTGTAGTGATTTGTTTAATGCTCATAATAATTTGCTCCGTAGTTAATATTTAATGACATAATTTACATAGGCGTTGATTGGCCTGCTTTCGACAGAACCTTCATAAGTTGTAGCAAAACCATTCCCTGGTGCGCCTACCCCAACATTAATAGTTGCTCCGCCGCCCGCCTGGCTTGGCTCGTAATAAACATCATGCACATGCTGCTTGTTATCATCGAATTGGTAGGTGCCGATAGCGTCATTTAGAATAGTTAGGTAAGGACTCCAGCGCACATTGGTTTGTGGATCCACGCCAGCGCCATGATTCCAGCCACGCAAGAACATTCCCCGCAAATCAGGTACTGCAAAATATTTTGTATTGATAGCCAGTAGTGTTTTAGAAGTTACCTGCGCTGCCGTGTCGGTCGATAAAATGGCAACGGGAATGGCAGTTTTTCCAGTAGGTTTTGGATCAGTGCCAGCGCCGTCTACTGTGAACCACACATAATAAGGCGTGGCGAACGTGAAGATATTGAAATAAGCGCCCGGCGGTACTGTACTGCCAGCACCGGTAACTGTTATCAAGGTATTTTGAAAGCCAGAAATAGCTGCACAAATAGCTAAAGCAACGCTGTTAGGTGAAAATGTGCTAAATAAATTTACGCGAATCCCTGTACCGCCAGGCGCTGGATCGCTTCCTGAACCATCAACGGTAAACCATACATACACTTGCGTTGCGAGATTAGAAAATTGAAAATATGTACCTGCTAACCCAGCCGCCGATAATGCGATAACTTCTACAAGGGCGCGTAAATTAGGGCCGTTAAAAACTAAGTCAACTGTAAAGCCAGAAGTACCGGGGCCAATCGTGGCAGAAGCAAGCCCGGTTTGTGCAGACTGTATATAGAAAGCGCCGTTTCCCAGGAAAAGCCCACGCGCCTCATAGCTATTAATACCTGTTGAAAGTTTATTAAACGTAAATCCTGTCGCTGTCGTGCCATCGGCTGTATCAGCTACAGCGTCCGCCATGTTGGTATAAGCCATCATCTGGTTGAAGTTAGGGTCGTTCAAATCAGTGAACATGCAGGATAGATAATTTAAGCCTGTTCCCCACCGCGGATAGACACCGTTAAATATTTTTTTCTGCAATCGGCTATAAGGAATGCCATCTGTCGAATAAGCAGCGGTCTCGTATTGCGTACCGTCGCAAACCAATTCACCCACGCCTGCTGTCGTGTAGGAGGTAGAGAAAATCTTGCCTACTTCTGAATCGTCAAACGCAAGACCGCTAGGCGATAAGCGCAATGGCAGGTATAAATCACTGCCATCCGGGTTAGGCGTTGGCATCCAGCCAGCAATGCCTTCATACCGAAACTTAGCATCAGGCGTTGTCGGGAACTGCGAAACCATCACCGCGCCAGGCGTTAAAATGAAATCGGTCAATGACACGTCGAAAACGGAAGCGACGGGGAAACGTATTGCCAGTTGCAGGAAATCGTTATTGTCGGAACCAATACTAAACGCTTCATTGGTGCCAAACACAAAAGACTTTTGCGAGATGGTGTAAGATGGGCTAATGGTAAAAGTGGCTAGTACCGTTTCTTGCGTAGAAC
>FTJK01000484.1_pt2 | contig 26510 bp, 26 predicted proteins | sample 1658811 | NCBI WGS metagenome assembly FTJK01 (sample SAMEA3914857, study PRJEB12502) | metagenome | biome: forest; material: soil | place: USA | collected 2011-06-22 | depth 0.1 m
TGCGTATTTACTGGGATGACGAAACAACGCCATCCGTGGAGGTGCCTGTTGGCGATTTCTTTTGCATGGGCTGGGGCAAATACGCTCCTGTACAATCGTTGCCCATCGTGGTAAACCCTGGCAGCGCGTTTAACTCTTACTGGCCTATGCCGTTTAAGAAAAAGTGCCGGATAACGCTGGAAAATATCGCTAACGAGGATATGGTGCTTTATTACCAGGTTGATTACCTGCTTACTGATGTACCATCTGATGCCGCTTATTTTCATGCGCAGTACCACCGTGTAAACCCGCAGCCTTTTAAGCAGGATTATGTGCTGGTTGACAGCATCCACGGCAAGGGCCAGTATGTAGGCACTTATATAGCTTTTGGCGCTTATGACAATGGCTGGTGGGGTGAAGGCGAGATAAAGTTTTTTATGGATGGCGATACAAAGTTCCCCACAATATGCGGCACCGGCACCGAGGATTATTTTTGCGGGTCGTACGATTTTGATTCAAGAAAAAAGGATGCAAACGGAAAAGAGGGTGAATCTGAATACACTGAATTTTGCAGCCCTTATACAGGCGTGCCGCAGGTAATTCGTGGTGATGGGCATTATAACATAATGCAGCGCTTTGGCATGTACCGCTGGCACTTAACCGACCCCATACGTTTTGAGAAAAACCTTAAAGTAACTATACAGGATATTGGCTGGCACCTCGATGGCCGCTACCTGCCGCGCACGGATGATATTGCTTCAGTCTCATACTGGTACCAAACTGAGCCGCATACACCTTTTCCGCCGTTGCCTTCAAAAGATGTGCTGGAAGTAAGATGAGTGAAGCATGTTACAGGGAGAGGATATGGGCGAATTTTAAATATTACTTTTTACCCGAAGCTGGCATCAGGCATAGCTCTCAATATTTTCCCGCTTCCTGGTTTTGCCTTTGGTTGCCTGCAGTTGTCTTGCTGCTGTTACAGCGTGCTGCACTATATCGTATGTAGTGTGCGAAAGGGTAAGCTTTTTTGGATACGCGCCGTCAACCCATTGTTCAACTGAAGCACTAAAGTTTTCGTCTATCGCATTAATAACCGGTACATTAAAGTTTGCGAGCGCGGCCGCGTTGCATAGCTGTTCATATTGTCCTTTAATGGGTATGCAAAGCAGCTTCTTACCCATGTACAGCACTTCGGCGGGTGTTTCAAAACCTGCACCGGTTATCATACCATGGCAATGTATCATGCTTTCGTTAAACGCTTTATTGCTAACGGGTATAAAAGTTATGTTGCCATCCGTTGTAATTGTTTTGGCTTTTTTGCTAAATACTTCAAACCTTACGCCGGGTACTTTCTTCAGTTGCGCGGCTACTATTTCATCAGCATAGTGCGAAAGATAAACTGTTATATACCCTTTGTCGGTGGGCGTTGCATCAAGTATATCCTGTTTTATAACAGGGCTGAATATAAAGTCGTCATAGCGTTCAAAATGCAGGCCCACATAAGCCGTGGCGGTGGCATAATTGCGCAGAATGGTTTCACCCAGCCAATCCCTTTTGGCGCTAAGCGGTGTTTTCTTTGAATGAAAACTCGCCTGGTGCCCAAAATTAACTGAAGGCACACCTTTTATTCTGCACGCCAGTGATGTAATGCTTTCAAAATCATTCAGCACAATGTCATAATCTTCTACCGGCAATGCTTTTGCCTCCTTCCACATCCGGAAGAAACTAAACTCTTTATATGTTTTTTTATAGTCAAGTCTGCCCCTGTTACCGTAAAATAAGCTGACGCCCCTGCTGCGGTATTTAACAGGCAGGTCAAATGTAAGATTGCTGTTGCTGCCGCTTAAAAATACATCCACTTCCCCATATTGCTGCAAGTACGGCATAAGCTCTATAGCGCGTGCTATATGCCCGTTGCCGGTTGCTTGTATTGAGTAAAGTATTTTCATAACCTATGCCCCCAGCGGAATTTTTTTAAGTAGTGTCGATAAGCCCGCCTTCCGGCCTTTTAAACCATTCAAAGCGTTAAACATCAGTACTTCGTCGGTTACAACATTTAGCTGCGGAAGCTTTTTTTCTATTTCTTCAGCGGGTGTTGTTGCAAATTGTTTTTCATCATAATGATAGATCGTCCATTCATTATGGTGGTACTCCAGGCTGGTAAGGTTCTCCACCCAGTCACCGCTGTTTAAGTATGTAACACTTCCGTCCTTTGTTTCAATAATTCTTTTTTGCGGTTGGTGTATATGCCCGCATATAACATAATCGTACTTCTTTTCAATAGCCAGCTCAGCCGCCGTTTGTTCAAAATCGCCAATCCATGCAACTGCTTTCTTAACACCGTTCTTTACTTTTTTACTAAGGCTCATCTTTTCTTTACCTATTGCTTTAAGGCACCAGTTAATAAACCTGTTTAGCAATATCAGCAGGTCATATCCGTGGCCACCAAGTTTTGCCAGCATTTTAGCACTTCCCTTGGTAGTGGCATCAAATACATCCCCGTGAAATATCCAGGTCATCTTCCCGTTTATTTCCATTACCATCTTATCAGTTAATTGAAAATTGCCTATTTCTAAATCGCTGTAGCGGCGCAGCATTTCATCATGGTTACCTGTAATATAAATAACACGGCATCCTTTGCCCAGCAGGCTCATTATCTCCTTTATTACCTGCATGTGCGATACTGGAAAATATCTTTTGCTAAACTGCCATCCGTCAATTACGTCGCCGTTTAAAACAAGCACCTGTGGCAGGATGCTTTTAAGGTATTGTACAATTTCTTTAGCGTGGCATCCATAGGTACCTAAGTGCAGGTCACTCATCACAACAACATCCACTTTTCTTCGTTCCATAGTTCATTGTGTTTAGCAAAGTTCCATTCTTAATGTTACCTGCATATTAAGCGCATATAAAGGAATTGTGAAAACACAGCGCGGTTTTAAACAATAACTGCTAAATGTTAGTTACTGTGGCTTGCACATAAAAGGTTATTTACAAATGTGCATAACAGGTTTACTCATGTATCCGGCTTTAGCATAAACTGGTTTCACCGGGCATTTCTTCATGGCACATTAACTATTTAGAATATATTTGATGCAGCGCAACCGGCGTTTAATGCTATAATATGAACCGTAGAAATTTTATAGAACTAACTGCATCCTCCACAACCGCGATGATGCTCGCATCACTGCAAACATTTGCATCATCCCATAAACCAAACTTTACCATGAACAAAAGTTTTCAACTCAAAGTGCTCGCTACTAACTGGGGCTTTAACGGAACAGTTGACGAGTTAGGGGCTGCTGTAAAAAAAGAGGGGTATGACGGTATGGAATTGTGGTGGCCTATGGAAAAGAAAGGCCAGGACGAAATGTTTAATATGCTGAAGAAATATAACCTTGAAGTAGGCTTTCTTACCGGCGGCCAGGAGAGCACGTATGACGCACATTTTAAAACATTTACCAGCATGATTGATGCCGCTGCAACCAATACTATTCAAAAGCCTTTGTACATTAACTGTCATTCGGGCCGTGATTATTTTAGCTACGACCAAAACAAAACATTCATCGACCATACACTGCAATTAGCCAAACAAACCGGTATAAAAATATGCCATGAAACGCACCGCTCGCGCATGCTGTTTGCTGCGCCTGTTGCAAGGCATTATATAGAAACAGTGCCCGACCTGCGCATTACATTTGATGTATCGCACTGGTGTAACGTAAGTGAAACACTGCTGCACGATCAACAGGAAACGGTTGACCTTACCTTGCAAAGGGTTGACCATATACATGCACGCATCGGCCACCCGGAAGGCCCGCAGGTAAACGACCCGCGCGCACCTGAATGGAAAGACGCATTAGACGCACATTTTGGCTGGTGGGATAAAGTGCTGGAGAGGAAAAAACAAAATGGCGAGATCATGACGATGCTTACGGAATTTGGGCCGCCTGATTATATGCCCACCTTGCCTTATACAAGGCAACCCTTGAGCGACCAATGGGCCATTAATGTACACATGATGCATTTGCTGAAGGACAGGTATGGCAAATAAAAGGTGTAAATTGCATAAAATGAATATGTGCTTTTATAACCATTTTATGACATTCGAAATGTAATAATACTCCTGCCCCAATGAAACAAGATGATTTACTTTGGAAAGCAGTGCTCGAAGATGTGTTTGACGATTTTCTGCTGTTCTTTTTTAAGGAGGAAGCCAACATATTTGACTTGGAAAAAGGCTTTCAATTTTTAGACAAAGAATTAGACCAGCTTTTCCCAGCGGAAAACGAAGAACTAAGCCATCCGCGGTTTGTTGATAAGTTGGTTAAGGTATTTACAAAAGAGGGCAGAGATGAATGGTTTTTGGTACATGTAGAAATTCAAGGGTATAACGACCCGGATTTTGCAAAACGCATGTTTACATACTTTTACCGGATATTGGACAAATACAATAAACCTGTAACCTGCATTACTATTTTTACCGACAATAATAACAGGTATAAACCCAGTGAATACCATTACAATTTTTTGGGTGTTGAAACCATTTTCAGGTATAATGTATATAAACTTATTCATCAGGATACTGATGAGTTAAAGAAAAGTGATAACCCATTTGCCCTGGTAATATTGACGGCTTTGATAGCGCTGCAAAAAGGCAAATTGGTGGAAGAAGAAATGGTGTCGTTAAAAATTGAAATTGCCAGGCTGCTTTTTAAGAAAGCGTTACCCCGTAAGAAAATAAAGGGCATTATGAATTTTTTGAAACACTATGTACATTTTGAAAACCCGGAAAATAATATTAAATTTGAGCAAGCAATAACAGTTAAAAACGAAGTAAATATGGGTACTGAAGAATATTTATTGCAAAAAGCTAAAAAAGAAGGATTAAAAGAAGGGCTTGAAAAAGGCGCGCGAGAAAAAAGCGTTGCATTTATTAAAAGCCTGTTAGGCAGCACAGATTTTAGTGATGAAAAAATAGCCGCCGTGGCAGATGTAACTGTAGCATTTGTAGAACAGGTAAAAGAATCAATTAAGTCTTAATTATTGCAGTTCCTTTTGATAATTTATACTTATCTAAATGCCTGTCGTATTTCGGGTGAACAGAAGGAATTTTTACTATATATTTTTGATTGAATAATTCGCCAATAAAAAGTATCTCTTATTAACTGCATGCTGCCGGTGCAGCCCATTATCTAAAACTTTCATTTGTTCCAAAACTGTATAACTGGTATTATTGTACCTAATTATTGCTATACGTGTTACTTTCCATAACTGAGTTTTTTGGCCACCTGCACCCGGCGCTTATACACCTGCCAATAGGTATTTTGCTTATTGCGTTAATAATGCAATGGCTTGCCCGTAAGGAAAAATACAAAGCGCTGCAACTGGTTATACCAATTGTTTTGCTGCTGGGTGCCGCATCTGCTTTACTATCCTGTATCACTGGATATATATTATCTATCAGTGATGAGTATGATAAAAGCCTTGTAAGCTGGCACATGTGGATGGGCCTAGCTACAGCCTTTGTTTCCTTTTTGCTGTACGCAAAGGAAAAGAACCCCCGGTTTGGTGTAAACAAAACTTTGTTATCTGCTGGGCTGCTGGTGCTGATATTTGTAACCGGCCACCTGGGAGGCTCGCTTACGCATGGCTCAGATTATTTTACAAAGCCGCTGGCGGATGTATTTGGAGACGATACAACATCTTCAGCAGCAATAAAGCCTATAGCCAACGTGCAGGAAGCAGTGGTATATAATGATATAGTTAAGCCTGTGCTGCAAACAAAATGTTATTCGTGTCACGGCCCAAACAAGCAAAAGGGCGGCTTGCGAATGGATGACAGCACAAGGCTGATGAAGGGAGGTAAGGACGGAGTGATAATTAAACCCGGCAAAGGCGATGCAAGCGAAATGATAAAGCGAATGCTTTTACCGTTGCATGATGATGACCACATGCCGCCTAAAGAAAAACCGCAGCCATCCGCTGAACAGGTTGCTTTACTGCATTGGTGGATAGATAATGGGGCTGATTTTAATAAAAAAGGAAAGGAAACCGCCCAGCCGGCCAATATTAAAACAGCTTTGCTGGCTTTACAAAAAGCTTCGGTCGCAAAAAATGATGTCAGCGATGTGCCTGCCCGGCCTGTTGACAGGGCGGATGATAAAATTATACAACACTTGTCCGCCAAAGGCATAGTTGTGTTACCTGTTGCACAAGGCATTAACTACCTGCTGATGAATTTTGTAACTGATACCATCGTTACCAACGACGTTTTGCAGTTAACGGTACAATTAAAAAAGCAGCTTATCTGGCTTAAACTAAACAACACAAATATTGGTGATTCTTCCTTACAACTTTTAGCGCAACTGGCCAATTTAACCAGGCTTGATGTTTCCCACACGCATATTACCGATAAAGGCCTGTTGTACTTACAAGGGCTGCAAAGCCTGCAATACTTAAACCTTGTCGGCACCGGTATTACTGCACAGGGCGTAGCGCAATTGAAAGGGTTGAAAAACCTGCAATCCCTTTTCCTGTATCAAACCAATGTAAACCAGGCAGGATATACGGCCCTTAAAACCATGTTTCCCAAAACTGTGATTGACGCAGGTGGTTATATAGTACCCACACTTATTACTGATACAACACAGGTAAAGGCTAAAAAAGAATACTAAGCCGCGCTATGCCGTATATACTAAGGGCAACAGCCACTGTTTGGTTTTCGGCGCCGCTTTTATGCTGTTTTCAAAATAATAGATAATAATTTTACGTTTGCTTTTTAATAATTTTCTCTCTCAATTTAGAATACTAAATTGCCGTGCTAAAAAATTTGCCTGATCTATAAAAAACAGTGCTATGACGATAAAAGATCTTAGCAAGAAGATATTACAGGGCGACTTTAGATTCCTATCCCTTTTTAAAACAAACCGGGATTATTCGCTGCACCCGGCAGAGTTGGCGAAAGTGTTACTTAGCTTGCCCAACGATGCAGCTTTAAAGGCTTTTAACCAATTACCCCAAACCGTTCAGGTAAATGTTTTCGCTTACCTGGATGTACAGCATCAAAAGTTCTTATTGAAAAGTATACCTGAAAACCTGGCGCGTTTGGTGCTTAACAGCCTTAGTTCAGATGACAGGCTTATATTTTTATCTGAGTTTAAAGGGGTACAGCTTTCGCACTATATCGAGTTATTAGACGAGAAAAATAAGGATGCAGCGCACGATATGCTCGGCTACCCTGATAACAGCGTAGCAAGGCTGATAAATACGGACTTCGCTACTATTAAAAAGAACATGACTATTGCAGAGGCAATAGAGCATCTGCGCAAATTTCATAAAGACACAGAGGCGGCCAATGTTATTTATGTGGTGGATGAGGATGGTAAGCTGGTAGATGATATACCTGTGCGGCGGTTCATACTTAACGATCCGTCTAAAAAAATTGAAGAGATATTAGACGGGTACTGCGACGCATTGAACATTAAAGATAAAACGGAAACCGCCATTGATAAATTTAAAGAGTACGACCGCATAGTGCTGCCTGTTACCAATGATGAAAATGTGCTGTTGGGTGTAATTACCATTGATGATGTGATGGATGTGGCGGAACAGCAGGATACAGAAGACATTCAAAAGTTTGGTGGTATGGAAAGCCTGGAATACCCGTATGTAAAAACACCCATCTGGACATTGATAAAAAAACGTGCGGGCTGGCTTATCATACTTTTTTTCAGCGAAATGCTCACCACAACTGCCATGGGGCATTTTAACGAGGAGCTTTCCAAATACATAGTGCTTGCCATCTTCATACCGCTGGTAATATCCAGTGGTGGCAACAGTGGCTCGCAGGCTGCCACATTAATAATAAGGGCTATGGCGTTAAAAGAGCTTACCGTCTCCAAATGGTGGTATGTTATGCGCAGGGAAATTTTGTCGGGCTTTGTGCTTGGTATAATACTCGGGGCTATCGGTTTTGTACGTATTTTAATTTGGCAAAAACTGGGCTTTTACAATTATGGTGATAATTGGCTTTTGTTAGGCATCACTATTTTCTTTTCTCTTATCGGTATTATCATGTGGGGTACAATTAGTGGTTCGATGATACCCATGGTACTTAAAAAATGTAAGCTTGACCCTGCCACTTCATCGGCCCCGTTTGTGGCTACGCTGGTGGATGTAACGGGCCTTATTATTTATTTTGCCATAGCCGCCATCATATTAAAAAGCACCTTTTTAAGCGGCCATCATATATAAGTCATTAAGTCAATAGGTCATTGGTCATTAAGTTAATACAATAAATAAGCGGACATTGAGATACAATAAAAGTTACTCAATACCCGCTTATTTTCAATTATTTCCTATTTCCAAACATTGTTGCTCCTGTTGCTGTCAGGCAGTACATGATCGGGATCGATAGTTACAGATGCTATTTTTTGCTTGGTGGCTACATGAATATTTTGCACTTTGCTCTGCAGCCAGGTTTCAACCGGCAATTCCATTCTCTTTTTGGTGCCATCCTTTAATACTATTTCCAATGTTACCGGCATCGCCATTTTTTCCAGGTTGGCAATGGTTACGTTGCGCCTTTTAATGGGTCATTATCTGTGTAAGCTACGCCTGTCACAGCCTGGTCAAGCGCCCAGTTATTAAAAAACCATTCCCTCCAAAACCAGGACAAGTCTTCGCCGGCTTCGTTGTTCATCGTATTAAAAAAATCATACGGCGCAGGGTGTTTAAATGCCCAGTTGTTAATATACCGTTTAAACGCATAATCAAAACGGTCTTTTCCCAATATGTATTCCCTTAGCAATACCAGCCCAAATGCTGGTTTAAAATATTCTAAAGGGTGCCTGTATTTTTCAGGTACGGCGTCTGCCCTTGTCATCAAGGTTGGCGCCTGCGGGTCAGTCAAATAGGGAATGATCTCATCCGCCGGGTTACCACCGCCGGGTGCGTATTCACCATCGCGTTTGGGGCCAAATTCGCCGTTGTTTACAACATCCTGTGCATAGATATCAATAAAAGTATTAAAGCCTTCATCCATAAAAGCATAGCTGCGTTCGTCAGAACCAACGATCATCGGGAACCAGTTATGTCCAATTTCATGCGCCGTTATCCAAAACAATTCCTTTCCGCTGTCATGAATACCGTCAAACACTATTCCCGGGTACTCCATGCCGCCCGCTGTGCCAGCTTCATTTACAGCAACGGGGTATGGATAAACATACCATTTGCCGGAAAAATATTCGATTGATTTTTTAAGGTGTTCGGTCGCTCTTACCCAGCCATCAGGGCCGTTGCTTTCAACAGGGTAAACTGACATGGCCATGCATTTTTTGCCGTTTGGCAAGTTTACTTTAGCGGCATCCCATATATATGCCCTTGAAGCACCAAAAGCTACATCCCTCGTGTTTTTCATTATAAAGTGCCAGGTTAAAACGCCTTTTTGCACGGGCCTGGTGGCAGGATCATTTAACTCAGCTTCGCCGCGTATCATCACCGTCTTATCACTCTTCGCCGCTTCGGCCAGCCGCGCTATTTGTTTTGCTGTAAGCACCTCTGCGGGGTTTTGCAACTCACCCGATCCTGCTACCAGCATATCCCAAGGGGTGGTAACGGTGTAATCAAAGTCTCCGTACTCGCAGTAAAACTCACCGCTTCCTAAAAAGGGCAGGGTATTCCATCCAACCAGGTCGTCGTAAACACACATACGCGGGTACCATTGTGCTATTTCAAATATTTTTCCATTTTTGGTAATGTTATAATCTGTCCGGTTGCCAAACTCACCGGGGATGGTGTAGGAATATTTAATGTGTATGGCTATTTTGCCGCCGCCGCCCGGCAGTGCATCGTTCAATCGCAACTGTAAACGGGTGTCGTTTATTACATAATCCGCAGTTGTTGTTTTACCATTAAACTCCACCTGTACTGATACAAAGGAATAACCGGTGGTATGCTGGTCGCTGGCAAAACTTGTAAAATAATTTGACCGCGCATTGTCGCGGTAGGTATTTTGATCAAGATAAAGCCATAACGAATGCAGCGGGTCGGGGCTGTTATTGGTATAATTTATGGTTTCAGTTGCAGAAAGCTGGTTGGCCATTGTGTCAAGCGTAGCTGCAATGGTATAATTAGCACGATTTTGCCAATACTTGTTGCCCGGTGCGCCATTTGCTGATCTGAACTCTTTGGCGTTACCGTTATAAGACAACGGTGCAAAAACTTCCTGGGGGCTAAAGCGGGAAGAAACATTATCAGCTGTTTGGCTAAAACAAATACCAGCAGAAACTGAGCATAGTATTATTAACAAAAATGATTTACGCAACATCTTTAAACATTTTATTAAAAAGTGAAATTAAGTAATTGCCGTTCACTGCTATCCGTTACTTGTTTCCAGCACAATAACCTCATCCGGTTCACCGGCATTAGCACCGCTTGCGGTTATATTCACTGTCCCATTGTCTAAAGGTGCAGGCACGGCAGATTTGTCTTTAAGTAAATATGCTTTTGCAATTTTTTTGTATGGAAAATTTTGCAGCGTTATTGTTGTGGCGCCTTTTTTAAATACATGCACATACATTTTGCCGTCCATTTCAGTAATGCAACCCCAATCCTGCGGGTGCATGTACCCGCCTTTAGTGTTATAAATACTTTGCCCATAGGTTTTTAACCACGCACCCATATAAGCCAGCCTTTCTTTAAACTCCGGCTGTACTTCGCCATTGGGCATTGGCCCGATGTTAAGTAAAAAATTGGCGCCTACAGCACTGGCCTTAACCAGGTAATGGATTAGCTGCTCATGCGTTTTGTAAGTAGTATCGGTAATATTAAATCCCCAGGAATTATTAATGGTCTCGCACGTTTCAAGCGGCAAGGCATCTGATGGTTTTTGAAAGCTCAGGCCTGATTTATTTTCGCCCGGCAGGTCTTTTTCAAACATCTGAAAATCCTCACCTGCAAATGGTGTAAGGTGATGATTGTTGCCTACCAGGCATTGCGGCTGCAGTTGATGTATAAGTGCGTAAATTTCCGCCGAATGCCAGTCAAGCCTTGGGCTTCTGTCAGCAGCGCCCTCAGGCGCGGTTTGGTCCCAATAGCCATCAAACCAAATACCGCCAATCTCCCCATAATTGGTAAGCAGTTCGGTTAGCTGGTTCTTCATAAATTGAATATAATCTTCCCACTTGCCATGCACGGTTCTCCCGGTTCCCTGGCCTGTGCGGCCGGTCCAGTATTGATAATCATCCCGGCGCCAGTCAAGTAATGAATAATATAGAACCAGTTTTATGCCTTGCTTATGGCATTCATCAGCCATCATTTTTACAATATCTTTCTTGTAGGGCGAGTTCATGATATTAAAGTCGGAATATTTGGTATTCCACATACTAAAGCCATCGTGGTGGCGGGTAATAAGCGTAATATATTTCATGCCGGCACCTTTGGCCATACTTACCCATTGCTGTGCATTAAATTCCGTTGGGTTAAAAAAATGCATCAGCCTTGTATAATTTTTTACGGTAATGTTTCTTTCATTCATCACCCACTCACCCGAGCCCGGAATACTGAAAGGCCCCCAATGAATAAACAACCCAAATTTATCGGCGGCAAACTGTTTACGTGCCGCAAGGTTAGATGCAGTTGGCGTATAAGTTTGCGAAAAGGAAATACTACATGTAATAGTGGCAATACACAGAAAAGCTATTTTTTTCATACACATGTTTATTGAATGCGATAAAGATAAAGCCCAAAACCCGACGTGGCAAAAATGGTTTGATCATCCGGTGTATGCCAGGGTCAACTATTGAAATCACCAAATAATGGTAAAAATACTTTCTTGGTCAAAGGTTGCCTTATTGGCAATAAAAAAACATAATTTTATAGTCCCTTACATACAAGCTGCTTATACAAATAAAAATACAAACCCTGGTCTGCCTCCGGCCCAAAGCTTTGTGGTAAAGCAATGGCGTGCAGCCCACGCAATTATAGCCATTGTTATTTACCTGATAGTATTTGCTATGGTATACAATGTAATTGTGCACGGTAAACCTGGTACAGATATGCCTGGTATAGCGCTGTGTTTAATATTTGTACTGGTTGCCATACCCTCTACGGTGGGGGCATTCAGCAAAAAGATATATATTGAAATTAACAAAACAGGAATATACACCCGCAGCGCTTTATTAACTGCCTGGCAAGATTTTATAGCAGCCGACTACTACGAAAAAGCGAGCCAGGATGGAACAGCTTCTGTCTTTATCCTGCGCATACAGCACCACAAACAGGGCATAGGAGATTTTGAGGCAAACATACCCATGGAGAGTACACTCACCAAATCTCCCGAAGAAGTAATTGCTGCGATTAAACATTTTTATGGGGCGTGGAAAGAAAATGCTGCCGGTTAACCAACGCCTTGCACTTCTATCATTACACTTTTTAAGGTAGTTCAATTAATCGTCATACTGCAAAAAAATCCCGCTCTTGCAACAAGAACGGGATTTTATTTTGCAATTAATAGAAGCCTTAATTAATACGCACTGTTATAATAGTCACTTTATTATCCTTTTGTTTCATCATAACGGTAATATTATACTCCTTGGCACCGCCGGTAAGCTTACCGGTTAAGTACATGGTGCCGCCCATAGCACGTTGAGATGTAAGAGAAAAACCCTTAACGCTGTTTTTGTCAAAAAAACTTTTAACACTATTGCCTGCTTGCCCTTTGTCAATGTTTTTAAGTTCTCCTTTATCAGGCAGCGTTATATCAAGTGAGTTATCAAAATACCCGTTAAAGGTTGCTACATCATTGCTTTTAAGCGCGTTAGCAACATCGTCAATGCTCGCCGCCTGCCTAAAAGACATCAGTGTTATTGCAAAACCCACTATTAATAAAATCTTTTTCATTGTGTTTAGTTATTAGCTACTCTGACACTGCAATTTACACTAAAGTTTAATGGCAAACAGGCCAGCCCGTTCCCGAAAAGAACAAATTAACGTAGCTTTATGCCATGAATACAAAGAAAGTAATACTGGTAATTATGGACGGATGGGGCCTTGGCAAAGTAAAATCGTCCGATGCTATTCAAAATGCTAATACACCTTTTGTTTCTTCATTATATAGTAAATATCCTAATACTACGTTGGTTACCTGCGGCGAAGCTGTTGGTTTACCGGATGGCCAGATGGGCAACAGCGAAGTAGGCCACCTTAACCTTGGTGCCGGCAGAATTGTTTACCAGGAACTGCAGCGCATAAACGTAGCCGTTCGTGATGGTTCTTTTGCCAAAAATGAGCATTTGTTAAATGCTGTACGTTACGCCAAAACAAATGGCAAGGCATTACATTTATTGGGCCTTGTAAGCGATGGTGGTGTACACTCGCATACAACTCATTTAAAGGCAATTTGCGATGTATGCAAGGCAGAGGGGTTAACAGAAGTGTTTATACATGCCTTTACCGATGGCAGGGATACCGACCCCAAAAGCGGCTTGGGCTTTATAACAAACCTGCAGGAGTATTTAAACAGTTCCGTTGGTAAAATTGCTACTGTAAGCGGGCGCTACTATGCCATGGACCGCGACAAACGCTGGGAGCGTGTTAAACTGACTTATGATGCCATGGTAAAAGGCGAGGGGCCAAAAGCCACTGACGCTATTGCTGCATTGGAACAATCGTACAAAGCAGACGTTACCGACGAATTTATAAAACCAACTGTTATTATTGATGAAGGGCAGCAGCCCCTGGCAACTATTAAAGATGGCGACGCAGCTATTTGCTTTAACTTTCGTACAGACCGATGCCGCGAAATTACACACGTACTTACACAGGAAGATCACGCAGAACTTGGCATGCACGCTTTAAAGCTGGATTATACCACCATGACGGAGTATGATGCCACATTTAAAGGCGTACATGTAATATTTGAAAAGGATAATTTAGAAAACACGCTTGGCGAGGTACTGGCAGCGCATGATAAAAAACAAATACGTATTGCCGAAACCGAAAAATACCCGCACGTTACTTTCTTTTTTAGCGGTGGCAGGGAGTTGCCGTTTGAAGGCGAAACAAGGATAATGGCGCCTTCGCCAAAAGTTGCCACATACGATCTGCAACCGGAAATGAGCGCTAAAGAACTTACGGATAAGCTGGTGCCTGAAATTGAAAACGAAACAGCGGATTTTATCTGTTTAAATTATGCAAATGCTGACATGGTGGGCCATACCGGTGTTTGGCCAGCCGTTATTAAAGCGGTAGAAACAGTTGACGCTTGCGTGCAACGTGTAGTAACCGCTGCGCTTGAACATGGTTATACCATATTTTTAACCGCAGACCACGGCAATGCTGACTATATGATAAATGAAGATGGCTCGCCCAATACAGCGCATACATTAAACCTCGTGCCGTTCTTTATTATTGATAAGGATTGGAAAGGACAAGTAAAACCAGGCAAACTTGGCGACCTTGCACCTACCATTTTAACCATGATGGGCCTGCCGATACCAAAGGAAATGACAGGGGATATTTTAATAAAATAGAACCACTATTTTTTGGATTAAACGCGTGATTGGAATGAGTTAATCACTGTATAACCAACTGAATCCGGAAATCCGGCGTCTTTGTAGGGGTGTGGTAAATCCGGCGTTTGATTAAAACTACGATTAGGAATATCTTTTTAACCTTTATTTACGCAATATGAAACTTTGGAAAAAAATCCTTTTTGCATTTGTTGTGATTCTTGTTATTATACAATTTATACACCCGGCAAAAAATCAGTCAACGGAGGTTTTGCCAACTGATATAAGTAAGGTGTATGGCGCAATTCCCGGCGATGTAAATGTTATCCTAAAAAAAGCCTGTAACGATTGCCACAGCAATTATACTGTTTACCCCTGGTACGATAATATTCAGCCTGTTGCCTGGTGGCTTAACAACCATATACAGGAAGGCAAGCGCCATCTAAACTTCAGCGATTTTGCAACCGGTAAAATTGGCCGCCAATATAAAAGAATGCAGGATTGTATTGACGAAATAAAAGAAGGCGATATGCCGCTTGACAGTTATTTATGGATACACAAAGATGCCAAACCTACCGATGAGGAAAAACAAAAGCTGAATGCGTGGTTTAATGCGATAAGAGATACCATTAAGGCTAAATACCCAGCCGATAGTTTGATAATGCCTAAAAGGCCGCCGCAACAATAGCGTATTCCGCATTAAACCTGCATGGTTTCGAAAAGCCACGGGTTAACCCCAACCTTCGTACCTTCGCCGCCATGATCATTAAAAAAGCGGCCTACGTTATTTCAAGCCCCACAGTGGATGTATGCCCCAAACCTGACCGGCCTGAATACGCTTTTATAGGCAGGAGCAATGTGGGAAAGTCGTCGCTGATAAATATGATCTGCAACAATCAAAAGCTTGCTAAAACATCTGTATCGCCGGGCAAAACACAAAATATTAATCATTTTGAGATAGAAACAGCGGCAAGGGAAAAGGGCCCTGTAACCAAATGGTACCTTGTAGACTTACCCGGTTACGGCTACGCCAAAATTGCCCAAACAACCCGCAAGGGCTGGACGAAGATGATTGAAGACTACCTGCGTAAAAGAAATACCCTGCAGAATGTTTTTGTACTGATAGACAGCCGCCACGAGCCCCAAAAAATTGACCTTGAATTTGTGAATGAGTTGGGTACCTGGCAAATACCTTTTACCATTGTATTTACCAAAGCCGATAAAGAAAAGCCTGGCGCTGTACAAAGGCATGTAAAGGAGTTTTTTGACGAAATGCTAAAAACCTGGCAGTTCCTGCCGCAAAGCTTTATAACCAGCGCAAACACAAAACAGGGCAGAGAAGAAATATTACAATTCATTGCAGAACGCAATAAGGAAGCTGTGGCAGCAGCAGCAAACGATAAACGCGAAAAGTAATTAAACGTGTGAGGGGTAATACGACAAAAGTGAAACGTGTACAAAACCGGGGCATGCTTAATTTAAAATTCAAATCTTATCCACTTCATCTACTCCTTACTCAATGACTTAATGACCCAATGACTTACTGACTTTTGTTGTCTGTCAACTGTTTGGGTGTATAACAGGTGCCTTTAAACAATGCCACTAATTCATCATTTTGATTTTTTACTTCAATAAGGTATAACCCTGTGCGCTTTGTTTTATTTAACTGTTTTGCTTCTGCTGTTAATATATCATTTTCCCTGGATGCTTTGGTAAAGGATATGCTTACATCAAGGGCAACAGTTGTACGGCCATCGCTGTTGCAAGCCAGGGCAAAAGCACTGTCGGCAAGTGAAAAGGCTATACCGCCGTGCGCAATGCCAAACCCGTTCAGCATTTCTTTTCTAACAACCATTTGTATTTTACTGTAGCCAAACTTTATATCAAGCACAACCACCTGCAGCCATTGGCTGAAATAATCTGTTTTAAACATTTCTTCTACTGCCTTCCTTGCTTTTTCATCATCATTAATCATCGGGAATTATTTTAATCGTGGCTCTTTACTCTCCTTTAAATAAAGGCATTCTTTTTTCTATAAACGCGTTTACACCTTCCTTAAAATCAAAAGTATCAGCGGCTTTTTGCTGCAGCTCATCTTCTAAGGCAAGCTGTTCGTCAACCGTATTAGCAGCGGAATAATTGAGTGCCTGCTTGGTAAACGCAAGGCCTTTTGTAGGCATGTTTGCAAGTGTTGCCGCTATGCTTTTGGCCTCATTAACAAAAACATCGTCCGCAAAAACTTTATATACCATGCCCATCCTTTCAGCATCGGTTGCGGAAACCTTGTCGCCCATCATCATTAAAGCACTTGCTTTTTGCCATCCTATCAAACGCGGCAGCGTAAATGTACCGCCGCTGTCGGGTATCAATCCAATTTTACTAAATGCCTGTATAAACGAAGCGGAATGCGCAGCCACAACAACATCGCAGCACAAGGCAATATTTGCCCCTGCGCCTGCAGCCACACCATTTACGGCAGCTACCACTGGCTTGGGCAGGTTTCTTATTTTGGTGATGATGGGGTTATAATGTTCACTTAATATTTTTTGCATACCGGGCCCGTTTGGGTCAACCACTTCGGCAAGGTCCTGGCCTGCGCTAAAGCCTTTGCCTTCGCCGGTAATAAACACACACCTTACTTCGGCAAGCGAAGCACATTCATCCAGTTTGTCCTGCAGCAATAAGGCCATTTCGCGGTTGAATGAATTTAACTTTGCGGGCCGGTTTAAAGTAATAAAGCCAATGCCGTTTTCTATATGCAAGAGAATGGATAACATGTTATTTGGTTTGTGGTTACAAAGCTAATTATATCCCGCAAGAAGTTTACAGGTGGTTACAGAAAGAGTAATTTGGTTTTAGAATTGAATAAGCTTGACGGGCGTTACCCATGCAGTAATTAGCCAAGGCGTCAATGGCATTTAAAATAATCAAAGGGCTCTTTGCAATCCTCACATTTATATAAGGCCTTGCAGGCGGTAGAGCCAAAGCGGCTTATTAAAGTGGTGTGGTATGAATTACAATGCGGGCATTGTACGGCCTCTTCCTGCTGAAAAGCATCTATTGTGCATACTATTTGTTGGGGATTGGGCGGCGCAATTCCATAAGCTTTTAGCTTTTCTTTGCCAGCCTGTGTCATCCACTCCGTTGTCCAGGCAGGGGATAATGCCGTTTTTATTTCGATATGCTTAAATCCAAGCTGCAGCAATGCCATGCGTATGCTCAAGTTAATTACATCGGTAGCAGGGCAACCGCTGTAAGTGGGCGTAATAGTGCATATTATACCAGCTCCTCCAGGCAATATTTCTATTTTTCTCACTATGCCAAGGTCAATTACAGACAATACAGGCACTTCCGGATCCATAACTGTTTCCAGTGTTTGCCAAACGGCAACTTCGTCTATGTTTCCTGTTTCAATCATAGCAATTACCGGCGGTAAATATATTTACTAAAAAATTTCTCTTTCACATTTATCAGCCAAAGTATTGTATCAATATGGTTGTGGTTTAAACTTGTATCAGATAAGCCAATCAATGCTACTTTAGAAGAATCAGCCCAATGTGCATTTACAGGGCTTATACTCGGCCCAAAAAACAGAAGCTTTGTTTTTGTGTTTGCTTTTGTGTCAACCAGGCTTACTTCATTATCTATATCCCCGCTTTCAATTGAGGTGTTACCGGCTTTATCTTTACTAACTGTTACGCCATAACTACCCATATCGAATATATAAGCACTGTCCGGCGACCATTTCAGGTACATGGCATAATCTGTATAAAAATTCTTCGCCGGTGTAAAAGCAGATTCTTTTAAACTATCATCGCGCCAAAAATCGTCAAGGTGAAAATTATCCCATTTCATTTGTTTATTATCCAGTGTTCTGGTGAGCCAGATATTTGTTTTGTTTTTAAAAACCGAAATCAAGTCTGCAGAATCAATATCACGGGCAAGCTGCAGTGAATCAGCTATTGAAAGGTTTCTGTTGTTTATCAAGACCGAATCAAGAGAAACTTTTCTTACGGGCGGTTTATGATTGTTGCACGATGTTGCAAAACAAATTAATACTGCAAGCACAATGTGCTGATGAACTAAAAGTCTATTTCGTTTTGAGATTGATTGTAACATAACCGGGCAGCATTAAAATGCAGGCTTTTATTTAGCATCGCTTACATTTGCGAACACAAAATTCGTAAAAAACCATGCAACTTTCTGTTAATGATTATGTAGGCTTTACAGGTGTGTTTATATTGTTAATTGCTTATTTATTAAACCTCGCAGGCAAGCTATCCAGGCATGGGCTGCCTTATATTTTGATGAATATTTTTGGGGCCGGCCTGGCCTGCCTTGCATCCTGGCTGATACATTATATACCTTTTGTTGTGCTTGAAGGTACGTGGACGGTTGTTTCCATTGGTGCGCTTGTAAATTATATAACTGAAAAAAGCAAGGCGGCGCGATAGCAAGCTGCATCATTTTCTATCCAAAAAAATCTCAGCCACCATACACCGTACACTTCCGCCGCCAACTGTTTCAATGGTGGCAATATCTATTGGCAGCAGGTTAGTATGAATTTTTAAAATATCTTTTTGCTCCTTGCTGAGCGATTTTGCAGCCTGTTTACTTAATATGGTAAACTTTTTACCTTTTGCGTTTTGTACCTGCAGCATATTACCCGCATAAGCATGCACCTGCTGCAGTGTTATTGGTATTATTTCGTGCCCCGTTGAAATAAGCAGTTGCGATACTGCGATGCGTTCTATTTCGTCGGTAATTGATTCAAGACAAATTACGGCATACGTTTCGCCAACATGCATTATTACATTGGTGTGATAAACATCTGTACCATTTTCATCTTTGGAATAGAAAGTTATTGCCCTGTAACCATGAGCATGCGCAAACTTTTCAAGCACCACTTTATTGGTACGCGGTGATATACATGCGTAAATAAATTTATGGGGATGGTCAATTATCATGCTGCCTGTGCCCTCCAGGAAAAGGCCTTCAGCTTCGTACTCGCTCCAGTCCTCTACATCGCGGGTTTTAAATTGCTGCACCAGTGTTTGCAGCATATCATCTCTTTTTTCGATACGCCTGTTGGCAGCATACATCGGAAACACCGCCAATGTGCCATCCTGCAGCGTGCAAAACCAGTTATTGGGAAATATGGCATCGGGTTTAACCGGGTTAGCACTGTCCTGAACAACAATTACTTCGATGCTCCTTTTGCGAAGTGCTTCAACAAAAGCATCAAATTCTTTCTCTGCCTGCTGCTGCACCTGCTTTTGTGGCAAGGTTGGGGCAGATTGAAATACATTGTTTGTTGCTGTTTCGGTGTTAAAACCAAACGCGGCCGGGCGAATCATTAATATGGTGGATGCAAGCTGGTTCATATAATTAAATTTTTTCTCTTAATAGCGGCATGCTCATACAGTGGGCGCCGCCCCTTGCCCTTGATAATTCTGCTGATGGCAGCACTATCATCGTATTGGTAACGTCAGCAGGCGTTAATTCCCCGCTTTCAAACTTTTTAAACAGTGCTGAAGCGCGTATTATGGAGTACCCTTTTGCCTGGAAGCCTTTAAATGTTTCGTCATTCCTGTCGTAGCCAACAACCACGCCATCTTTTAATGCAAGCAGGTTACAGCTATCCGTCCATTGTTCACGTTCATCATAAGGAAACACGTTATTACCACTGTAAATTATTTTTACTTCATCTTCCGGCACGTTATAGTCTTCCATGCTTATGTTACGCAATAAACCTTCCAGGCCTTTTATAAAATGGCTGATATCCTGCCTGTAATTTTTACTTGATTCATATACTTCATTAACCGGTTTATAAAAACGCAGTATCTCTACAGTTTCATGATCGGCAGCAACCTGCTTATCAAGCAGGTGCAGGTAATAGGAATATTGCTGCTGGTTTTTGTCGTGCATTACCTGCTCCGAAAATTTGCCAAACAATACCCAGGTATCTTTGCTTACCTGTGTAAATACGGTATCAATATGCATGATAGCCCGCAGCTTTGGAATTTTTATAACGCTTATTTTTTCGATACCCGTTTTATTGTTTCTAAAAACAGCGTGTATTATTTCGTCAATGGCGCTGGGGGTTGTACGCTCGCTGCAACCAATAAGTAAATGGTTGGGTGCTATCATCATTACATCCCCGCCTTCAACGGATGTTTTATAATCCTTTTGTTCTTTTTCATCCAATAAAAAGAAATCACTCGATTCAGATATCTCAATCACCTTGTCCTGCCTGTCTTCAAAAAGATGGTAAAACGAAATAAATTTCATCAGCAGCGATTCGCGCTCTCTTGCAGCGGTAGCGGCATTGCTTAATAAAATATGGTCGCTTATAACAATGCCAATATCCCTTGTAAAAATAAAATTGGGCAATGGCGCAAAAACAAACTCACTTGATTTTCCATCGGCTGACTTTAGTACACCCGTTATAAGCACGTTTGCAAGAATGGCCGCATCCTGTATGGCATCCAGCCTGCGCTCAGTGGCAAAGCTTATACCTTCCCATGCGCATACAGCAGCTATTATTCTGCGGCGTATATCAGTTTGCTGTAATATTTTAAACAACAATTGTTGTACATCCAATACTTTATCGCTGTTAAAGTAATCAGGGTGGCCGGGTTTGTAACAATCAGGTTGCAGTTTATCCGCCTGCTTTAACTCAAATTCTTTTATGTAGTCTATTTTTTCGGGGTCAAGAAAATACAACAGCAATTTTATATACTCATTGTATTCCCTGCGCATTTGTGCAATATGCACCGTATCATCATACAGCCATTCCTTAAATTTACTGGGCACTACCTTGCCAATACCCCCATCGGGACTGTGTATCAATAACCGTTTTAAAGTTCCTATTTCAGAAGTAACATTGATTGAATTATTAGTTAGCATACATTGGTAATGATGTGCAAAGCAACAAAACTTCGGGCAAATCAACTAATAAGGTGGATGAACACATTATAAATTATCATCCAATAAAAAAACCGGCCTGCAAGCAGGCCGGTTACAAAAAAATAATTATCTGCTTACTGCTCTTCCAGTGAAAAAGTAATAGCCTGCTGTTGTATACACTTAACTGCTTTACCATTTTGTTTGGCTGGTACCCAGTTGGGGCCGGACTTTAAAACCCTTACGGCCTCTGCGCCGGTGCCATAGCCGGGGTCGTGTACCGCTTTAATAGCTGACAGCCTGCCCTGCTCGTCTACAGCAAATGAAACCATTACCTTGTATTTGCCGGCCGGGCCACCCTTGTTTATAACAATATCAGCATGCAGGTTTCGCTGCAGAAACTTATCCCATGTTTCTGCGCCACCCGGGAAATGTGCAGCCTCAGTGTATGTGTAAAATGTTTTTTTATAATTTTCCTTACCAACGGGAGGGGGCACTTCTTGCAGCGTTACATCGTTAATAACAATGGAGTCTGATTTAATGTATGTAGTATCGTTGCTGCTTGGTAAGGTTAAATTTGCGGCCTTGTTTTCGTTGGCGCTTACCTTTGTAAACTTCGTTGTTTGCACGGTGATAACCGGCTTAGTATAACTAAGCATTAATGTTATTGCCGGGGTATGTGCTTTCATGGTAATTTCAATAACACCACGCGCGCCCCGTGGCCCGTATTTGTCTGTAGCGTTCTTACCTTTAAGCACTTTTATACTTTCAATACTGTTAGCATCCAGCGTATTTAACATGTTGGCAGGGTATTCTTTACCATCCACAAAAACCAGGGCCTTTGTTGTATTAATGGAATCTGGTTTTGTATCAGTGACGGTAACGTTATTGCTGGTTATGGTAACGCCGGGTTTGGCAGTATCAGTATATCCGCCTTGCAGCGCAGCCTGTTCAACATCGTAACTTGTATTTGCAGTATGGTTGGCATATTGCGCTATGCCCTCCAATATTTTTTGCGCAATTATCTCCACCTGTTTGTCGTCTGTCAATATTTTAACATCCGCTTTGCTGGTCATAAAGCCACACTCTAATAATATCGCAGGCAGCGGGTTATTGCTCAATACCGCTATAGGTGTTTTTCTTTCTTTTAAGGCAGCGGCTGTTTTAAATGAGGTTGACAGGTTTTGCAGCACCGCTGAACCAAGCAGTTTACTTTCCTGGAAATGTTTATTGCTGCCAGATACAAAGGCATCCATGCCAGACTGCTGTACAGCAGTTGCTGTAGCTGCACTTACATGAAGGGAAATAAAAGCAGCAGCATCGTTAGGGTAAGCAAAACTTGTTCTTTCTTCTTCGCTCATGGTTGAGTTGCTGCTTCTTGAAAGCGCAACCTGAACATTGTATTTGCCGCATAGCCGTTCCATTTTTTTGGCAATGTTTAAGGTAATGTCTTTTTCCTGCGCGCCATAACCGGCAACGCCATCATCATTGCCGCCGTGGCCGGCATCAATAACAACTTTAAAGGGCGCTTTGGCTTCTGTTAACACCAGTAGTTCCGGCGCTGCAACTTCTTTTTTCTGTACGCGAAAAGCGAATAACATCAATACAATGGCAAGCAGCGGCAGCACCATAAGCCTGCGTAAATAACTGTAGCGGGGTTTGGTTAAATTGGTAAGCATAAATAATCTTCTTTTTATGGGTGAATAGGCGAATGATTGTGCGGGAGAAAAAATACTCTTGCCATATTGTGATGTTAGCAGCATGGCGGCAAATGCAGCGCCATCATTATTTTCTATCGCTTTTTCATCGGCAATAAATTCATGCAGCAGGTACAGTTCCTTTTGAATAAACCAATAGAACGGGTTTATCCAAAACACCGATAATACTATTTGCATGCATAGTTTATCCCAGGTGTGTTTTTGGCGTATATGGGTAAGCTCGTGCTGCAATATCTGGCGGCCTGTTGTTTCATTCAGGTCAATGTCATTGCGCCAGAAGAGGTTTTGTAAAAAGGAGAACGGCGCCTGGCTGAGGTCTGTATTAATAAAATCAACCCCATCCATATTAGTGGCTGTATATCTTTTCTTGAAAGTATAAATTTTATGGATGCGCCATAATAAAACAGCCATCAATAATACAGTTGCAAGGCCGTATATTATTAAAGGTAATTGCTGCCAGTTGATGGCGAAGCCAGGCTTGCTGTGCACGGTAACATCGTCGCCCTGCACATATATTACGTTTAACAAAGCAATTGCCTTATCGTTACTGCTGCTTATGGTAAACCAGTTTACCTGCAGCAAAGGCAACAGGATACTGGCAGCGATGGTTGCCAGCAAATAAAACCTGTTGTAGTAATGGAACCTCTTGTTGCGCAGGGCAAGCCTGTAATACAGCAGCAGTATGCCACTGCAGGCAATAACTTTTAAAAGGTAAAAAGCTAATGGTTGCATAACAATGCGTTTTACTTGTTCTTTAATTGTTGCAGCAGTACTTCAAGGTCCTGTACGCTCATTTTGTTTTCTTCTACCAAAAAAGAAACGGCTTTGGTAAACGAGCCGCCGAAATAGCCCTTTACAAGCCCGTTAACAGTGCTTTTAAAATATTGCTCCTTTGTTACCATGGGGCCGTACAGGTGCATACGGCCGTGCGTTTCGGTATCCACAAATTTCTTCTCCACCAGTATCCGCAACAAAGTTGCCACGGTGTTGCTATGGGGTTTAGGGTTGGGCATTGCTTCAACTATATCTTTCAAAAAGCCTTTTTCAAGCTTCCATAAAACCTGCATTATTTGTTCTTCGGCCTTGGTTAATGTTTTCATCGCTATTCTTTTTTTAACAGTTATTATCGTTATAACTAAAAACTTAGTCAAACATAAAACTAATTTTTTAGTTAAACAACTAATTTTTTAGTTAAAGAATGTTTAATAAATATTTCAGCTTTGAAAAAGTGAGGTTTTAAGCTGTTTTGCTGTTCTTTTTATGCAGCTTTTTTGCGTGGGAGGGATTAGAGGACAAAAGGGCTTTGTGGTGTGCGGATGCCTGGGGAACAATTTGCACCGCATACTCGTTGATAACAGTATGCCTTGCATAGGCGGAAATGCCGGTAAGTACCTGTTTCGCTATGTCCAGGGTTTTACTGCTGTCAGTAAGCATTTTTGCGTCATTGGCATTTGTAATAAAGCCGCATTCAATTAAGGTGGAGGGCATAAAATTATCTGCCAGCACAAATATATTTTCAGCCCGCTGCTGCAGCGTGCGGCTTACTTTAAAATCAGCGCCAAGATCCTGGGCTATAGCAGAGCCAAGCTGGCGGCTTTGTTCAAAATCAGGGTTTTTATTAGACACATATACCTGCATGCCCGAAACATAACTGTATCCCCTTAATTCGTTTACATGCAGGGCCACATAAGCGTCCGCATTTTGCAGCATGGCAAAGGCTACCCTGTGTATCGGGTTCATAAAAGTATCGATATGCCTGGTAAGAATAACTTTTACGCCGTATTGCGGCGCAAGTGTTTCTATTTGTTTGGCAATAGCAAGCGTTATATCCTTCTCCTTTAAGGTTTTGGTTTTTGTACCCTCATCCCTTCCGCCATGGCCCGGGTCGATAATTACGGTAAAAACTTTGTTGGGTGCATGTATAACGGGAGTGATGGCTTTTTTGGGGATGAGCAGTACCGCCGTTACGCCGATGGCCAGTAACGCACAAATTGTAAGGGGTATGATGAATATTTTTGCAAATATTCTGTTCTTTAAGTTCAGCGGCACCATGTGTGTCAATATAACCTTTTACCTTTTTAGTGCAATAAAATGCATCTAATAATTATATATCCCAAATCTAATAAAAAATTCAGTAAAAAAAGTGTGAAGATGTTTTATGAATTTATTTTTCAGCACATTTTAACTTTAGGGTTACTTTTGAGCAGAATTAATTATTATGCCTGAAACAGTTGTAACAGTACGCAATGCCAATATATACCAGGGGGGCAACCTTATTTTACAGGATGTGAACTTTGATATTGAAAAGGGCGAATTTGTGTACCTGGTGGGTAAAACGGGCGCGGGCAAAAGCAGCCTGCTAAAAACCCTGTACGGCGAACTTACCTTAAAGGAGGGCAATGTAACCGTAGCAGGGTACGACCTGAGGCAAATGGATTGGAAAAAAGTGCCTTACCTGCGCAGAACACTTGGGGTGATATTCCAGGATTTTCAACTGCTTACTGACAGGAATGTGCATGAAAACCTGCGTTTTGTTTTGAAGGCGACCGGCTGGAAAGATGAAAAGCTTATTGAAGAAAAGATAAATGATGTGCTTGATAAGGTGGGCCTGCGAAGCAAGGGCTTTAAAATGCCCTATGAAATGAGCGGCGGTGAACAACAGCGTGTGGATATTGCGCGCGCATTATTAAATTCGCCCAAGCTTATTCTGGCAGATGAACCTACGGGCAACCTTGACCCCGAAACAAGCGATGAAATAATGCAGTTGCTCTTCCAGATATGCAGGGATTACGGTACATCTATTATTATGGCTACGCACGACTTTATTGTAATAAACCGCTACCCCAGCCGTATGCTTACCACGGAAAGGAACAAGGTTTTTGACACTGCTGCAGAGCAGCCAAACCAATTGGTTACACCTGCTGCCCCGGTGCAACATACCGAGCCTGCGCAGCCTATTGAACCTGTGCAGGAATAGAATGCAGTGCAACCCGGTTGCCTTCGGTATCAATAAACACGGCCATGTGCCCATATTCGGGCGATATTTCTGTTTTGGGCACCATAATTTTACCACCGGCAGCTTCTACCTTATCCAATATATTTTGCACATCAGGGTTACCATTAAGGTAAACCAGCGGCCCATCGGTGGCAGACGGTTTATAAAAACCGGTATTATAAGTAAGTGCGCCACCCACACCCATTGGGTTTTCCAAGGGGAACATCCGCATTTGTATCTGCGGCAGGTCAAGCGGGGTCATTTCAATCCCAAATATGGTTTCATAAAATTTTTGGGCGCGGTTAATATCCGCGGTGGGTATTTCAAACCAGCTTATTGCGTTTTTAAATGCCATGGCAGTGCGTTTTAGTTGTTGAAATATTTGAACTCTAAAGTACG
>FTJK01001265.1_pt2 | contig 24760 bp, 17 predicted proteins | sample 1658811 | NCBI WGS metagenome assembly FTJK01 (sample SAMEA3914857, study PRJEB12502) | metagenome | biome: forest; material: soil | place: USA | collected 2011-06-22 | depth 0.1 m
AAATTTCAGAACTTGTCTTTGTTAATTACAGCATAAAGATAGGTACTTGGTTTTACATAGTACATAGTTTGGCTAAGAATTGTTTGAAATTTTTGGATAAGTGGTAAATACGGAGGATAAATAAAATTTTGGGCTATTCCTGCCCTCTTTGGGTGCCAAATGAAGCAAAAGGGCAGCAATGGATACCCATTGAATATATAAAAAGGGGGCTAACGAATGCAAAGGGTGCAAAACGAACATCGTATTCAGCACTAAAATTTCATAACTACCTGGTAACCTGCCGCTTAATAAAATACTGTTGAAACCGGTGTTAAAGCAAATCTTTGTCCCTGTTTCTTCATTCCTTGGTGGTTAATACCCGCAACTCCCCCAACTTTTTGGTAACCTGTATAGGGCATACATGTCCTGTCATCTAACATCTGTCAACGCAGGTTGTGCCCTTTCTTTCCGCAAATAGCAAATAGTATAACCCGGAAGAACCTGTAATTTCGTAATTTTGCAGAAAGTTTCAGTAATTCTGCCCTGGCCGGGTTACTAAACTGTAAAAGGAGGATATATGATAACAGTTTCTGACAATGCGAAAACCTACATCAATAACCTGATGGCGCAGCAACACGAGCCGGACGGGGCATTTGTAAGGGTGGGCGTGAAGGGCGGCGGCTGTAGTGGCCTGGAATACCAGTTAAAATTTGATACGCAGCAAACACCGGCCGACCAGGTATTTGAAGATAAAGGCGTAAAAGTGGTAGTGGACATGAAGAGTTTATTGTACCTGTACGGCACCGAACTTGATTATTCAGGCGGGCTTAACGGTAAAGGACTGGTTTTCAATAACCCTAACGCATCCCGTACATGCAGTTGCGGCGAAAGTTTTGCAGTGTAAAGCATTTTTGTTTTTAGTTTACGTATATAATATTATAACCTCGTGAAAAAGCCGGGTTATTGCAATCTAACCAAATTACTTAATGGCAAGCAGCACAGACATATTAGCCGACATTACGGAAAAAGACTACGAGTTTGGCTTTGTTACCGATATTGAAATGGATATTGCCCCTGTTGGTTTAACAGAGGATACTATACGCTTTATATCGGCTAAAAAGAATGAGCCTGAATGGTTGCTGGATTGGCGCCTAAAAGCCTTCAGGGCTTTTGAAAAGCAATCTATGCCGCACTGGCAGAATTTTGAAATGCCGGATATTGATTTTCAAAAAATTTCCTACTACGCCGCTCCTAAGGAAAGAAAGAAATACAACAGCCTTGACGAGATAGACCCTGAATTGCTGGCAACATTTGAAAAACTGGGTATCCCTCTCTCCGAACAAAAAACATTGTCCGGTGTGGCTGTAGATGCCGTCTTCGACAGCGTTTCGGTGGCAACAACATACAAAGGCAAGCTAAGGGAGTTGGGCATTATCTTCTGTTCCTTTAGCGAAGCTGTGCAGGAACACCCTGATTTGGTAAAGAAATACGTAGGCAGCGTGGTTCCGCATTCTGATAACATATTTGCTTCGCTTAATGCAGCAGCGTTTTCCGATGGTTCGTTTGTCTATATACCTAAAGGTGTTCGCTGCCCGATGGAGCTTTCTACCTATTTCAGGATAAATACAGAAAATACCGGCCAGTTTGAACGTACATTAATCATAGCCGACGAAGGTTCTTACGTAAGTTACCTGGAGGGCTGTACCGCACCAAGGCGTGACGAGAACCAGCTACACGCGGCAGTAGTGGAGTTGATAGCAATGGAAAATGCAGAGATAAAATACTCAACTGTGCAAAACTGGTACCCTGGTGATAAAGACGGTAAGGGTGGTATTTATAATTTTGTTACAAAGCGCGGTATTTGCAAAGGCGACAATGCAAAAATTAGCTGGACACAGGTTGAAACCGGCTCGGCCATCACCTGGAAATATCCCAGCGTAATATTGCAGGGCGATAATTCAGTAGGTGAGTTTTATTCCGTTGCCGTTACCAAGAACAAACAAATTGCCGATACGGGCACCAAAATGCACCATATTGGGGCTAATACAAAAAGCCGTATTATTTCAAAAGGTATTTCTGCCGGCCATGGCAACAACAGTTACCGCGGCCTTGTGCAGGTAGGCGTAAATGCCAATAATGCAAGGAATTTTACGCAGTGCGACTCATTATTAATAGGCGACCAGTGCGGGGCGCATACTTTTCCGTATATAGAATCTAAGAACAGCACCGCGACAATAGAACATGAGGCAACAACCAGCAAGATAGGAGAGGACCAGATATTTTATTTAAACCAGAGGGGGATAGATACAGAGAAGGCGGTAGCGCTGATAGTGAATGGTTACGCCCGGGAGGTATTAAACCAGTTGCCAATGGAGTTTGCCGTAGAAGCGCAAAAGCTGTTGAGCATAACCTTAGAGGGTAGTGTGGGGTAAGGGCCGGGAAACACTGGACAAAAAACACAGAACAGAAAACATAGAACACAAAATACAAAAGTAGAACGATAGGCCGGCCACCGGGAACCGGAAACAGGGAACTTAAAACCGGGAACAATTATAAGACTATGCTAATTATTAAAAATTTACATGCAGGGATTGAGGACAAAAAAATTCTTAAAGGCATTAACCTGCAGGTTAACGCGGGCGAAGTGCATGCAATAATGGGGCCCAACGGTTCCGGTAAAAGCTCTTTAGCTTCAGTACTGGCAGGCAGGCCAAATTATGAAGTAACAGAAGGGGATGTTTGCTTGGATAACAAGGAACTGCTGGAAATGTCGCCTGAAGACAGGGCACGGGAAGGTGTATTTCTCGCATTTCAATACCCGGTTGAAATACCCGGCGTTTCAAATATTAATTTTTTAAGAACGGCTTTAAATGAAATAAGGTCATATCGCGGCTTAACACCGCTGGACGCAAAATCATTCCTCAGCCTTACAAAAGAAAAACAAAGGCTGGTTGAGTTTGACGCTCAATTTACTAACCGCTCTTTGAACGAAGGTTTTTCGGGTGGCGAAAAAAAGCGTAACGAGATATTTCAGCTTGCTATGCTTGATCCTAAGCTGGCTATACTTGATGAAACTGATTCCGGTTTGGATATCGATGCCCTGCGCATTGTATCAAACGGTGTTAATAAGCTTCGTTCCGATAAAAATGCTTTTATTATCATTACACACTACCAGCGCTTGCTGGAATATATAGTTCCCGATTTTGTGCATGTGCTGTATGATGGCCGCATAGTTAAATCGGGCACAAAAGAACTTGCACTCGAACTGGAAGAGAAAGGGTACGACTGGCTGAAGGAAGAAGCGCAGTTACAGGAGCAGGTTTAAGTATTTATTTGATTTCATAATTTTCTAAATTCCCCACCAGGGGATTCAGGGGCATGGCAACACAGGTAGCAATTCCATTATACGACCAGTTATCAACCGATTTTCAGCAGCGTAAAACGACGCTGGAAAATGAAAGTGATACATTGCATGCGTGGAGGCAAAATGCTTTCGAAAAATTTCGCCAGCAAGGTTTCCCATCCATCAGGCAGGAAGACTGGAAATACACCAACCTTGTTCCTTTTTTAAAGGAGGAGCTGCAGACTGATGCACCAGCCCATGATCATAACGAGATTTCCCCCGAAAAGCTTAAGCAGTATTATATTAATAAGCTGGATGCCCATATACTGGTACTGATTAACGGCGAGTTGAATGCAGAACTATCCTCTTTTCATGGCGATGGCGATGTATCCATTCAATCTATAAACAGTGCTGCAAATCAAAAAGATTACCAGCGGTACCTTGGTAAAGAAATTGACCTAAGGCACGATACGCTGGCGGCTTTAAACTCCGCGCTTTTTAATGACGGGTTGTTTATTGAGGTAAGGCATAACGCAGTGGTTGAAAAACCCATCCATGTCATTAACCTCTATACTTCTCCTAAAAATATTTTCCTGCAGCCACGCCATCTAATAGTAGCGCATAAAAGTGCTGCGGTAAGTGTTATTGAAACATTTGCCAATATTAATGAAGAGGCTATTGTTTGGGTAAACAGTGTAACAGAAGTTTACGCCGAAGAAAATGCACAGGTTAACCATTATGTGCTGCAAAGCGGGTTAAGCAGGGTAAGGCAGGTAAACCATACCGAGGTAACACAGCACACGCATAGCCTGTATAATAATTATACCGTTACATTGCCCGGTGCCGATCTTACGCGTAATAACCTTAACGTAAACCTGGTTGACAGCGCTACCGAAACACACCTTTTCGGGTTGTACCTGGCAACAGGCCAGCAACTGGTGGATAACCATACATCTGTCGACCACCGTAAGCCAAACTGCTACAGTAACGAACTGTATAAAGGCGTTTTGGCAGGCAATGCAAAAGCAGTGTTTAATGGTAAAATATTTGTGCACCAGGAAGCACAAAAAACAAACGCCTTTCAGCAGAACAATAATATGCTGTTAAGTGATAAGGCCGTAATTGACAGTAAACCGCAGTTAGAGATATTTGCCGACGATGTTAAATGCAGCCACGGCAGTACCGTTGGCCAGTTTAACCCTGAGGCGCTTTTCTATTTACGCAGCAGGGGCATCTCCGAAAGTTCTGCCCGCAATTTATTGGTAAGCGCATTTGCATTTGATGTGATAAATAAAATTAAGATAGGCGCCTTAAGGGCACATATTGAAAAGCTCATCAATCAAAATCTTAAAAACTGGTATGTTTCAAAATGATACTGATATATTAACCACCGGCATTGATGTAGAAAAAGTACGTAACGATTTTCCACTACTTACAAGAACTGTGTTTGGTAAACCCCTGGTATATTTTGACAATGCAGCTACTTCACAAAAACCATTTTTTGTTTTAGACGCGCTGGAAGATTACTACCGGCGGTATAACAGCAATGTGCACCGTGGTGTGCATTCCTTAAGCCAGGAGGCTACGGAAGGGTATGAAGAAGCAAGAAAAAAAGTAGCCGCATACATAAACGCAAAACACAGCCACGAAATAATATTCACCCGCGGCACCACGGAAAGTATCAATCTTGTTGCAGCAACATTTGCAAAAAAGTTCTTAAAGGAAGGTGATGTTGTGCTTATCTCCGCTATGGAGCACCATAGTAACATCGTTCCCTGGCAAATGGTGTGTGAAGAAAAGAATGCAAAGCTTGAAGTGATTGCTATAAATGAGCAGGGTGAATTATTGATGGACGATTTTGAGAACAAGCTTACTGATAAAGTAAAGTTTGTATCTGTTACTTATGTTTCCAATTCACTGGGCACTATTAATCCTGTTGAAGAGATCATTAAACAGGCGCATGCTAAAAACATACCTGTATTAATAGATGCAGCACAGGCCATTGTGCATTTGCCCATTGATGTGCAAAGCCTTGACGCCGATTTCCTCGCATTCTCAAGCCATAAAATTTACGGCCCTACCGGCTTAGGTATTTTATATGGCAAAGAAGAATGTCTTAATAAACTGCCACCTTACCAGGGTGGCGGTGAAATGATAAAGACGGTTACATTTGAAAAAACGACCTATAACGACTTACCTTATAAGTTTGAGGCAGGTACACCCGATGTTGCGGGTGCAATAGGCCTGGGTGCGGCGATTGACTATGTTAATAGCCTTGGCCGCGATAATATATTTAAGGCCGAGGAAGAATTGCTGGAATATGCCATGGAGGCATTGGGCAAAGTAAAAGGCTTGCGCTTCGTCGGCCCCCTGCATAACAGGGTGGGTTCTATATCATTCCTGCTGGAAGGCTTTCACCCCTTTGATGTGGGCGAGATACTTGATAAGCAGGGCATAGCTGTACGCACCGGGCACCATTGCACACAGCCAGTAATGGATTTCTTCTGTATTCCCGGCACGGTTCGTGCGTCTTTATCCTTCTATAACACAAAAGCAGAAATAGATAAATTAGTTATAGGGCTTGAAAAAGCAAGAGCGGTTTTGGGGTAGAAGCAGTTGCCGGTTACCAGTTGCTGGTTACCGGTAATATAAAATCTGAGGAGTCAATATTCAATACAATCAACCCTGAAGGGGTTGAATATGAATAGCCCCGGATGAAATCCGGGGACAGCATTAATAAAGGATTCACCCAACCCTTATATGTTTGTTCTTTGAAATAGGTCTGCGTGCAGTGTGAAGGAAGTGAAGGGAGGCGAAGCCGAGCGAAACTTCCTTCACACTGCACGCAAAAAACCAACTTTGATGATAAGGAGGGACAACCCTTGGTACTTAGATGCCGTCTTTCAGTGTCTCCTCCATCAAGTTGAGTTCGCGGTATAACTTGGCACATGATGCCGTATTGTTGATAAGGCTGAACGAAGCTTGATATTTTATCATCATTAAAGTATTAAAGCATGGAAAAGAAAGGGTTTTTAGGTATGGATGTTAGTAAGGGGTATGCGGATTTTCTGTTACTTGACAGTAACAGCGAGGTTTTGGAAGAAGGGTTCCAGTTAACAGACAGCAAAGAAGGGCGTCAAAAGTTAAAGGAGTTAATCAGTCAATGGCAGCAGCAGGGGCTTGAAGAACTGTACTGCGGGGTGGAGAGTACTGGTGGGTATGAAAACAACTGGTATGCCTACCTGAAAGGAAATTTTAAGGAAAGCAAAGTGTATGTATGCCGCATCAATCCAAGGGGAGTAAAAGCTGTTGGGGATGCATCACTAAAACGGACCATAACCGATGCGGTAAGTGCAGAAAACATAGCATGTTACCTGATTGGTTTTCCTAAAAAGCTTGACTATGGTTTGCAAAGGGAGCCAGCCAATGAAGGGTTTAAAGACGGCAGGCAGCACCTAACCTGTGTCAAGATGCAACAGAAACAAAAGGTGCAGTTAGGCAACCAGCTTGAGAAACTGCTATACCAGTATTTTTCCGAAATGCTGATATACTGCCGCCACGGAACACCGGTATGGTTATTAGCGATGCTGTCAAAATACCCAACAGCAGCAACGGCAGTAAAGGCGGGTATTACCAGGCTTATGGCTATAAATAGCATTAGCGAATCAAAAGCGAAAGCCATTATACATAAAGCCAGGGAAAGTGATCAGCAGGTAAGCGCCCAGATCGGGCATGTGATTACGGTAACGGCAAAGGAAATATTGCATAAGCTGGGATTGATAGCAGACGAAAAGAAGTACCTGGCCGATCTTTACAAAGACACAGAAGAGGTGGTACTGCTGACCAGTATAGTGGGTATTGGCGTAGACAGCGCAGTTACTGTTGCCCTGGAAGTAGAGGATGTAAACCGGTTTGAAAGCGCAAAGAAAATGGCATCCTATTTTGGTGTACACCCGACTTATAAACAAAGTGGTGACAAAGTCTGGGGCAACCATATGAGTAAAACAGGCAGGGGCGAAATAAGGGCCATCCTGTACATGGCCGTATTAAGCGCAGTCAGGTTTAACCCTATGTTAAAGGCGGTATATGCAAGGTTCAGGGCCAAAAGGATGAACCACAAGCAGGCTGCGGGTGCAGTAATGCACAAACTGCTCAGGATCATTTATGGCATCCTTAAAAGCAAAACAGCATTTAATGCAGACATAGACGAACAAAACCAACAGAACGCAGCAGAAAAGCAACACGCTAATGAACAAAAGGACAAAGCAGACAAAAAATTGAAAAAACAAAAAAAGCATCGTTTCCAGGCAATATCAACAAATGCGCCTATCTCTCACAGAGCAGAACAGCGCATAAAAAAACAGATAGCGTCCCAATCTTCAGGCTGAAGTATATGCGGGCTTACTATCTGCGGAGGCAAACATATAAAATATGTTTGGAAATACATGGTTATTAACGGTATAACTGAAAGGGTTGAATTTGAATAACCCTGGATGAAATCCGGGGAAAGAACAACGCAATGTTTTACGGAACCCTGAAGTCTATATGTAAAAGGTTTCGGCGGGCAGCAGTCCGGAAATCGGCTGCAAGGAAGAAATTTGCTAAAAAAATAAAGATTATGAAAAAGCAAACTTCCGCCACTACCGAAACCGGTATCAAAGGTAAGACTGTGATTGATTTTACGGGTAAAATCATTTATGTAGGCATAGATGTGCACCTGAAGGATTACCAGGCAGCAAAGGTGTATAATGGGATTTGTTTGGGCAATCACCGTATGCAGGCCAGCAGCGAAGCGTTAATTAAACATTTGCGCACGCATTACCCGGGGGCACGTTTTAAGTGCGTGTATGAAAGCTGTGCCTGGGGCTTTGAATTGCAAAGGAAATTAACAGCGGCGGGCATGGAATGTATTGTGGTTAACGCTGCAGATGTATCAACCACAGATAAAGAAAGGCGCAGGAAGACAGATAAGGTTGATGCTTTAAAGCTGGCCCGCAGTTATGAATCAGGGGAATTGGAAGCGATACATGTTCCGGATGAAACGCTTCAGAAAGAAAGGAATATCGTGCGTTATAAACGAAGCCTTGTAGAGGATATTACGCGAAGCAAGAACCGGCTAAAAAGCTTGTTAAAATACCACGGCATTGACCTGCCGGAGCAATATGCAAAGAATAACTGGAGTGCGAATTTTATGCAATGGGCAGCGCAACAGGCAGCAAAGGATGAACTGCTTGGGGATACATTGCTGCTTCTGCTTGAGCAGGTGAAATTGCTGAGGCAGTTATTATTGAAAACTGAACATAAGCTGCGGGAGCTAAGCAGAGGGAAATATGCGCCGCAGGCAAGCCTGGCGATGAGTGTGCCGGGTATTGGGCAGAACACAGCAATGCTGTTTTTGCTGGAAGCCGGGGATGTAAGGCGTTTTGATAACTTTGACGCATTAAATGATTATGTGGGCCTATGCCCTGATACGGACAGCAGCGGCGAAACAGAACGTGACAGGGGCATTACGACACGGGGCAATAAACAGTTGCGCAGCGCTATGATTGAAGCAGCCTGGCTGGCGATACGGAAAGACCCTGCATTACTGGAAAGCTACCAGTTGCTCACCAAAAGAATGAAAGGTACCCAGGCAATTGTACGCATTGCACGAAAACTGTTGCGCAGGTTGCGGTGTGTATTAATAAGTGGCATACCTTATCAAAAAGGGATAGTAGGGTGAGGAGAAGGCAGCGAATAAGTTTTTAAGCCATGGGGCATACCGATAGTAAAAAAAGGGGCGCGCTGAGCAAACCCCTTTTCTATCGTGCACGCATCAGCCTTATTGCTGGCAGGTTGCTCTTCAGCAGCGCCTGCTTCCTCTTGAGGCTGATAGCTAAAAATAAAAAATATTTTGAAATAATATTATAAACATCACAGAAAGGTATATTAATAAATATAAGGACTGCTTTGAACCCCATGCGGTTGAAATACATTGCTTCCTGAAGTGTGCAGCCTTATACTTTTACTTTTATGGACTGATAAAGAATTGCAGCAGCCCCAGGGCTGACTGCTGATAGGAGGTTGGCCGCCTGTGATTTAAAATGTACTATTATGACATAACAGTTTTAAACCATATTATTCATGCGAAGTAAATTTTTTCCTTCTCCTGTGCAGCGAATACCTTTACATAGGAGGGGTTCAATAACTTGCGTCTGTATTCAATCCCTTAAAAACAGCATGTCTAACTGCGTTTACACGAGGCTATTCAAACTTGTCTGCCAAAAGGCTAATTATTCACCCTTCCTCTGCTTAAAATAAAAAGTAAACAGGAAAAACATCACCCGTATAAACTCGTAGGAACACCAATGGGCGAACTGTTTAAAAATATTCCTGCTTTTACGTACATCCTCTTTTGTAACAGGCACGCAGTCATTAGCAATTATCTCCTCTAAAATACCCATGGTATGCTTGGCCAAAGCAATATTTTTTATGTCAAGGTTAAGCTCAATGCTTGCGTAGGCGCTTATATTATTTATGTTATACGATCCTATGGTCATCCATTTATCATCACATACGGCAAGCTTGCCGTGCAATATGTTTTTATTATACTCGTATATCTCAACTTTATTACGCAGCAGCCAGTCGTACATAAACCGTTCTGCATTTTTCGCAAGGGCAATGTCCGACCGTCCGGCCATAATAACCCTTATGCGAACACCTTTTTTCGTGGCACGCAAAATGTTCTTCTTCATCAGGTTGCCCGGCATGAAATAGCTGCATAAAATAGTTATATGCGACGATGCCGTTGCAAACATCTCCTTATACGTTTTGGATATTTCCATTTTGCTGCTCACCCAATCATTGCGGCGCATCATTACTTCACTGCACTCTTCCGGGCTGAAAGTAAAATGCTCCCCGGCTGCTTTGCACGCTGGTATCCGGGTCGTACCGGCAAAACCCTTCCACATTTTTACGGCAAGCTGGCATATTTCACGAGCTATTTCGCCTTCAGCATAAAGGGCAAAATCAAGCCATGCTTTTTGTTCTGGCATATCATTATACCTGTCACCAATATTAATACCGCCAACCAGGCAATATTTGGCATCGGCTACAAAAAGTTTGTGGTGCATTCTGCGGCCTATATAAAAGTACCTGCTTTTAAAAAAAGGCTGAAAAAACCGGAAGTTTATGCCGCCATCTTCTATTTTTTTCACGAATTGTTTCGACAAGCTGTGCGACGCATACGCATCAGCCATCAGGTAAACCTTCACTCCCTTCTTAGTTGCGGCCAATAAAGCCTCCACAACTTTTTGGCCTGTTTCATCCTCCTCTAAAATATATAGCTGCAGGTGTATTATTTCTTTGGCCCCTTCAATCATTTTGTGCAGCAGGCTAAAATAAGCAGTGCCTGCCCTTACCAATTTTACTTTATTGTGCAGTGTATAAGCGGAAGAAGGTTGCTTTTTTTTAACAGGCATAGGTAAAGCTAAGTTATTTATAATATCACCAGGCAACCCTGCCGCGTGCGCACATCCCGGTTGACAGCACACTGAAAATTATACTGTAAATTGCAAAGATTTGTACGTTAGGCTATTTTATTTCCTCATCTATGTGGCGGATGATGGCCCGGCACTCTTCAATACTTTCCCCGCTTTCATCTATTATTTGTTGCACCAGGCTGCCGCGTTCCATGTACCGCTGCATAACGGGCTGCTTTAGCAGGCTTGTTAGCCGGTAGGAGTAACTGCCCGTGGCCGGCAAGTGCGTATCATAATAATCCACCAGTTTTTCAGTCTTAAAACGTACATGAGAAGTGATGAGCGAAACCAGCCATGGTAGCCTGTCCTGGTACAGCGTTAGTATTTCGTTTAACAAAATTTTGTTATCAATATAGTTTAACTGCCCGGCCGATTTTAACCCTTCAAACCGCCCGGCTTTTGGCTGGAATGTTGAGAAGGAAAAAAATATCCTGCCGACATAATCAACAGCACTGTCGTCCGCCGGCACCATGCCATTTTTTGCAATAATTTGCTTAAAATAATAAAACGCCTTCTGTTGCGATTCGTAAGAATTTTGCAGGTTATTAAGTACGGCAATATCTCCCTCCAGGTCTGTCTTTAAACCTGCCAGGAAGTCTGCGGCTACATTTTGTTCATGCTTTTTCTCCCGCCACCGGTCCAGTAACAGTGAAAGTGAAATTGCAAAAACAATTATTAATATCTCAATCAAAAACTCTCTGGCTTTATGTTTCCATGTTGCAGGGCGTTGCCATATTTTATAAATTTTGCGGCTGTGTTTAATAACTTCCTGCTCGGCCATTGAATAAACTGTATAACTATAAAAAGTAGTTTTAAAATACGCTCTCCTGCTGCGCTATTTAGCATTTAGCCAGTTATCCTGCAAAGTCTTTTGTTTATCCGAAGGGGACGGGTTAAAGCTTAGTACATTAAACTTCTTTACCGGTATTTTCGTCATTGCTCCCGATAGGGTTACATCCTGCTCCTCCCCTGACGCATCTTTTCTTTTTACAATTACTTCTACCCTGTCGCCAACTTTTGCAGTTTTATAAAGTGCGGTTATTACAGCATTCGTAATACCGGCATGCACTTCCTTACCGTTAATGCTCACCAACACGTCGTTAACCTGGTAGCCCATTGCTTTGCCAAAAGCGTTCATGTTCGATACATCTATTATTGTAATTCTTCTATCTTTACCAGGCGCAAATGAAATGCTGCCCATGGTAAAAGTGCTGTCCTTTGTCTCCTGCACCGGTGTCAGCTCCACACCCACACTGGCAAATATCTCTTCCAGCGGCAGTGGTTTATTGCCCGCAACATAATTCTCTAAAAACTCCTTAATTTGAGGATAGGTTATTTTTCCAATTTCATCAAATAATTCATCATCCTTAAACGGCTTGTCTTTTCCGTATTTTTTTGAAAGGTCAAATACCATGTCAAGAATGCCATATTTGCCTCCTGATAACTCGTGCAGTTTTATGTCCAGGCACATTGCAATTAAAGCTCCCTTTTGATATACATTGCCATATTGTTTTGCGTAATCATGCAGGCACCCTGCACTCATTACGGTAAACGGCAGTGTATCGTTAAATTGCTGCCGCGATGTTGTAATTTTTTGTGATAGTACGTTTAACAGGTCCTCCCGTGTTGTTAACCCGTATTTTTCCTGTACCATGTGGGCATGGTATTCCGTGCTGCCTTCATACAGCCACAGGTGCTTCGACATTTTTGGTGTATTAAAATCAAAATACTGTATTTCTTCGGAGTGCAGGCTAAGCGGTGTTACTATATGAAAAAACTCGTGCGCCGCAACATCTAAAAAAAACTGCAGTATATTTTTAGGGTCGCCTTCCGGCAGATAGTAAACCGACGAATACGAATGCTCCAATGCGCCATTTGAGCCGGATAAACCGGGCTTATCAAAAAGGTATATAATAAATGCGTATTTAGCAACCGGCAATGTACCTCCCAGGTATTTGGCCTGCGCCTGCAGCAGGCGGTTAAAATTTTCGGCGAGGAAAGCCGATGTAATTTTTTTATTGGGCGAATAAACGGAGATCAGCACCTGGCTATTACCTACGGTGATGGAAGAAGTATCCGGCGCGGAATACATAATTGGGTTGTCAACAATGCGGTTATAGCTCTCTACTTCAAATTCATCTTTGGTGTCGCTTTTGTCTAAATCGGTTAAAGGGCTGCTGCCATACAGGCTTGTTGGATGCAGTACCGTTAAGTGGTATGGTGCCACCTTCATACCATCAAAATACCCGAGAAAGCAATGATTATTGATTAGATAATCAGTGTCCTTCTGTATGTTGCTGCCCGTTGGCTCGAACACCGGTTTTGTTCCGCCAAAATCATCAAACGTATCATTTACCTTGTACTTTATTTTGGCAAGTTTTTTTGCACTGCTTATTTTCCAGCTATTAACATTTATTCTCTCAACCGGTAATGCATTGCCGTTTTTATCCAGTGCGGAAAAATCGTCTATAAACCTGCCGAAATCATCTTCTGAATAAGTACCCGGCACTATTTTAGGGATGTTATAAATAATCTCATCCGACGCTATTGCAGGCGTCAATAACTCAACAGCTACTTTGTCACTGTCAACGGTATTAAGGTCAATGGTAAATCGGTATGCATGTTTACCCTGCGCAAATGATGTTATGCTGATAAATGCCGTTAAAAACAACAGGCACACTAGTTTTGGTTTCATCGCTAAATATGATTTTGCATAAAAGTAGCGTTGAAAGCAGAGCTGAGTATCCCCCCAATGGGGGGATATTGATGAACGGTATAACAGGGCGTTTATTTAACTGGATAGCCCTTTAAAAGGAATACAATTGTCAACAAATAGCTTTTAGTTTTTTCATTTTCTTTATTTGTCTTTGGGGTCCAGCGCTTTCTCTATTCTTTCCAATACATCCTGGTAATGGTATTTTGTCATATTGTCTTTTACCAATGGCAACGCCGCTTTAATATCGGTTCTCAGGGCGCGCAGCGATGCTTTTAAAAGCGAGAGTACATCGGATTTGGAAATGTCCATTTGCCCATAAAAATAGTTGCTCCAAAACCTTCTCGGGTTATCTACTTTTAACCCCGGCGGAAAAATAACCGTGGCGGGATCTGCAATTATAGCAGCGATTTTCTCCACAAATATTTTTTGAAAATCTCTCTTATACCAGTCGGGCGATTTTTTATCATACAGTTCGCTCCAGATATTTTTTCTCAGGTCGGTTATATAATCATCCAGCGTATATGTTTGGCTGCCCAGCATTACCGTATTATCTGTCAACCGTGAAAACCGGCCGGTGTTAAACAGGTTGTTCATCAACCCATCTTCAACGGCGCGCATTTCGTCAACAACCTGGTCCTGGTTAAATTGTTTTTGAATATTAAAGTCAACCAGCCATGCAGGGGTTGTAAAAATGTTTCGCTTCAAAAAATCCATGGCTTCAAGCTGCGTGGCCTTTGGCACTGGCACAAATGCTTCCGGGCCATCCTGGTCCGCTGTTTTTGGGGTAGCATATATGCCGCCAACGTTTGCCAATACATGATTTACGTAGCGCACAAACTGGGCGCGCACTTCGCCATACACTTCATCCAGCTGGTCGTAATCCTTGCCATCTTCCTTTAACCAAACGGGCAGGTTAGGCAATATCCTTTTTAAATTCTTTATCCCATACTCGCCGGCCTTCATCGCGTTATCGCCAATGTCTTCATTTTGTGCGCGTGGGTCTGGGTAATTTGGGCTCGCCGGTGCCCGTTGCTGCAGGAATAACAGCCGTTTGTTCTTTAGCTTCTCCTTTACCAAAGCGTTCAGTTCGCTCCTTTCCTCATACTCATTTTTATCAAAAATTGGTTTGTATCCATATTCAATCGCCCACTCATCATAATCACCAATCCTGGGATAGATGCCCTTAGGGTCAATATTGTCTTCGGGCTGCGCAACATAATTAAACCTCGCATAGTCCATGATAGATGGCGTATGCCCATTTGCTTCCACCCATTTTTTATTGCGAAGGCTGTCCACAGGTACAGTGGAAGATGAACCAAAGTTGTGCAACAGGCCAAGCGTGTGGCCTATTTCGTGCGATGAAACAAAACGAATCAGGTCGCCCATCAATTCATCATCAAAATGTACTTTCCTTGCTCTTGGGTCAATAGCGCCTGCCTGTAACATATACCAGTCACGCAAAACTTTCATAACGTTATGGTACCAGCCAACCTGGCTTTGTAGCACCTCGCCGCTGCGGGGGTCAAACGTTTGCGGGCCGTATGCATTGGGAATATCAGAAGCAAAATATCTTATCATGCTAAACCTTATATCCTCGGTGCTTACGGTTGAATCATTTTCAGGGAAATCTTTTGCCATGATGGCGTTTTTAAATCCTGCTTTTTCAAAACATTTATTCCAGTCTTCAATACCAAGTTTTAAATATTTCCTCCACTTAATTGGAGTGGCAGGGTCAATATAATATACTATCGGGTTTGCAGGTTCTACCAGTTCGCCTCTTTTCATTTTTTCAATATCTTCAGGCTTTGGCTCTAATCTCCAGCGGCGTATAAAAGTCTCACTTTCCGTACGCTGTGCATCAGTGCCATAATTGTTATAACTGTTGGTGAAATAGCCAACCCTGTCATCAGAAAACCTTCTTTTCATCGGCACCCTGGGCAGCATTACCAGCGATGTGTTTAATTCAAGTGTTACCACGCCTACATTATTGGCATCTGTAATAACGAGGTTGGGGTTCTGTACCGGGGCAGTTGCAAATGTTTTAGTAGTTCTTATTTCCGTGTTTTTAGGAAATGATTTTATTGAATTGATGAACGACCTGTCAGGTATTAAACCAACCAGGCCAAAATTTCTTTTGAAGGCCGGTTGCAAAGTAAATACCGGGCTTTCTCCTTTTATAAAATCAGTAAGTTCTATCACTACACCGGCGGAATCTTTTGAAAAAGCCTTAATATCAAATACCCCAACAATAGCCTGGCTGTTGGATGAGGCTACCGCTTTGCTTATCGGCTTATCGTCAGTTGATACATTAAAATACGAAACAAGGCGCAGCAGCACTTTATTATCCGGCGCTTTTTCCCAGCGCAATGTTTGCCTGTTTTGTTCTTCGCCGCCATATCCAATACCATCAGATGTTTTGGATATCCTCACCTCAGCCAGCCATTCCCTGTCAAACAGCGAATCGGGGATTTCGAAATAGAATTTGTCATCCACCTTATGTATCGTAAAAAAGCCATCATCAGTTTTTGCTTTGTCTGTTATTACTTCATTGTACGGCTTTGGCCCCGGCTTTGCATCCGCAGGTTTTGCGGGTGCTTTCTTTGTTGTGTCTGCCGCAGGTGCAGCTGCCTGTTTTGCATTTTGTGCCTGCGCAAACAGGGCGCATAAAACTATAAGAATTGTAATTAAAGGTTTGATTGTTGTACTATACATAGCGTGTTATTTGCTTTATGCAAGAATAACAACATGCATTTTATCAAACATCCCCCTAACAGGGGGATTTGGATGAGCGGTGATAAATGCTGCGACGTTTAATTGGTTAAATATCTTTTTTCCTGTTAACTGTTTTGAATACCCCTGCCGCCCAAAGCGCACAGGCTATCGCAACACAAATTGCAATTAAGATGAATGTTATTTTCATTGTTTAAGTATGTAATTTTTTACGAGCCGTTTTAAATGCTTTTTTATTAAAGTGCTAATGCCCAAATGTTACCCTGCGCGAAGAAGTAGCGCCAGCCACCGTCTCTGATTCAACGATAACGAAGGTTGTTGCATCCAGTTGTTCAATGGAATATGTAACATCATCGGCAGTGATCTTCGTTTCGTTATCTGAGAAAGACCAGGTAGAAGACTCCAGCACCTGGTTGGGGCTGTCTGCACCGCAAGCCAATGCAGCTTCGTTGTACTCCATAGTGAAATCTGCATTGAAACGCCAGGTATTGTCTTTATAGCATGCGTCCCAAAGTGGAAATACATCCGTCCATGGTTCTGTATTATTTTTCTCCTCTGCTTTTTTAACAACCCAAGCCTTGCCGGTTAATAAATCTTTCTTTGAGGAGGTGGCCGAAAGTTGTTTTTTACAGGAAAAAACAGAAAGGGCTACAGCTAAAATTAAAAATGCGTGTCGTGTTTTCATGTAAACATATTTTAAGATTAAGAAATGTAATGCCAGTTAGTACCTGCCTTACTTATGGTTTTATTACAGCACTTAATTCAACATGGTAAATATTACCCAGCCCGTTTAGTGTACCGTGAAATGAATCCATCAATTTTTTGTATTTATAGGGAGGTTTAAGAATACCTGTAGTTGTAAAATCTTTTTCTGAAGTAAAAAAAAGATACTTGCCGTCAGGCGAAATCCTCGGGCTGTAATCCCTGAATTGTGTATTAATAAGGGGGCCTATGTTTTCTGCCTTTGACCAGGAGCCGTTTTTGTTTTTACTAATAAAAATATCAAACCCGCCCAGGCCATCAGGCCGCCCGTTTGCGCCAATTAATAAATAACTTTCATCCGGTGCAACAATTACATCCAGTTCAAAAGCTTCTGTACTAACAGAATCCAGGTGCTCAGCCGTTTGATAAGTGCCATTAACCAGTCTGCAACGGTAAACATCTGAACCAATATCATTGCCTTTACTATCGGGCCTGGTGGAGCTAAAATAAATGTTTCCATTGGCTGCCATAGATGCAAAGTGTTCGTCATATTCTGTGTTGATGGGCGCAGGAAGCCGCTGGGGTTCGCTCCAGCCCGCTGCAGTTTTTTTCACCATCCAGATATCGTAGTCATTTTTTATCGCGGTCCCTGCAGGCCTGTCCGATGCAAACAGCATCGTATTGCCATCAGGGGATAGAACAGGATCAAAATCACGGTACAGGCCCGAGAATGGCATGATTTCCGGCGTTGTCCATTTGCCCTCTTTGAATTCAGAATAACAGATGGTATATAAATACGAGCCCGGAACGCTTTTAGAGAAATAAACCGTTTGGCCGTCTTTTGAAAAAGTACCGCCAAACTCATCATCGCTGGTCGAAATAACTCCTTCCCCAAACAAAACAGGCTTATCGGTTTTGCCCTTGATGGTAAAAGGATACACCTTCTCATTCTGTGCAAACCCATTTGTCGCGGCTAAAACAAGGATGGCTGTTATAGTTAGGTGCTTAACAATTCCAGGTGTGATCATTTGATTAGTTTTGGGTTAAAATACCAGTGCTTATTGAATAGATATTGCCAAAATTATTTTGCGTGCCATGCAATTGCTTTTCGAATTCATTATGCGATAATTTATTGTTCATTGGTATTGTTACAAATCCTCTTTTGCTGGTAAAAAAAAGCGTTTTGCCGTCCCTTGAAATGGACGGGCAGTTATCATCGGCAGTTGAATTGACGGGTTCCGGCAGCCGTTGGGCTTTTGTCCATTTGCCATTTTGATTATAACTGATGTAAATATCGCTTCTTGGGTACACCGCGCCATTTTTAGCAGCAAGCATATCATCCCTGCCTGCAGAAGTAAAAAGCAGGTAACTGCCGTCAGGTGCAATATACGCGTCTGTTTCCGGGCCCTGCGTGTTGACAGTGCTATTGAGCGGCTGTGGCTGCTGGTACTCGCCATCAACCAATTTTGAAAGGTATATATCAATGCTCTTTCCATCCCTTGCCGAACTGAGATACATATCGCCATTATTGGCAAACGAACATGAATACTCAACATATTGGCTGTTTACTGCGCCATCAAGGTGTTTTGCCTCACTCCAGCCGGTTGCTGTTTTTTCAACAAACCATATATCACTATCCTGTTTTGGTTGTTCGCCTGTAACGGGCCTGGTTGACATAAAATAAATTATAGAGACGTCTGCCGAGAACTGGGGGTTAAAGTCCCTGTAAGTGCCAGAAAATGGGGCAATAGAGGCATTTGCCCATTGCCCGTTAATATTTTCCGCGAAGCATATTACAATTAAATTACTCCTTCCGGTAGAGGGCGATTTTTTGCAAAAGAAAAACAGTTTTCCATCGGGTGACATCGTTCCTCCAAATTCATCATCTGTGGTGGAAATAATACCTTCCCCAAAAAGCTTTGGCTGCAAAGTGTCCTGAACATCGCCTTCTATTTTCTTAAACGAAGCAAACCCGGGAAAGGTGAATTTTTCCTGGATCACAAAGAAAATAAATAACGCAATTATTACCCGCTTCCACATCGTTATGTATTTTAGAAAGTTAACCCGATTTATTTTATTTCAAACACTATCAGTTGGCCCTTTTTTTCTCATCTTCTACACCGGTAGTTCTTTGCCTTGCCCTGGCAACCGTATTCTTGCCAAACCTGTGTGTAAATGAAAATGTTACCGCTCTTGAATCCCATGTACGGTTGGTATGAAAATCCTGGTTCTGGTATTTTACAATTACCGCAATGTGATTGGTATAGAACAGATCGGACATTGCTAATTTGAATGTTGATTTTTTATCTTTTGATGTTTTTTGAATACCAGTGGAAACCTGTGCAAGGTTTTTTATAAAAAATAAGCCCCAGGCCTGTTTAGACTGGTAGTATCCATTTAATTCCGCACTCCAACCCTTTTTACCAATTACAAAACTGTTGGATGAGTTAATATCCCAGGTGGTGTAATCGGTCATCAATTGGCCGCCCTGTAAGGGGCTGGTGTATTTGTTCCAGTACACGCTGGAAATCAGGTTTGAGTTTAACCATTGCTTTATGCTGAAAGGAATTGTTACGCCAAGGTTGTATTGCTCGTAATCCTGCAGGTTGGCGGGGGATTGGTAAGATATTTTGGTAGCATCATCCTGTGTAAATATGTCGGTGATTACCGCCTTACTTTTTACATAACTTAAGGAAGTTATGTATTTGTTTTTAAACGTATGGTCTATTTCAAACGAATTGGTAAGCACCGGCTTAAGCGATGGGTCGCCTACAACATAGGTGTAAGGATCAACAAATATTTTAAATGGGTTTAATTGCCTGTAAGTGGGCCTGTCGATCCTGCGGCTGTAGGAAAAGGAAAGTTGGTTGTCTTCAGAAAGTTTTTGGTTGATAAAAAAGCTTGGAAAAAGCTGTACATAATTCCTGGAGAACTTATCACCCGTTGCAATTTGTTTCCCGTTGGTTACCGTTTGCTCTGCGCGAAACCCCAACTGTACATCCGTTTTCTTAAATTCTTTCGCGTAATTAATATATGCAGCATTAATGTTTTCATCGTAAATAAAATGATTAGAACGTGTAGCATCAATTGTTACCGTGTTACCATTAACGGTAAAGAATTTTATGTCATTATCCGTTTTTACAAAACTGGTTTTTATACCGGCTTCAAATTTGGCGCCATTCTTTAAGGGACGTATATAATCTGCCTTTAAAGATTTTACGGTAATCGTGCCTTGCTGGTCAGTCTTTAGCCTGTCATCACTTGTAAGATAGCCGCCCGCACTAAAATATTGGTTGATGAAATCCTGCAATGCTTTGGAGTGGTATTTGCCAAAATCTGCATCCACTGTTAACTCTTTGCCTGTACTATCAAAAGTGTGCTTAAAGTTAATGTTACCAAACAGATTGCTGTTTTTCCCTTCAAAAGTATTGTTGCTCTGTGTTGTGTATTGAAGGTCACCGGCGGGGCCGGTGATGAGTGCATTGGTAAACCCATCCCTTGTGCTATTGCCAACATTGGCGTTAAACATAACCCCTATCACCGTTTTTTTAGTGGCGTAAAAATCTGCACCCAATTTTATGTTTTGGCTGTTGATTGGCTGCTTAATAAAACTCGTTTGGTCAAATACTGACGCGGTTGCACCGGTTTGATCAAAGAATTTCCTGTTGATATAAAACTTAGTAAAGTTTTTGGGCTCCGCAATTGAATAGTTGCCAAAAAGGTTCCATTTCTTTTTCCTGAAATTTATGTTGGCAGCTACAGAAGGCTTGTAGTAAACACCCTGGCCGTAACTTAATGTGTAGTTACCATTAAGGCCCTGCCGCTGGTCTTTCTTAAATACAATGTTGATGATGCCTGCATTGCCTGCAGCATCGTATTTAGCAGATGGGTTGGTAATAATTTCAATTTTTTCTATTGTTGACGATGGCACGCTTTTTAAATAATTTATAAGATCGGTGCCTGAAAGAGGGCTGGGCTTTCCATCAATCATAAAAACAAGCCCTTGCTTTCCTCTAAGGCTAATGCCTGCCTCTTCGTTAACTGAAACGCCGGGGGAGCGTTCAAGCACATTTAACACAGTACCTCCTGCGCCAACAATGCTGTTCTCCACATTTACTATCAGCCTGTCAAGCTTTCTTTCAATAAAAGGTTTTTTCGCTTCCACAGTTAATGCGGTAAGTGCATGCGTAGATGGTGTTAAGTAAATGGGTGGAAGGGTTGCAAGCAGGTTATTTTCATCAACAACAACAGAGGCTGAAAAATATTTTGCGTAACCCACCTGCGAGACGGAAATTAAATAACCTCCCTGTTTAATATTTTCAAAATCAAACGATCCGTCTTTGTCCGGCACCGCAGCTTTTATCAGTACCGAGTCTTTTAACGTGAGCAGGGAAACCGTAGCGTTGTCAGCGGGTTTATTATTTTCTGTATTTACCTTACCTTTTATTTCCCCCTTCTTGCCAGTTTGTGCGTGCAACTGAAATTGCACCGCAACAAAAATTATTAAGCATAAATATCTCGCCATCTCTTTTATTTGTAAAACTAATACCAGTAAAACACAGAGGCCTCACCCCAAAAGGGTGATTGGGATGAGTGGTAAATAAATTGTGTGTGTTTGCACCAGGGTTTGATAACAAAATGACGACGTCTAAAACTGGTTATTGTTATTTAGTGTGCAGTTGAAAGATGAATTATTGAAAGATTGAGAAGGGCTTTAGTCTCTTAAATGTATTTACTTTCCCTGGCTATTTTAATGGCTTCATCTTTTGAGTTAACATCTAATTTGTGGTAGATATTTTTGATGTGTGTTTTAACGGTCTCTAGATCAATAAACAGCTCGGTTGCGATCTTACTGCGGCTTTTGCCGCCCGCAATCCCTTCCAAAACCTGTGTTTCCCTTTTTGATAATGGCGATGCCATGTTTTTCTGAAACGATTGCATAACCAGCTTAGCAATACCGGTACTCATGGCACCGCCACCATTCATTACTTCTTTTACGGATTCAATAATTTTATCGGCAGAGATATTCTTGGTTAAATATCCTGATGCACCATTTCGCAATGCGGTGAATATTATTTCTTCTGATTCATATACCGTTAATACTAGCACCTGCACCCTTGGTATCGCTTTTTTTATCTTGGGAATTGCATCTACACCACGAATGCCGGGCAACTGCACATCTAATAAAATTATATCAGGTACGTTTGATGAAATGTCATGTTCTGCAAGCTCAAACGATGGATATGTTCCGGTAATTTCAAAGCCTGGCTCATTGCCTAACAGGTAAGCATAACCATCTCTTATTGTATTGTCGTCTTCTATAATCGCCACTCTTATCATTATACCTGCATTTTCAAAAGGCATTCGCAATACCTTATTCACAGCAAAATTGCGTGAAAGAACATTTACCGTCATCCCCCGTTTAGCGGGATTTTTATTTTCAATGCAACATTTGTTCCCTCACCCAAATGTGAAACCATTTCAATAACTCCCACAATTCTTTCCGACCGCCGCTGAATGTTGTTTAAACCATTTCCTTTTTCTATATTGATGTGCTCAAACCCGGTTCCATTGTCGCTTTCAGAAATTACAAATTGATTGTCGCCATCGTTTTTAATGCTCATGTTTATTTTTGAGGCATGCGAATGGCGCAGTGAATTGTTTAAAAGCTCTTTAAATATCATTATAATATTCCGGCTGTAGTCAATAGGTAATTTTAACTTTGGATCAATCGTCTCCAGCCCGAAAAATGAAAAACTAATTTCAGAATCATGAAACAGGTCTTCTCCAAATTGGTTTATCCTGTTCAGTATTTCAAGAAAATTATCACTGCCCGGCGACAACGACCATATTACATCTTTAGTACCGGCATATAGCGCCTGCACGTTTTCCTTCATCTGCTTAATAATGTTGTTCTTTTCATCGTCTGCCTCGCCAACTTTTTTTTGCAGTATATCCGTCAGCAGCGATATGCGGGTTAGCTTGTTACCAAGTTCATCATGAAAATCTTCAGACGTCCGTTGCCTTATTTTCTGTTGTTCTTCTTCGCGAAGCATTTCCAGCTGTTTCTTCTTTCTCAATTTAGCACGGTTAAATAATAGCTGTATCAACACTCCTGTCAAGATAAGAGCGCATGTTGTTAGTACTAAAAACCATGTTGCTTTATAAAAAGGAGTAGCGACGGCAAAAGAATATTCGGCAATGTTTCCCGATACCACCCCGTTTTCGGTAACGGCTTTTATCCTGAACACATAGCTACCTGGCTCCAGGCTTTGGTAATTAAAAAATGTTTGTGTCACAGGTTTGGAAAAACCGGTATCATATCCAACTAATTGATATGAATACCGGATAGACTCGGGGTCTTTTAAAAAGATGCCTTTTACGGTGAAGCTGATATTATTCTTACTATAAGGTAACACTTGTGAAACGGGGAAATGATACCACCGGGAAACATTTTTTATTGCCGGCGAACGAGCAATAAATGCAGGCGATTCCGCATTTTGAATAACAATAAGTGGAGCAATATTTTTTTTAAACGCCGTGTCCTGTTTAAAAATAAAAGCCCCCTTTGTAGTGCCGATCCAGATAGCGCCGCCATCATCTTCGGTAATTGCATTAAGGTTGTTTTCCGAATTTTCGTACCCGTCTGCCTTTGAAAATTTCTTTACACTGAACGACAGCTTTTTTTCATCAAAAAATATTTTTTGAATACCTGTGCCGGTACCAGCCCATATATTATCCTTTTTGTCAACAAAAATGCTGAATACCTGGTTATCAAAAAGCCCGTTTGCTGAATTGCATTTGTAAACCGCGCCCGTTTGCAAATTCCAAAAAAATATTCCCTCATCAGCAGTGCCAATTAAAGCGAAATGATGAAAACGGCTAAAGCAACGCACCTCAACATCCTGTAACGCTGGCACCTGTATTTTTTTAGCTGTGTTATCCTTTGAAACGCGGTATATCCCGTTGGTGCTTCCGACCAACACTTCCCCTTTGCCAATTGGCAAGGCTCCAATGGCAATGTCATCTATCCCAATGATCTTTGTAGCCGAATCGTTTTTCAAATAATAGCAGCCTGCCGATGTGGTAAACCATGTTTTATCACCTTCAGAAACAATGGAATTAATAAATGGGGCGACCCTCTTCTCGAGGAAAACTTCCTGAAATTTTGCTCCGTTATACTTCAGCAATTTGTTATCCACCATACCCAAAAAAAGGTGGTTGTTCGCGTCCGCAGCCATCGCATTTATGCCACCCTTATCAAGCATTGAATAATCAACGTTTGTAATAGTTTTGCCCGCAGCATTATACTTTACAAGCCCTCCCTCGCGTGTGGCAATAAAAATATTCCCCGAACCATTATTTGCAACACACATTACAATATTACCCGGCAGGCCATTGCTTTTATCGAATTTGGCAAATGCACCGCCTGAAAATTTAAACAGGCCATCACCATCAGTACCTACCCACATACTGCCTTCTGCGTCATTATAAATATAGTTTATAACATTATCAGAAAGCCCGGCAGCACCGGCATATGTCGCCTTAACAGAAAGGTCGTTACAGTTATAAACTGAAACACCTTTGTTAGTGCCAACCCATATATCCCCGTTGTTATCAAGGCAGCTTGCTGTAAAAAACGTTGCGTCAATTTGCTTTGATAAAACGGGTTTTCCTGCTGAAAATTTCAGGAGCCTTTTCTCATTTGTAAAAGCGAAATAATCGTTCGCAACATTGTTTATCCCAACTATAAATTCAGTGGTATCTGAC
>FTJK01000589.1_pt5 | contig 22386 bp, 19 predicted proteins | sample 1658811 | NCBI WGS metagenome assembly FTJK01 (sample SAMEA3914857, study PRJEB12502) | metagenome | biome: forest; material: soil | place: USA | collected 2011-06-22 | depth 0.1 m
AGGAATTTATTGAAAACAACCCCGTTGACCTTTTATTTGTTGACATTAACATGCCCGACATAACGGGTATTGAACTAGTGAAATCGCTGGAAGAAAAACCCATCGTCATTTTCACCACCGCGTATAAAAAATTTGCATACGAAGGCTTTGAGCTTGATGCTCTGGATTATCTACTCAAGCCTATTGATTTTGGCCGGTTTTCAAAAGCAGTGTGTAAGGCGCTTGAATACCACGAGTATAAAAAAACCGCCGGCAACCAGGTATCTAACCATTTGTTTGTACGTTCGGAATACCGGGTAATAAAAATTAACCTTAACGATATTGATTTTATTGAAAGCCTGGAAGATTACATTAAAATACATATTACCGCAGGCAAGCCAGTGCTATCCCTGATGCCCCTGAAAAAAGTGCTTGAAAAACTTCCGGCCGATAAATTCAGGAGAATCCACCGCAGTTATATTGTTTCGGTTGATAAAGTAAGGTCTGTGCTGCACAGGAAGGTGCAGTTACTGTCAGGCAAAGAACTTCCTGTAAGCGAAAGCTATATCAGCTTTATTGACGAGTGGATGAAAAAATAGTCCGATAGTAGATTGAATATTCAATGTCGTTGAATCAGGCCTTTTTGTTTCGATTGTGGGGACACCATTGAGAGCAGTTCGCCCGGATTTGTGTCTTCACAAATCCATCCCCGGTGGGCGAACTCCCATAGTTCAGCTAATTGAGCATTGAAGATTGAGTATTGAAAAATGAAAATTCTTCCTCGCGGGATTTTATATCCTCCTTATCAATCTGCAATTCGCAATCATCACTCTGCAAGCGCCTCACCAATTATTCATCTCATCTTCTATTATCCTTTCGGGCGGTGGCGCAGGATGGTCTTTCCAGTCGGGGTCATACTTCACAAACCAGCCAAGCCATAACGTTCGCGATACGCGCATAAATATTGGCTGCAATGCCAGCAGCACGAATGAATTTACACCAAGCCACCAAAAAATACTGTTGTCATATATAGAAAACCCGAACAGCAGCCACCATATTACAAAAGATACACCCGAAAGAGCAACGGTAATACCATAGCTTATAAACGAAGTGCCGTAATAAAACCCCACCTCAATGTCCGTCCGTTGCCCGCAAACAGGGCAGTAATCATACATTTTCATGTACTTGCCATGCCTGAATGCGTAAGCGTTAGTGGTAACAAAGAGGTCACCTTCCCGGCACCGGGGGCATTTATTGCATAGCACACTCCACAAATAAGATGGTTTACTGCTACTCATAATTATAGTTTTGCAGCAGCAAAGGTAACATTGATTACGGGATGTGATAAGATTTGAATATTAAAGCTTTTCCGGCCCTGGTGCTTTTAATGTGCAGGCCAGCTCTCCTCCAATTACAGTAATTGCAAAAAAGGCTTATTTTCTGAAAATGCAACGAAACGATTATGAAAGGTGTCCACTTGATTGTGGCAACATGAAAATAGTTGAGGGTGTAATGACCAAATATCCCTTCAAGTGCGTTTTTTTTGATGAGGTGGTTGTCTGTTAACAGCAATATTACCGGCAAAAAAAGCCGGTCACCTTATCTGACGGTTTAAACACTGCACCAAACCAACTTGCATATATGAAAAAAATTATCCTTACCGGCGCATTATTCTTAATGGCCTGTTCTTTTTTTATGGGTTGTCAAAAGCAAATTGCGGCCGTGGACACCAGCGCCGGCACAAGCGACAATCTATCTCAACTGGCCGATACTATCTACTATCAATGGGGCGACCAAAGCATAAACAGGCAGGAAATTTACGATGTTGTTAAATACAACAACGACAAAACACAGGTTACCAGCGTAACCTCATGGTTTAATAACTTCAGGCTTGGAGTGGAACTGGTACCTACTTATAGCGGCAACACAGTTACCGTAAATTCAGACTTTCATGACCAATACATACTTGATGCTCAAGGCAGGGTTGCATCGCACACCTCCACCGATCCGCAACCTAACGGCACTGAAACATATCTAACTGAAGTGTACACCTATACACCCGACAACTACCTTGACAAGATATATATTTACGACAGTATGTATTTTGCTGATGTTAACGTAGGTTCCAAGTTTCTTGTTTCTATTGCCCAATACACGGTAAGTAATGGAAATTATACAGGCTACACCCTAAAAGATTTTGCCCTGAATGATCAAACGGGCTATGTAGGCAGAAAGTACAATTTTAACTATGACGTGAGTAAAAATGCTTACCTGCCCATTTCATTTTTTGTGCCCATAACTGCTGACAATACGCAGCTTAATTTTGATAAGTACATGAACTACGGCAAACAATCAGCCCATCTTATAACATCCATTGATTATTACTTGTTACTGGACGACATGACCAGTACCGTTAATGGCACCTATACTGTAACCAGTACGCTTAACAGCGATAATTCTGTAACATCTTATTCTTTACAGGGCACTGCGCTTGGTGCGATGCCTTCCGATAACCTGTCCCCTATACCGAGGGACATAAAAATATCGTATTTGCCAAAGTAGGGCTGCGTGCAGGATTTATATTTTACAAGAGGTTGAAAACACATTTTCAGCCTCTTGTTTTTTGCCTTGTTGCACAATGCCATTAAATTAAGGATTTGCGCAAAATCTCTTTTGCCCGTCGGGGCGATACGTCAGTAGCAATAAAATATAGTGGTTTTTAGAGCCTTGTAGAGGCGAAACCTTTCGCTCCTATGGAGCTCTTGGGAAATGTCTCTTTTGATTCACTACTAATGTGTCGGCCCGATGGGCCTGATTTTACGCAACCAATCAACAAATCAACTGTTCAACTGCTAAACTTTCTTTTCCACGCTCAACTTTTCCCCAATTCAGCCAATCAGCTTTTACAACTCCGCCAATCGGCTTAACTTGCACCCATGCAGGAATATTTGAGCGGGCTGAATGAACCGCAGCGTGAGGCAGTTACACATATTGACGGCCCTTTAATGATAGTGGCGGGTGCAGGCAGCGGCAAAACCAAGGTGCTTACTACGCGTATTGCCCACCTTATGGCAAATGGTGTGGATAGCTTTAACATACTGGCTTTAACGTTTACCAATAAGGCTGCCGCTGAGATGAAGGAGCGTGTTGAGAAGATATTGGGTAATACAGAAGCGCGTAACCTATATATAGGCACTTTTCACAGCGTATTTGCAAGGATATTGCGCGGTGAGGCGCCAAAACTGGGTTTCCCCAGCAACTTTACTATTTATGATACTGACGACAGCCGTTCCGTGCTAAAAACGGTGATAAACGAGCTTAACCTGGATGATAAGCATTACAAACCCAATGTAGTGCACAACCGCATAAGCCAGGCAAAAAATGCCCTGGTTGGCCCGGCTGAATATGCGACCGATTATTACATTCAGCAGGAAGATATGCGCAGCAACCGCCCGGCTATTGCCCAAATTTACCAGGCATATACGGCGCGCTGTTTTAAAAACGGAGCGATGGATTTTGACGACCTGCTGCTGAAGATGCACGAGTTGTTAAATACCTTTCCTGAGTCGCTTAGCAAATACCAGCGCAAGTTTAAATACATAATGATTGACGAGTACCAGGATACCAACGCGGTACAGTACCAGATAAGCAAGCTGCTGGCAGCCATGCACGAAAATATTTGCGTGGTGGGGGATGATGCACAAAGCATTTACAGTTTTCGCGGGGCGACCATTGAAAATATACTGCAGTTTCAGAAGGATTATGATGATGTAAAAGTGATAAAGCTGGAACAAAATTACCGCAGCACCCAAAGCATTTTAAACGTAGCCAACGAGGTTATAAAAAACAACAAAGGCCAGATACCAAAAGTATTATGGACTGACAATGAAGGTGGCGAAAAGATTCGCCTGGTGCGCACCATGACGGATAATGATGAAGGCCGTTTTGTGGCAGATACCATACAGGAACAAAAACTGCGCAACCATTATTACAATAAGGAATTTGCCATACTGTACCGCACCAATGCTCAAAGCCGCAGCTTTGAAGAAAGCTTGCGCCGTATGGGCATACCGTACCGTATATACGGCGGCCTTAGCTTTTACCAGCGTAAGGAAATAAAAGATATGATTGCCTACCTGCGGGTAATTGTAAACACAAGAGATGAGGAAGCGCTAAAACGCATCATCAATTACCCTGTGCGCGGCATTGGCAAAACCTCTATTGAAAAAGCGGTAATTGTTGCAAACGAGCAGAACATTACTTTATGGGAAGTAATAAGCCGTGCAAACGAGTTTGGCTACAAGGCCGGTACGCTTGAAGTGATACAGAATTTTGTGACGATGATACGCTACTTTCAAAGCATGCTGCAAACAAAAAACGCGTATGATGTAGCGGTGCAAGTGGGCAAGCATACAAATCTTGTAAAAGACCTTTTTAGCGATAAAACAACCGAGGGTTTAGCCCGTTACGAGAACGTACAGGAGTTGCTAAATTCAATAAAAGAATGGGTTGATGATAGAAATAACCGTGCGCAGATAGATGAGGACGGTACCCTCATCCCCAACCCTTCTCCACAGGTCGAGAAGGGGGCAGTGAAGGAGGGCGATGAAACAGACACTGAAGCCAGTAATCTTATCCTCTCTCCACTTGTGGAGAAGGGGCAGGGGGGTGAGGTTTCCCTCGGCTCCTACCTCCAGCAAATCACCCTCCTCACCGATGCCGATGACGACAAAGGCAATGGTGATGTGGTAAAATTAATGACCATACATGCGGCTAAAGGGTTGGAGTTCTCTGTAGTGTTTGTTGGCGGTGTGGAAGAAACGCTTTTCCCCAGCGCCATGAGCATCAATACCCGCGAAGAACTGGAAGAAGAACGCCGCCTTTTTTATGTAGCTGTTACCCGGGCTAAAAAAAGGTTATGGCTTACCTACGCTAATGCCCGGTACCGCTTTGGCAACCTGGTGCAAAATGAACCCAGCCGTTTCCTGGAAGAATTACCTGCTGAATTTATTGATAAAAGTTACGCCGGGGGTGGCGCACGCAACCAAAGCGGGGTTAACCTTGGCTCAGCCTTCGAGCGGATGCACAGGGGCTTTGGTAATGAAGGCAGTTTTCAATACAATGATGTTGGTAACAAGAAACCGGCAACAGCAGCTTCTAAACCATCTTATCTGCCCGTGGCACCAAAACCACAAGCTATAAATCATGTGCCATCGCAGGATTTTGCTGCCAGCGATACCAGCAACTTACAGGCAGGCCAAAAAGTAGAACACCAAAAATTCGGGTTTGGCCTTGTAACAAAAATGGAGGGCAGCGCCCATAACCCAATAGCCACCGTAAAGTTTGACACCAACGGCGAAAAAAAGATCATGCTTAACTATGCCAAGCTGCGGATAGTGGAGTAGGGACATGCCATGGCATGTCCCGGGTAATGCGCCCCAGGGCGCATCCAAGCAATCGGTTACGGGGTAACAATAACGGCGATGTGTGCGTGTAATGCCTGCGGCATTTAATCCGGACATGCTATGGCATGTCCCTACGGCGATCATAGAAATATATCCCATCATACCACTATAAATGTTTTCTTTGCAAGTATATGCGGGCAGCGTTACTCCGGTTGCATGCAGCCGTTTTTTTATGGGGGTTTACAGGTGTGCTGGGCAGGGCCATATCGCTTAACGAAGGGCTGCTGGTATGGTGGCGGCTGTTTATTACCGCGGTATCCTTGTGGGTGTTATTCTACTTTACAGGCAATATTAAAAAAATATCTTTGCGGGATTTTATAAAGATTGCTCTTATCGGGTCCATACTCGCCCTGCACTGGCTGTTTTTTTATGGCAGTATTAAATATGCCAATGTTTCAATTGCGTTAACATGCCTATCCACCACCGGCTTATTTTCGGCCATTATAGAACCCATTTTTTTTAGAAAAAAGATCAACATACAGGAAGTGTTATTGGGCCTGTTTGCCCTGGCAGGCATATCGCTTATTTATATAACCAACCTGCATTTTTCCGTTGGTATTTACCTCGGTTTAATTTCGTCTGTGGCAACAGTAGTGGTTTCAGTAATGAACAAAAAACTGGTATCAGGTTATGAGCCGGCAGCTATAACACTGTACCAACTTAGCGGCGGCTTTTTGGGGTTAACCTTATTAATGCCTTTTTATAATTATGTGTTTCCTGCAGTTACATTGTTTCCGCAAGGTTATGATTGGTTATGGCTGGTTATACTTAGCTGGTGCTGCACCATATTTACCTTTCTGCTTTACATAGGTGCACTAAAAAAAGTAAGTGCCTTTACCGCCAACCTGCTGCTAACGCTGGAGCCTGTTTATGGCATAATACTCGCTTTTATTTTATTCCATGAGAACAAAGACCTGAGCGACCATTTTTATTTCGGCTTTGCGCTGATACTTATTGCGGTAGTATTACAAATGCTGCGTATTTCTCGCCAGCAAAAAAAGATAAACCTTTCAGAAGAGTTTGAAAAAGCTTTTCAGCAATAGCCTAATCTTCATATGTGCTCTGTACTTTTTGCCAGCTATATTTTTTAATAGCATCAAATATCATCCAGGCTGCACCCGCTGACATAAATGTAAGAATGATGATTACGGGGGTAATATTATATAAACTATAATGTAAAAACGCCAGGGCAGCTCCCGGTATCATCGTTGTAAACACCCGCAGCATACCCCTGCTCTCTTTCAAATTTGGCGGTGAGGAAAAAGGCAGTTTGTTGGCTGAAAAGTATGCAGATATGGAGGTAATCAGCACTGCATTGCTCATACCAAAAACAGCGTTTGGTAAAATGCCAATACCCGCAACAGATACCAGCACAATAATGATAACAAGCGCCACAGGAAAAAAGAATTGCGCAATGGAGGCTTTAACCGCGCCGCTTACAATTTTGCCCGGTACATCCACCGGGGTGGTAAAAAATATCCATGCAGCTTTAAATTTATCATGCATGGTTATTTGCCCCAGCGCCGAAACAAGCAACAGGTTACTGAAATATATTACAAAAAGCGTTACAACTCTGCCCGAGCTGGTTTGCTCGCTTATATCATTTATGGTAATGCCTTTGTTAAAAAACATCAGCACAACTATCACCACCATATAGCCCATTGCAGGATACACTTTCATTTTAAATGTGCGGCTGCGCAGCATCATACGCCAGGTAAACAAAAACCCGCTGCGCTCTGCACCTGGCTTTGTAAATAGTTTTGCAAGAAAAATACTGTACGATGATGTTTTCATTTCCCGTACCACTACCTTGTTACCGGGCACACCTTCTGTTGTGCCCGCACTTATCATCGCAAGCTTCTGATTAAAGCTGGGTGCAAAATACTTTATTACCACCCACAGGCTTAACAGCGGCATTGCAAAGGCCAACACAAGGCAGGCCCATAGCTGTACTGAATTTACCGGGCTATATATCTGCTGCCACGCACCTGCAAACCAGTAAGTAGGCAACAGCATCACCAATTTTGCATGGCTTATATCGTAGGCTGCAAACCGGCCCATCATACGGGGCACCAATTGATAACAGGCGTAAAAAAAAATAGCAAAAACAATTTGGATATAACTAATAATGTTTTGAAATTTTTGCGGCGTGGTAACTTTTAATATTACAATGTAGCAGGCGTTTATAAGAAAAATGGTAAACAGAACAGCCATAAGCAGTATAGGAATAAATGGTACAAGCGCCCACGGGCCAAACGCGTAAGTAAAATAGATGGCACCCGGCAAAGCCATGGGTATTACTATTTTAAAAACGTGTATCATTATATGCAGCAGCCGGCTTAACAAAAATGTTCTGTCTGTTATTGGCTTGGGTAAAATGATATAAGTATCCCTTACATCTATCAATACACTTGTAAAATCAGCAATAAGAATTGAGGCGAGAAAAGCAACATAAAACGAAAAATATATGGTAAACTTGGTAACGGTATTATTCATGGTAAAACTCATAAAAGCAAACAGGGTGCCTGCCAGTATGGCCATCAGCATTGTTGACAGTGTTGCTGAGCTAACCGGCTTTTTATCGCGCCTCTGTTTCATTTGCTGAAAGGCTGTTGGCCGCCTGTCGTCCATTATAAGCTTGGTGGTTAATATCGCTTTAAGGTGTATAACATTAACGCCCATTTTTTGGTACAACCCGGAAGGGAGTAATGCCAGCTTAAGCAAAAATTTATTATAAACGTTCATGTGTTTAATTGTTTGGGCGTCATTAATCAAAAGCCTTCATTAGCTGGTTTGCGGCATCGCTCAGCGATTCTTTGGCTGTAAGGTGTGCGAATATTTTTTCCAGGCTCTCGTTGCCCTGTTGCTGCTGCAGGTCGCTAAAGCTGCCGTTAGCAATCACCCTGCCTTCGTCTATAAGTACTATACGGTCGCTAACTTTTTCCACTACATCCATCATGTGGCTGCAGTAAAAAATCGTCTTGCCTTCTTTAGCCAGTTTGCTTATCAGGTCTTTTACAATTATCACGCTGTTAGCATCAAGGCCGCTTAATGGTTCATCCAGTATAATAATATCAGGGTTATGCAAAAGGCCCGATGTTATTAATACTTTTTGTTTCATACCCTTGCTAAAAGTGTCCATCCTGTCGTTCATGTTTGCCTGCAGTCCAAAAGCGGTAAGCATTTTATGCATCCTTTCATAGGCAACTGCTTCATCCATGCTGTACAACTGGCCCATTAGCCCAAGAAATTCAATTGGGGTAAGCACATCGTATAATTCAGCCAGTTCAGGTATATAGCCAATATGGCTTTTTACAGCCAGCGCATTTTCTTTCAGGTTGTAGCCCTTTACATATACTGTGCCTTCGTAATCGCTTATCAACCCGCAGAGTATCTTTACTGTTGTGCTTTTGCCTGCTCCGTTGGGGCCGATATAACCAATAACCTGCCCCGGGTAAATATCCAGGTCAATGCCTTTTAAAACCAGTTTGCTACCGTAGCTCTTCTGTAAATTTTTAATACTTATAATAGGCTCCATAATACTTTTTTAGAATAGATAAAAATACAGCTTAGTTTAACGCGGCGGCAAGTTAAAGTTGTAGCAGCCTGCAGGCCATAGCAATAACAAAACGGTAGATCCCCCAAAAGTGGCGGTAAACAATAATGATTGATAGGTAAAACGCTGTGCCCGTTTTTTGGATAAGTGTATTATACCTGCTTCTATATATTTACCAAGTTTTTACACGCTATTTCATACTTTTAAGTATTGTTTATAACGATTGTTACAATTATTAACCTATTTATTATGTCTAACAGAAGATCGTTTTTAAAGCAGGCAACGGTGGGTGCGGCAGCCGCTGGTTTCGCGCCGTTATTATCAAAGGCAAACCCAAAGGCGTTCCATGCTTCAGCACCGGCAACAGTTTTAAGGCTGGGTATTGCAGGTTACACATTTTCGCAGTCAACCATACCGCAGGCCATTGCCATGATGCAAAGGGTTAATATAAAATCTTTCTCGCTTAAAGATGTGTTACTGCCATTAAACAGTACAAAAGATAAGATAGATGAGGTGGTGAAGACCTTTGCTGATGCCGGCATATCCATTTACGCGGTTGGTGTTATTTACATGAAGACCCAACAGGATGTTGACCAGGCATTTGCATACGCGAAAATGGTTGGTGTGGATATGATAGTAGCCTCGCCGTTATATGAACTGTTGCCTTATGTTGAGAAAAAAGTAAAAGAATATAATATTCGCGTTGCCATTCATAACCACGGGCCTGAAGACAAGGAATATCCTACACCGGGTGACGTATATGACCATATAAAAAAATTAGATAGCAGGATGGGCCTGTGCCTTGATATTGGCCATACGCAAAGAGATGATATTGATCCTGCTGCCGCCTATTTAAAATATTACGACCGTATAATGGATATGCATATCAAAGATGTAACCGCCGCCACCAAAGATGGTAAAAGCCTTGAGCTTGGCAGGGGCGTTATAGATATACCATCGCTGGTAAAAGCATTATACAAAAAGGGTTATGCCGGTTATTGCAGCTTTGAGCATGAAAAAGATGCCAAGGATCCTTTACCGGGATTAGCTGAATGTGTAGGTTTTTTTAACGGCGTTTGTAATACCATTAATACGAGAATGCATACAACCAGTATTTCAATTGAGTAGGAAGGAAGCCCGAATAAATGGATACGCCTGTTTGGGCTTTTAAAGTGGCGGGCAGATTGCCACAAACATCCCCACGCTCAATTACCTGACTGATTTTTTCGCAAAGACAATGTTCTTTTTTGGGGCTGGTTTAGCTTTGGAGATACCTGCCTACGCAGGTATGACGGCTCGGCAAAAGGCCACCGCATGCGGCGATGGCTTAAATATCGTTATGGCCGCCGTTATTAACTTTTGTTACTGTGTTTAAGCACTTTGGCTTCAAGATAAAAAATAATTTCTTCAGCAATGTTTTTTGCCTGGTCGCCAACGCGTTCTAACTTTCTTATGATAGATAAAACATAAAGGCAGGGGTCAATATCTTTAGGGTATTCCTGCAGGTAACCTATTATCCGCACATTGGCACTTTTATTTATGTCGTCCAGGAATTCATCTTTTTTAAATACCCCCCTTGCCATCACGGTATCTTCATTTTCAAAAGCATGCCGGGTATCTTCAAGCATTATCATCGACTCGTTGTACATATCCTGCATCCCGGTAGCTTTAATCAGTTCCGGCGAAATCCCTTCTTCTGCACTTAATACATATTTTGCAATGCCTTCTGCAATGTCGCCTATCCTTTCCAGGTTTGAATTGATCTTTAATACAGCCAGCAAAAAACGAAGATCAATCGCAACGGGTGAATACAAAGCAAACATGTTTTCGCAATCCCTGTCTATTTTAAGTTCGGATCCATTTACCCTTTTTTCCTTTAATATTACTTCACGGGCAAGGTCTTTATCAAAATCAAGCAGTGCTGTCCTGGCTTTTATAAGCTGGCTGTGCACCAGCGACCACATGTTTTTAACTTCCTCTTTTAAAAGCTGTATCTCGTTTTCTAACTGTGTCATGTATATAAAATTATAAAAAAATAAAAGATTAACTAAACCTGCCTGTAATGTAATTCTGTGTGCGTGTATCGGTAGGGTTGGTGAACATTTTTTTTGTGTCATCATATTCAACCAGCTCACCTACATAAAAGAAAGCCGTTTTATCGCTTACGCGCGCAGCCTGCTGCATATTATGTGTAACGATAATAAGCGTAAAATTTTTCTTAAGGTCGTGCAGCAATTCCTCAATGCTTGATGTAGAGATAGGATCAAGAGCAGAGGTTGGCTCATCAAGCAACAATACTTCCGGCTCCATTGCTACAGCGCGTGCTATACACAAGCGTTGTTGCTGGCCACCGGAAAGGAAAGTGCCTTTTTTATGCAGGCTGTCCTTTACTTCTTTCCACAGAGCAGCCTTGGTAAGGGCATCTTCAACAATTTTATCTTTTTCAGGCTTGGTAAGTTTCAGGCCGTTTAATTTATAACCGGCAATTACATTATCATAAATGCTAAGGTTAGGAAATGGGTTAGGCCGCTGAAATACCATGCCTATTTTAAGGCGTGCGAAAATGGGGTGCATGCTGTAAATGTCTTCGTCATTTATCGTCATTGTTCCTTCGCTGCGCGCGCCGGGTATTAATTCGTGCATACGGTTAATGCAGCGCAGGTACGTGGTTTTGCCGCAGCCTGAAGGGCCCATTACCGCAACTACATTGTTCCTGGGTATTTCGATGTTTACATTTTTTACAACATGGTTGTTGCCAAAATATGCATTAAAATCTTTGCTCTTTATAATTGAACGTTCCATCGTTTTGTTGCTAATTTAGTTACAATGTTTAAAGTTAATACGCTTACCAAAAGTATAAGTGAGGCGCCCCAGGCCAGGTCGTGCAGCTCGTTTTGTGCGTCGGTAGCATACTTATATATTACTACCGGTAATGTAGCCATTGGTTTGGTGATATTTACACTAAAAAATGAGTTGCCGAGCGCTGTAAATATAAGCGGGGCCGTTTCGCCTGCTATCCTGGCTATGGAAAGTATTACGCCTGAAAGAATGCCGCTTATGCCACAGGGTACCAGTATCCTTAATATAACTTTGTTATAAGGCAGCCCCAGCGCAAGGCCCGCTTCCTTTAAAGAAGGAGGCAGCAGGTTTAATGTTTCCTCCGTGGACCGTATTATAATAGGCATCATCATTATGCCCAAAGCTATGCTGCCCGCATAAGCAGAAAAGCCACCGGTAGGCTTAACAATCCACAAGTAGGCAATCATGCCAATTACAATACTAGGCACGGCCTGCAAAACATCCACACAAAGGCGGCTCCAGTAGGCCAAGCGCCCTTTCTTGTTTTCGCTTAAATACACACCGCACAGTATGCCCACCGGTATGGCAATTACTGACGACATTAAAACAATTATTAAACTACCCACCAGGGCGTTGGCTATACCGCCACCGTTTTCGCCGGCGGGCTTGGGTATTTTAGTTATAAAGTCCCAGTTTATTTTAGTAATGCCTTCTTTAAAAATGTATCCTATTATAACTGCCAGCGGCGCGGCTACTAAAAAGGCGAAGAATATTACAAAGCCCTTGTAAAAAGCGCTTTTGCCAAGCCGGTATTTTACTCTTACATTGTACTTACTATTCATGGCTAAAACGTTTTATTATGCCCTTGCCTATCATATTTATAGTTACGGTTACCAAAAACAGCACAAGGCCAAGCTCGACTAATGCAGATGTATAAACTGTATGGTCTGCCTCGGCAAACTCGTTAGCCACCACGCTGGCCATAGTATGGCCAAGCGAGAAGATACCTTTTGGCATAATGGGCGAATTACCAATAACCATTGTTACCGCCATTGTTTCGCCCAATGCACGGCCCAGTGAAAGCAATACGCCTGCGGCAAGCCCTGATTTTGTGTATGGTATAACTACATTTTTGATTACCTCGTAGCGGGTGGCCCCTAATGCATAAGCACCTTCTTTTAATGATGACGGCACCATTTTTATAAGTTCCCTGCCCATTGATGCTGCATAGGGTATTATCATTATTGCCAGTATTATTGACGACGTAAATATCCCCGTGCCATAAGGGTCAATATTATAAGGGTCAACAACAGCCACGCTGGAATGTATGTTTGCGGTGTAAGAAGCGGTGGTAATGTTGGTGAAATGTTTTTTTCTTGCTACATCTGTAATGTACACCACGGCTATATCCAGTGGCGATGTAGTGTCATTTTTATTAAATTCAAGGCTGTCTGCAATCCCCGAGCTGTTAATAACCAGCAGCGCTGCGGCACCTTTGCCAGATAGGCGCGCTTCGGTTTGTTTGATACTGTCGTATATAGTTGCAGCAGGCTTACCCTTGTTTGCGGCTACAAGGGGCCCGATATCAAGTATAAAAGGGTGGCCCTGCTTTACAGAATCGGGCAGGGGCGAGCTTTCCTGCATTACTGCATTAACCGTGCTGTCGTCAATGCTTGCAGCGCCGGAACAAGCAAGCGGTATGTAATCTGTATTTAATTTCAGGGAATCGCCGTTTATTACCAGCGAATTGTTGTCAGGTTTCAACGTTCTGTATTCGCCAATCTTTTTCGCATTCCACGCGTTTTCCATTTTCTGTACGGCCGGAACCAATATTAAAAAGCCCCAAAAACCATAAATAACGGAAGGAACGGCGGCAATAAGATCAACTATATTCTTTAATAAGTTTGAAAGCCAGCCTTTGGTGTTGAACTCACCCAGGTACACAGCGATAGCATACGAGAAAGGCATGGCAAGAATTAAAGCGATAAACGATGTAAGCAAGGTGCCTGTTAAAAAAGGCAGCGCACCATACACGTTATTAACGGGGTCCCAGGTTTTGCCCCATAAATATTTAACACCTAATGCCTTTAAGGACGGAATTGACTGAATAACAAGCGTTAAAAATATACCCACCACCAATACAACCAAAACCAATGCGATAATTACCAGCGAGCGCCGAAAAAAGTTCTCCATGCGAATGGGCCCCTGGCTACCGGCTTTCAACTTTGATTTTTCTAATTCCATATCCTTAATTATGCAATTTACCCGCAGCTATAAATTAATAACTGCGGGCAAATTATTATTGAGTACGATTGCTATTTTTAATAAAGCGATAACTAAGCACGTGTTATTTTAAAATTGCCTTGCCATTATAAGTAGCAGACTTCAATATTTTCTCAGCAACTTTTGCGGCTTCTTTTGACAAAGGCGCATAAAATAATGGCTGGCAAAACTGCTGGCCCTCATGAATGTTCCACCACAACAGCTTTAACAGTTGTTCTGCCTTTGCGGCTGAGCGTCCATTGTAGTTTTGTTCCTGGTAAATAATAACCCAGGTAAAGCCTGCAATGGGGTAACCATCAGCAGCGTCTGTGTTGGTGATGAATATTTTTGAATCGTCCGGCAGTTTAACATTGCCCGCTGCAGTAACAGATGCAATAGAAGGTAAAATGAATTTGCCTTTTTTATTCTTTATCTGTGCATATTCCATTTTATTGTTCAAGGCATAAATCAGCTCAACATAACCAATAGCGCCTGCTGTTTGTTTTACCAGGCCTGCTACACCCTCGTTACCTTTGCCGCCTACGCCTACAGGCCAGTTTACAGCGCTGCCTGTACCAACTTTAGTATGCCAGTCTGTGCTTACTTTGTCAAGGTAGTTAGTAAAGATGTTTGATGTACCGCTGCCGTCTGAACGGTGGGCAATCAACACAGGTATTGATGGTATGGTAGTACCTTTGTTAAGGCCGGTAATTCTTGAATCATTCCACTGGGTTATTTTGCCCAGGAACATGTCGGCAATTACATCCGGCGTAAGCTTAAGGTTTGTTGTAACGCCAGGCAGGTTGTATGTTAAAACAACTGCGCCTGAGGCCTGCGGAATGTGAAGTACGGGGGCAGAAACCTTACCAAGCTGTTCAGCATTCATCGGGGCATCAGAAGCGCCGAAGTCAACTGTTTTATTAGTAAGCTGTAAAATACCGCCGCCGGAACCAATTGACTGGTAGTTTACCTGTATGCTAAACTTTTGGTTGTAATCATAAAACATTTTGGTAAACAGCGGGTTGATAAACGAACTGCCTGCACCTAAAACGGTTTTATCGTCCTGCGCAGAAACCTTTGACTGGATACCCGCAGTGGCTGCAACCACCAGGGCGGCAGATACCAGGCCTGTCTTAATCGATCTACTGAAATTTTTCATATTTTTTGTTTATTGTCTGGGTTTGATATAATATTTAACCGAAAGCTTGAATTTATATGTTACCAGAATATTAATTGGCATTAACAAATGGTTAACAGATTACTTATTTACCAAAAATATAAAACATAGTAAGCCTGTACACAAGGTCATGGTCTTTTTCAGCTGTACCTGTTAAACCACCCAATTGTGATTTAAAACTGTTGTACCAAATGTTAGGCATAAAGTGAACACCCTTTGCTGGTGTAAAATCTAAACCGGCAGTAACAAACACCTGTTTGTAAGTTTGGTCGCCGGTGGTGGTTGTACCAGCGCTGTAGGAGTTATCGTTATAGTTGCCTGTATTGGCTGCGTATTTACTATACTTGGCGTTATCAATCTTGTTCATCGGGTTATAAGCATCAACGCGGGCAAAAAACCGCAGTTTGCTTTTTACCAGGTCGCCATGTACATAAATTGAAAGCCCGTTTGCAGCAACATTTAATGTGTCTGCACCACCTGATATTTTAGTAGCAAAATTGTCTTTCTTAAGGTTATTTACAAAGTATTCAACACCAACGGTAAACCCATTACCCGGGTCAGTTCCTTTTGCTGTAGCCGCACTGTTGTAAGCAATATACCCTTTCATCATCTGGCGGGAATGGTGCCAGGTTGATGTCCAGTTAAGCCTTTCATAGTCGGCATATAAATCCACCACTATCTTTTTGTTGGCGAAATAGGCAAAAACATCCCCGTAAAACCATTTAAAATTATCGCCTTCGGGTTTTGCGCTGCTGCCATTGGCCATCATAACGTCATACCCAAAATTTTTGGTTGCAGGATCAAAAACACCCTGTAAGGCAACACCCATATCGTAAGAAGGTGTGCGGCGTATATCAGCGATGGTTCTTTCAATTGACCTGTAGTTCCACAATTTTTCGGAAATCAGCGGGAAAGATGGTGTGGAAATCTGGCCAACCACAAGGTCGGTACCTTTCCAGATGCCTTTCCAGCGAATGTTCATCAGCTTTATATAAAAGCTAAGTTTGTTGTTCAGCAATTCATCACCGCTTGGCGCTGCAGATGATGGCGGGCTGCCTGCCGGGAAATTATCTTCAGCAGCTAACAAAAGCTCTGCAGAGAATTTTTTGCTGATGTTGTAGTCGTAACCCAGGTAAATACGGCGAAAAGCAAATTCGGTCCTTGATTGAGGAATGCCGGTATATTGATTGCTTCCGCCACGGTTTAAGGCATCACTGTGCGCTTTGTAGGCGTAGTCACCAAAAGCGTAGCCCCATATCCTGCCTGAATTGGGAGCGCCTGCCTTAAATGCAGAATCATTGTTCCACATATACTGGGCTTTTACCGAGGATGCAGACAAAAGGATAAAAAGGACAAGAGAAAACAGTAGTAGTTTGTTGGTCTTAACATTCGAAGTCATAGCGTGTGTTTAAAATGAATTAAAATTTGCAATCCAATCCATTTTACAGGGGGTTTGTTCTGTTTTAAAGGAATTATTGCGGTAGCAAAGGAATGATTGAGCTATTACTGCAATGTTACCGGAATGTTACCTTAATGTTAACCCGGCTGCGTTTTGAAGCCGAAAAATGCGTCATATAATTTTATATTATAATTTTTAATTTAGTTATTTTTAATGGCTTGCAATTAAATTAATTAAATTTTAGTTCCATCAATCTTATACATCTATTTTTGCCCAAAAATTACCCATGGGCTTTAATTTAGGGCGCATTTTTGCTCCAAAGAGTAAAGTATTCTACGACTTGTTTGAAGATGTGGTTGCCACTGTAAACGAAATGGCCGACCTTTTAAAAGTAGTTGTGAATGAACCTGATTTTGACAAAAGGAGTTCATATATAAAAAGGGTGGAAGATCTTGAGCATAAGAACGATGAGCACACCCATTTAATATTTACAGAATTAGGCAGAAATTTTATTACCCCTTTCGACAGGGAAGATATACACGCTCTTGCTTCAGCGCTGGACGATATTGCCGATTATATTTATTCCTCGGCCAAAAAGATAAATTTTTACAGGGTAAACCCCAATGATACCGGTATTCGTAAGATGGCTGACCTGATTGTGGAAAGCGCCATACAAATAAAAAACGCTGTTATGGAATTGCGTAATATGAAAAATATGCGCAAGATAACAGACGCACTTGTTAAGGTAAACAGCATTGAGAACCAGGCTGATGACATATTTGACATGAGTGTTGACCGCCTTTTTGAAACAGAGCCTGATGCCAAGGAGGTGATGAAAAAAAGGGAGATATACCATGCCATGGAGACAGCTACCGATAAATGCGAGGATGCCGCAAACGTAATTGAATCAATTATAATAAAATACGCATAGGCAGCCCGCCAATGCCAAACTGCTAATAAATATTTATGCCAGTTTTATTGATCGTAATTATCATTCTTGCTATAATATTCGACTATATTAATGGTTTTCATGATGCCGCCAACTCAATCGCAACTATTGTGTCCACAAAGGTGCTTACGCCATTCCAGGCTGTTGCCTGGGCTGCATTTTTTAACTTTGTAGCCTATTTTGTTTTTAAGGAGCATAGTGTGGCAGATACTGTTGCCAAAACCGTACATAAAGAGTTTATCACTTTGCCGGTAATACTTTCGGGCATAATTGCTGCCATTTGCTGGAACTTGCTTACATGGTGGTATGGTATCCCATCGTCATCGTCGCACACGTTAATAGGCGGTTTTGCAGGCGCGGCTATTGCCCATGCCGGCTTTCACAGCATAGATGCACAAAGCATTTATAAAACCCTGTTGTTTATTGTACTTGCTCCGTTAATCGGTATGATTATCGGTATGTTTATAACTGTAATAACCATACAAAAGAGTTTTTGGTTAAGAATTGGGCTTATCACCGGGATTGTTTTGGCTTGTTTCTTTTTTGTGCCATTTAAAGTGCCCGGGCCTAAAGATTTTTCTTTCCTGGGCATGGGGTTTGAGAAACTGATGATATTATTATTGGGTATTATTTTCGTTACGGCCTATGTAAACACTTATATAAAAGGCGAAAACGCGTACCGTACCGGCAGGATGTTTAAAAATCTGCAACTATTTTCTTCTGCGGCACTAAGCCTGGGCCACGGCGGCAGCGATGCCCAAAAAGTAATGGGTATAATAGCCGCAGCATTTGTGGCAACTGGCCGCTACCCGGATGCTATTACTGCCCTGCACGACCTGTACTGGGTTCCGTTGGTTTGTTATTCCGCTATTAGCCTGGGTACCTTAAGCGGTGGGTGGAAAATTGTAAAAACAATGGGTACGCGCATTACCAAAGTTACCCCCCTTGAAGGTGTTTGTGCCGAAACAGCTGGTGCCATTACGCTATTTACTGCAGCCAGCCTTGGTGCCCCTGTTAGCACTACACACACTATTACAGGCTCAATTATAGGTGTTGGCGCTACAAGGCGTTTAAGCGCAGTGCGCTGGGGTGTAACCATTAACCTGGTATGGGCCTGGATACTTACCATACCCGTAAGCGCGTTGCTTGCAGCGGGACTCTACGCAATAGCATCTCATTTTATCAAATAAGTTAAGGCTGCCGCCCGGGATGATAGCTTGCAAATGCAATGATCGGCACGTATAATTTAAAATGAAAGATAACCTTTGCCGCCTCAGCTTTTAAGCGAGAAGTTTTGTATCGCAGCTTTACGTGCGGGTATAAAGGAGGCCACCACAGCCACAAGGGAAACGGTAAGGGCTACCAGCAAAAAATCCTGCACATACATTTTTACCGGGTAGGCATCTATAATAAAGGTGCCGCCAGTAAGCTTTACCAGCTTGAACTTTATCTGCGCCATACAGATCAAAAAAGCAAGCAGCATACCACTTGCACAGCCTGCACCAGCCAGCAGGAAGCCTTCGCTTAAAAAAATATTGAGTATGCGGGTATCATTCGCACCCATTGCTTTTAGTACTGCAATGTCCTTTTGCTTTTCCAGCACCAGCATAGTTAAAGCGCCTATCATGTTAAACGCTGCTACCACTAAAATAAGCAAAAGCACACCAAAAATGAACCATTTTTCCATTTGCATGGTTGTAAACAGGCTTTGGTTCTGTTCAAGCCGGGTTTGTACTAAAAACGTGCTGCCAAGTGCAGTTTGCAGGGCGTTTTTAACCTTCATGCTTTCTTCGGGGTTTTGCAATTCCAGCTCTACACCTGTATATTCATTGGGCTGCAGGTCTAACATGTATTGCAAAAACGGCATGTTGGTAAAAGCGTATTTGTCATCAAAATCCTGTTGCACCATATAGGTACCTGATGCAGATACATTATAAGAATGCATGGCATCCAGGTTGTTGAAATTGGTGGCCTTTCGGTTGGGCAGGTATATCACTAAATCAGGGGGCACCTTGCTCTCAGGATTTGCACCAACGGCATTTTCAATGCCCAGGCCTGAAACAAGATTAGGTTTATCCGGTGTTCCCAAATCATAGGCGCCGCGTATAATGTGGCTGGCAAGGCGGTTTATTTTGGTATAGTTTTCATCTACGCCCTTTAAAGAAATAACGGCGTGATAATCACTGTTAACCAGCAGCGCGCTTTCTTCAACCACAAAACTTAGTTTACCTACCCCTTTAACCAATGATATTTTTTTAACGTCGCTGGGTGTTACAACAAAGAATTTACCATGGGCAGGCACAATTTTTATATCGGAGTAAAAGTCACCATACAATCCTTTCACCAGGTCCTCAAAGCCATTAAAAACACTTAGAACCACAATTAATGCAGCGGTGGCTATCGTGATGGCCAGCACACTTATCCACGCAATAATATTAATAGCGTTGGTAGATTTTTTGGACTTGAAATAACGCCAGGCGAAAAGAAAATTCATACCCCTATCCCCTAAAGGGGTATTTTAAAATGGTTCAATATTATTTGCAGGTTCATTTTTTATAATGGGGCATTAAATTACAAAGCCGGTTGCTGTTGTTTTAATCCTTCTTTTCTTCGCTTATTTGCTTAAACAGCTCTTCCATTTTAAACACATGGTCCAGTGTATCGTCCTGGTAAAATTGTAAAATGGGCATTCTGCGCAATTGGTTTTTTACCCTGCCGGTTAGCTCTTTTTTTATTTCCCAGGCCCTGTCTTCAATTTTCTTCATCGCAGCCTTCTCATCATCTATTTTAAAAAGACTTAGGTATATCCTTGCTTCCAGCAAGTCGGGCGTAACTTTTACTGATGAGATAGATACCATACCACCGCTTATCATATTCAATCCCAGCCGCCTGAAAATATCATTCAGTTCTTCCTGTATAACTCCCGCCACCTGGCGCTGACGCTTTCCTTCCTCCATATTCTAACATTTAATTGGGCGTAAAATTAGTTACTTTGCACGTTTAAAACGGATATTTCAATTACATGAAGCGATTTTCACGAATCCTTTTCTATTTAAGAAGCCAAAAAAGGAATATAGCCCTATACATTCTCTTCATATTGCTATCTATTATTTTTTCACTGGTCTCCCTTGCAATGCTCGCGCCATTTCTTAATTTACTTTTCGGCCTCGAAGATCTTGTAAAAGCAAAACCAGTTTGGCATTTTACCGCGAACGGTTTGATGGAATCTTTAAAATATTTTTTAAGTTCAGTCATAACAAAGTATGGTGCACAAGGCAAACAATATGCCCTTGGCCTTATTTGTATAGCTATATTAATTTCCATTTTCTTTAAAAACATGTTCGTGTACCTTTCCTACAGGGTATTATCGCCCATGCGTAATTATGTGATGACAAAGTTGCGCGCTGATCTCTATTCTAAAATACTGGAACTGCCTATTGGCTTTTTTACCGAGCAGAGAAAAGGAGACATAATAAGCCGTATGAGCAATGATGCCAATGAAGTGGAATGGAGCGTGATGAGCACGCTGGAAGCGATAATAACACAACCTTTAACAATAATTATTTACTTAACGATGCTGGTTTTTATAAGCCCGCAGTTGTCGTTATTTCTGCTTGTGCTGCTTCCTGTAATGGGGTTTATTATAGGCAGGGTCAGCAGGTCCCTAAAGAAACAATCTACACAATCACAGGAACAATTAGGCACCTTAATGTCTATATTGGATGAAACACTTACAGGGCTTAGGATTATCAAGGCCTTCAATGCCGAAAAACTGATCGGTTCAAAATTCTTTGGAACTAATACGAGACTAAATTTTATAAGGAATAAAATGAATTTCAGGCGTGACCTTGCCTCACCAATGTCTGAATTTTTGGGCGTATTTGTACTTTGTATAATTCTGTGGTTTGGAGGCCAATTAGTGCTTTCTAATACGCCAGCCCACACTGTATTGGTAGCCGGAAGCTTTATTACATACATTGTTTTTTTTACGCAAATCATTAATCCTGCAAAAGCCCTTTCAACCGCTTTTTACAATGCGCAAAAAGGTAGCGCGGCTATTGAACGGATTGAAGAAATCATCAAAGTGCCGTTAACCGTAAACGACATGCCCAATGCCAAAACCCTTAAAACATTTAGCAGCAGCATTGAGTTTCGCAATGTAACATTCGCCTATGATGATATTACCATCTTAAAGAATATAAACCTTACTATCAAAAAAGGGCAAACCATTGCGCTGGTAGGCAGCAGCGGCGCCGGCAAAAGTACCCTTGCCGACCTTATACCCCGCTTTCACGATGTAACAGGCGGTGAGCTTTTGATTGACGGCGTGAATATTAAAGAATACAGCCTTCATTCCCTCCGCAACCAGATGGGCATCGTTACCCAGGAGCCAATTCTGTTTAATGATACCATTGCCAATAATATTGCCCTGGGGCAATTTGACATTGCAAGGAATAAGATTGAAGATGCCGCAAAAATTGCCAATGCCTTTGACTTCATCAGCAGTAAGGAAGATGGTTTTGAGAGCAATATTGGCGACCGCGGCAGTAAACTTAGCGGTGGTGAACGCCAAAGGCTTACCATTGCCAGGGCTGTTTTAAAAAATCCGCCGATACTGATACTGGACGAAGCAACCTCCTCCCTCGATACTGAAAGCGAACGCCTGGTACAGGATGCTATTAATAAAATGATGCAGAACAGAACCTCAATCGTAATAGCCCACCGTTTATCTACCATACGCCACGCAAGTGAAATAGTAGTACTGCAAAAAGGCGAAATAGCCGAGCGCGGCACCCACGA
>FTJK01002665.1_pt7 | contig 22193 bp, 19 predicted proteins | sample 1658811 | NCBI WGS metagenome assembly FTJK01 (sample SAMEA3914857, study PRJEB12502) | metagenome | biome: forest; material: soil | place: USA | collected 2011-06-22 | depth 0.1 m
TACCGGCGATAAAAAATACCTGGCCTTCGCTAAATATATTCTAAGTAATTGGGAGAGCCCAACAGGGCCGAAACTGCTGTCTGCCCTGCAGAAATACGGCAACGTTACAAAGGTGGGCGATGCAAAAGCGTACGAAATGATGAGTTGCTTTGTAGGCATTTTGAAATATTACAAACTAACCGGCGATGAAAAATATTTAACCGCCTTACAAACTGCCTGGCAGGATATTGTAGATAAAAGGCTGTACATAACGGGTACAGCAAGCGTTGGCGAAATATTTTTGGACGACAACCAATTGCCTGGGGGCAATGATGTGCACATGGGCGAAGGCTGCGTTACCGTAACCTGGATACAATTTAACGAGCAATTACTTAAAATAACCGGCGAAATAAAATATGCAGCCGAGATTGAAAAAGCGGTGTATAATCACTTGTTCGCTGCTGAAAATCCCGAAACAGGTTGCGTAAGCTATTACACCGCTTTGCAGGGTGCTAAACCTTACCGTTGCGACCAGGGATTTTCCTGCTGCCTGTCAAGCGTGCCAAGAGGTATTTCGATGATACCCGGCTTGATTTGGGGTAAGATAAACAGCCGGTTTACAATATTAATGTACGAACCCGGCATAGTAAAGGATGAGGTTACTGCGGAAGATGGCTCAAAAATAATGCTGCAAATAGGTGCTGAAACAAGCTTTCCCGCTACAGGCTCGATACTTTATACTGTTAATCCCTCGGAGGCAAAAAAGTTTGCTATTAGTTTCCGAATTCCTTCCTGGGCTGCCGGTTATAGCATAAGTATAAATGGCATTCCCCAAACCATCACGGGCAAGGATGAGGTAAGCATCAGCAGGGTTTGGAATGCAAACGATGAGGTGCAGGTGCAGTTTAGCATGCCGCTGCAGGTAATAAAAGGCGGCCAGTCTTACCCCGGCTCCATCGCTTTTAAAAGGGGGCCGCAGGTATTAGCGGTTGATTCGGTATTAAATGCAGGCCAGGCAAGCGTTTTGCCAGCTTCCTTCAACACAGGTAGTAAGCTTACCATTGCGGAAGCCGGTAACAGGCTGCCAAAAACATGGGTGGGCAAACAGGCATATATCGTTTCCTCGGGGAATATTAACGACAGCCGACAGCTTATACTAGTACCTTTTGCAGATGCCGGGCAGCAATCATCCAGCCTGCAGGTTTGGCTGCCAGGTGCTGGTGGCGGTGGTAGTGTGGAGAGATAGTTTGTTTAAGGTTGCAAATTGAAACCTTGAAGATGGTGTAAAACAAGGGTTTTGCCCGTTTGATATCACAAATTGTGATATCAAACGGATACAATGTTCAAGGTCACAATTTGTAACCTTGAAAGATTAACCAGCCTTTAAATTGACTTTTAATATGCAAATAATCCAAAGCATACAGAATAGAATTTATGAAATTAGAGGTGAACGGGTAATGTTGGACAGGGATTTAGCTGGACTCTATGAGATGGAAACCAAATTTCTTAACCGTTCTGTTAAACGAAATATAAAGCGTTTTCCCGAAGACTTCATGTTTCAAGTTACCAAAGAGGAGTTTGAAACTTTGAGGTTCCAATTTGGAACCTCAGACACAAGTAATCCTTTGAGGTTGCAAATTGGAACCTCAAACAAGGGAGGGGCAAGATATATGCCTTATGCCTTTACCGAGCAAGGCGTAGCCATGCTTAGCGGTATTTTAAACAGTGATAAGGCCATTAATATGAACATTGCCATCATGCGCGCTTTTGTAGAAATAAGGCGCATAATCTTTAAACAAAATGACATAAAACAACAGTTACAGGATATAAAAGAAAGGTTGACAGAACACGATACCCAGCTGAACAGCATTTACGATGCTATGGAAAACCTGCTGGATGAAAATGCAGCACCACGAAAATGGCAGGAAAGGGAAAGGATTGGGTTTAAGAAATGATGCGGTCACAAGTTGTGACCGCATGTGTGTAATATATTAATAATCAAAGGCGTATTCAAATGAATTAACTAATCTATGAGCCGTCTACTTGATCCAAAAATATTAATGTCTATCAAAAACCTGCAGTTGGCGGCCAAGACCACCATCGACGGGTTTATGGCGGGTATTAATAAAAGCAAGGTAAAAGGGCCGGGCCTGGAATTTAGCCAATACAGGAGCTATCAGCCGGGTGATGACCTGCGCTGGCTTGACTGGAAAATGTATGCACGCAGCGACAGGTATTATATAAGAGAATCGGAAATAGAAACAAGCATATCTGTACGGTTTTTGATAGATGCCAGTGCATCCATGAACCACTCCGACGGTGGCATTACAAAAATCGAGTACGCAAAATACCTGGCAGCATCGCTGGCGTATTTAGCCAATATGCAGAACGATTCTGTTGGATTGTATGTTTTCCAGGATAGTGGCCTCTTCTTGCTTCCGTCTAAAAAAGACCACCAGCACCTTTCACGCATATATTACCAACTCGAAAACATAAAACCTGAAGGCCGGTTTACTGAGCCGATACAGTATAAGGATATTTTTGCCGGTACAAGTAAAAGAGAGTTGTTGGTATTTATCACAGACCTGTACCAGGAGGATGGCGAGATTTTTAAGCTGCTGGATGCATTGGTTACATTAAAACACGAAATCATTGTGTTTCATGTGATGGCAAAAAATGAACTGGAGCTTGATTATAAAGGCTACAACTCATTGGAGGACCTTGAAACAGGGCAGGTAATAAATATTGATACGGGAAAAGACGCAGTGCTGTATAAGCAAAACCTTGAGCGGTATTTGTCAACAATACGCAGCGAACTATTGAACCGGAATATTTTTTACAGGATGGTAAACATGGAGAAACCTTTAGACCAGGTATTAAAAGATTTTCTTAACCAGCGTAATAAATTAAAAGTTTAAACCTTGCTTTACTTTTTGCAACCTTTGTTTATGTGGGCAGCAGCCGGAATAACCATTCCCGTCATCATTCATTTGTGGAATGTGCAGCAGGGCAAAATATTAAAGGTCGGCAGTATTGCGTTACTGGCAAAAGATACTACCCGTAACACCAGCAGTATAAAACTGCACGAATTGCTTCTATTATTACTGCGCTGCCTCTTAATAATCCTGCTGGCTATGCTCCTCTCGCAGCCACTGTGGAGATCAACTGCCACCGGCAGTCAAAAAGGCTGGGTACTGATAGATAAAACCGATGTTCATCAAACTTACTCCCAATGTAAAAAGCAGGTTGATTCATTGTTACTGGCAGGTTACGAATTTCATTATTTTAATAAAGGCTTTGAAAAGACAGAATTTAAAGATGCCTTGGATGGAAAAGAAGACACTGCCGCTGGCCGCAATATCTCCTATTGGGGTTTGATATCGCTGCTGAATAAAACCCTTGATTCCAAATTGCCTGTTTACATTTTTACAGATAATAGTTTAAACAGCTTTACAGGTAACAGGCCAGGTGTGTCCCTTAACTTACACTGGTACACTTATACAGCACCAAATGTTCCATCAACAACACTAACGAAAGCTTACAGCATACCAGGCGACAGCATTCGCGTTATTACTGCAAACAGTATACCTACTGGTACCGTTAATAAATATAATGATGTTTCACAGGCACAATTAAAAAGTGCAGGTTATATGGTAAGCCCTGGCAATAATGGTTTGTTATTGTCTGATAAAAACGAGGTGCCGGTTACGATTGATACAGCCGCGTTACATATTACAATCTACAGCGAAAAATACCCGAATGATGCATCTTACATAAAAGCTGCAATAGATGCCATACAGCAATTCAGCAAACACAAAATAATCGCATCCGTTATTGCAGACGTTAGCCACATGCCGGCTCAGCAAGATTGGCTGTTTTGGCTGTCAGAAGAACCAATACCGAATGCTGTTAACGCAAAAAATATTTTTAGCTATCAGCAAGGCAAAGAATATGATATTTCATCATGGATAATAGAGTGGGCAGAGAATAAAATAAACGCAGGGCAAATAGCATTGTATAAATATATACCATCGCAACAAACCAGTAATCCTTTCCGGGAAACAATATGGCAGGACGGTTTTGGCCATGCTTTATTAAATAAAGAGGAAGGTAAAACAAATATGTACAATTTCTACAGCCGGTTTGATCCCTCCTGGAATGAATTACCCTGGAGCAACAACTTTCCCCAAATGATGTTTGCATTATTATTTAAACAGGATAATTTAACAACTGTTTCGGATGTAAATGATAAACGGATAATTGATAAAAAACAGTTACAGCCTTATTTTGTAAAGGAGGCTGAAAGTGCAATAAAAAAAGGAAATATGTCAACAGATATCTCGCCTTTTTTTTGGTTTGCGGCCTTTATTATCTTTTTTATAGAAAGGATTATTTCATTACGCACAAAAAAGGAGCGCACGTATGCCTGAGACAAACGGCTTACATATTATTGAGGCTCTTCGTAAAAAATGGATTCGCAATTCGATTGCGTCTGCCGTATTGTTCTCTTTAGGCTGCGCTTTTCTTATCGACATGCTTTTGTACAAAGTTTTTCTCACATCACTATGGTTAATTGTCCCACTATTCATATTAGCTTTTGTGTGTGCTCTTTATTTTAACAAATCATGGAAAATAAGCGACACCGATGTTGCACGGTTTTTAAATAAAAAATACACGTCATTAGAAGAAAGTTGCGGATTGCTGTTAAAACCTTCTGATGAACTAAACCTCCTGGAATCTTTACAGGCAGAAAGAATTACGCATGCGTTACAACATATCGACAAGCCTAAGGAATTTATTAAGCCACTGCGAGCGGCTGCGTTAACAATGCTGTTTGCATGTGCAGTAGGCCTGGGTTTAGCGTTAGTACCCTTTAACCTGCACCACATTAGAACAACATCAGCAACTTCTGCAAATACAACAGTTATTCCTGAAAAAGTACTGCCCGGTATTAGCAACACCAGCATCAAAATCGTTCCGCCCGCTTACACACATATTGGTGCCACGGAACAGGAACAATTTAACCTGCATGCGGTAGAGGGGACAACGGTTACATGGCAGTTAAAAACAAACATCCCCGTTAAAACACTTCAGCTTGTTTTCAATGATTCATCTGCGCTGTCACTCAAGCCACTTAACAGCGAACATACAGTTTGGCAAACCGGCAAAAAGGTTATTGCCAGTGGGTTTTACCAGGTGGTATTAAATGGCGTGCTGTCGGAGTTTTACAAAATAGAAGCCATTAAAGACCAGTCGCCGGTTATTACTGTTCAGTCACCAAAGCCCAATGTAACCATTGATTATGGGGAACCGGAAAAAGTGGATATTAATTCTACTGTTACAGATGATTATGGAGTAAAAAGTGCAACCGTTATTGCCACCATAGCCAGCGGTAACGGCGAAGCTGTTAAGTTTAAAGAACAGCAAATAAACTTCCCTAACTCTTTTGCAGGGGAGCTAAAACAATACCAGTTACAAAAAATGGTTGACCTTGCCGCTATGGGCATGCAACCCGGCGATGAATTGTATTTTTATATAAAAGCGAATGATAACAACAACCAGGAAAAACGTTCGGATATATTTATTGTTTCCATCGCGGATACCGCGCAATTAATGGAATCTGATGTGTTGTTAGGCAACATGAAATTAAAACCGGAATACTTTAGAAGTGAACGCCAGATAATTATTGAAACGGAGCAATTGTTAAAAGATAAGGACACGCTAACTAAAGAAGAATTTAATAACCGCAGCAATAACCTTGGCATAGACCAAAAATTATTACGACTTCGTTACGGAAAATTCCTGGGCGAGGAAGCTGAATCCAATGAGGTAGGCGAAGGTGCAAATGACGTATTGAGCGATCCCTCAAACTTTGGCAATGCTGCGGCAGTACTGGATGCATTTACTGATAAACATGACAACGCAGAAGATGCCAGCTTTTTTAATGATGATATAAAGAAGCAGCTAAAAGCCACCCTAACAGAAATGTGGAATGCTGAACTGCACTTAAGAACATTTAAGCCATTAGAGGCACTTCCCTTTGAATACAAAGCTTTGCGTCTGCTGAAAGATCTGCAGCAAAAATCAAGAGTGTATGTGGCAAAAACAAGTTACAGAACTACGCCACTTAAACCTGAAAAACGGTTAACAGCAGACCTTAGCAAAATTATTCAACCACAAACCCAAACAGATATTCCAAAAGTTATGGGTCAAAATGAAGCAGCGGCCGCCTCGTTAAGTATTTTGGAACAATTGAAATTTGACAGCCGCGTTACTAATGAAGAACTGGATGTGTTGCAGCAATCCATGCAACTGTTAAGCACCAAAGCAGCTGCAGAGCCTGGCGAATACCTGGCTGCCATGCAGGCACAGAAGAAAATTGTGGAGCACTTGCAAAAGGGCGAACACGTAACACTGGCAGATGTTCAAGCTGCGGAAAATGGATTGCAAAAAACAATTACATCACCGGGGCAGTTACCACAAAAAAATACTGCCGTTCCCGCTAACCAGTTGCAGCAACAATATTTTAAAAACTTACAAAAAATATCAAGGCAGTAATGGATACCTGGCACTACATAGTTATTGGTGCAAGCATTTTATTGCTTGGGTTTGTAGTCGGACAGGAATACAGGCGCAGAAATAAAAGATATTTAGCGCTTCGCATAATAGCTTCAGTTATTACCGTTGGATGTTTGGCCTGTGTTGCTTTACCAATTGCATTTAATCATTACATATCTCCCTCAGATGATGCGATTATATTAACGAACGGGTATAGCCAGGACAGTGTTGAACATTTTCTTGAAGCGGTAAATAAAAACACGCCGGTTTTTACACCGGAAACATTTATAGAGCAGCAAAAAAATTACAGGGCTCTGCATGTATTTGGTTACGGGTTATCGGCAGACGAGTTAAGTGCCTTACATAATACACCGGTTATATTTCATCCTTCAAATATTGGCACCGGCCTTACAAATATTAGCTGGAAACAAACATTACAGCCAGGTGAAAAACTGCGTGTGCAGGGCGGTTTTACGAACATGTCGGCCACGCCGGTAAAGCTTTTGCTAAACGGGTTGAACACTTTCCTGGATTCTGTAAATATCCCCGCAAATACCACACAATCATTTGAGTTAAGCACCCTTCCAAAACAATCGGGTAAGGCTGTGTATAATATAACCGCTATTGCAAATAGCAAGGTTATTGAAGACGAACTTGTGCCGGTGGAAATAACGCAGCAGGATTCACTAAAGGTAATGATACTGGCAACATCACCTGATTTTGAGAACCGTTTTTTAAAGAACTGGCTGTCTCAGAATAGCTGCCAGGTTATTGTTCGCACCGCCACCAGTAAGGAAAAATATGAGAGGGAATTTCTCAACACGCCATCGGTCAATTTCGATCGCATTACTTCACCCCTGCTTGAAAAACTTGATGTGCTGATTAGCGATGCTGCTTCATTTTCAGCATTAAGCAAGGATGAACAAATGGCGGTTCAGGCACGAGTTGAAGACGGCCTGGGGCTTATCATCAAAACAGATACAACCTTACTATCTTCCGCATTTTATGCAGCTTATTTTCCTGTTTATACGCAACAGGCAAAACAGCAGCAGGCTGTTTCTTTAAAGTTTGCTAGCGGCGAAACATTACATGTGCTGCCTTTTGCTCAAACGCTGTACATCCGCAAACAGCCGGGCATACAGGCCATTGTAACGGATTCGTCACTACAGGCAGTGGTTAGCAATTCCATATATGGCTCGGGCAAAGTAATGGTAACCACTTTTAATGACTCGTATAACTGGATGCTTGCCGGCAATAAGGATAGTTATTATTCTTTTTGGAGTGCTTTGCTGGATAAAGCGGCTAAAAACAAAAACACATATGAAGAGGGAACCTTCTCTCCCGCCATGCCACGCGTTAACCAGTTACTGCATACAACGTTTACAAATACGGGCAGCTCAGTACCGCAACCAATATTAGATGAAAGTGCGGTATACCTGCGCCAGAATGACGACCTGCCTTTTGAATGGGCAGGCAGTTACTGGCCTGTACAAACCGGGTGGCAAAGTGTAAAAACGCAAACAAATACAAACAGTTTGTATATATATGGCCCCGGTGATTGGCAATATATTGCTGCCACCGATAATTTGAACATTACAAAGCAATATGTTTTACAACACGAAAATTTGCCGGCAAATGCCGGCGGCTTAGATGAAATGGAACAAATACAGGTGCCTAAAATATACTTCTTTATTGCATTTATAATATGCTGCACTTTTTTATGGGTTGAGAAGAAATTTAACGGATAGCTTGAGGGTATGCGGCAAAATTATCAAAAACCAATCAGGCCCTTTTAAAACATACAAAATTTCCACGCAAAATCCAATTATTTCCTTTTACGCTTATCCCTACATTTGCAGTTATCACACAAAATGATCTCTCCGCAAACCATACAGCAAATCACCAACCGCATTGATATTATTGATGTGGTGGGCGAGTTTGTTAAATTAAAGAAACGCGGCGCCAATTACCTCGGCCTTTGCCCTTTTCATGGCGAAAAATCGCCTTCGTTTACCGTATCGCCCAGCAAAGAGATCTATAAATGTTTTGGCTGCGGCCGCAGCGGAAATACCATCGGCTTTTTGATGGAGCATGAAAAGTACAGTTACGTGGAGGCGCTGCGCTGGCTTGCGGCAAGATATGGTGTTGAAATTGAGGAAACAGAGGTTACTGATGAAGTAAAGCTGTTACAACAGGCGGCTGAAAGTCTGCACATAATTAACAGCTTTGCCCAAAAGTTTTTCACGGAACAGCTTTTTGAAACAGAGGATGGTAAGGATATAGCACTAAGTTATTTGCAGGAGCGTGGCTTTAAAGAAGAAATTACCCGCAAATTTCAATTGGGGTACGACCCGCTTTATGGCAGCAAGTTTGCCAAAGCGGCGGTTAAGCAACAATACAACACAGAATTATTGGTTAAAAGCGGCCTGGTTGTAAACCGAAATGACGAACTGCATGACAATTACCGCGGGCGTATCATTTTCCCGATACATAATAATACGGGCAAGATCATTGGCTTTGGCGCCCGCGTAATTGGCAAGGCCGACAAAGCGCCCAAATATATAAACACGCCGGAAAATGAGATATACGTAAAAAGCAAAATACTATATGGCTCTTATTTTGCACGGCAGTTTATTGATAAACTGGATGAATGCCTTCTTGTTGAAGGTTATACCGACGTTATAAGCCTGCACCAGGCAGGCATTGAAAATGTTGTGGCAAGTGGTGGAACATCTCTAACCACTGATCAATTAAGGCTTGTAAAAAAATACACAAATAACCTTACCATTATTTATGATGGCGATTCGGCAGGTATCAAAGCCGCTCTGCGTGGGCTTGATATGGCCCTGGAGGAGAGCCTGAATGTAAGGCTGGTTTTAATACCTGACAACGAAGACCCGGATAGTTATGTAAACAAAGTTGGCACCGCAGCTTTTAAACAGTTTGTAGCGGATAATAAAAAAGATTTTATACTCTTTCAGCTTGAAGTGATGCTGAAAGATGCGGGCAATGATGTTACAAAAAAGAACGATGTAGTAAACCAGGTTGCCGAAACATTAAGTAAAATAAACAAGGCCGAAGATTTTACAAAACAGCAGGAATATATACGGCAATGTTCTTCCATATTAAGGATTGATGAAACAGGGTTAACAACCCTTGTAAACAAATACAAAAGAGACAGAGTTAGCAAGGATGAGAAACGGCAGCTGCATGAAGATAACAATGCAGGCACCGGCGAGGCAGATACAGAAACAGGCTTTGTTGAGACTGATTTTTTATTAAACCAGGATGAGCCGCAGGAGCGAAATATTTTGCGCGTGTTGCTTGAATATGGTATTAATAACTGGGATGGCACAAAAACGATGGCCCGGTATATTTTTGATGAGCTTGAGCAATTCACATTCAATAATACTGATCTTGAATTTCTGTTTGAAGAATATCGCAGGCAATATGAAGGAGGCTTTGAGCCCACTGCAAAAACTTTTTTATACCACGAGGATAAGCGCATACGGGATATGGTTGTATCAATAACAATGTTCCCGTTTGAGCTAAGCCAGCGCTGGGATGAAAAACTGGAAAATATGAACATTTTAAACCGCGATACCAGCCATCGTGATGTTTTGTTAAGTGTAAGTTTTTTTAAGCTTAAGAAAATAAAAAAAATGTTTGAGCAAAACCAGCAAAACATGGAGCGAAGCAAAAACCTGCCGGAACAAATGCGCCTGATTGAAATTCACAAACACCTTAAAGGCATGGAAATAGAGCTTACCAAGCAGTTGGGCAGCGTAATTGTTAAGTAATAATTTGCGGTGTAACATGCAGTACAACTCACCGCCGGCATCCTTGGCAAGTGGTAAAATTTTATAGTATTAAGCTATTAAAAGCTGTCTGCCATAACACCTGCGCTGCTTTCGCAGGTATTAATAGCAAAGGCCGTATAACCTGGTGCACTTTAGCAGGTCACGCTTTATCCAGGCCGCGCCTTTGTAAAATTTATCATCAGCATTAATTTCTATTGGGGTATATAATAACAACCTTTTTGCATTTGTATCAGTCACTTGCAGCTATTTCCTATCAATCATTACCATCCGGTCTGCCAAAACATTTACCTGTCGTATATCCATCCCGTCATTCCCTGTTCACCTTAACAATTTATCAGTACTTTTTTTAACGGGTAGTTAAATTTCCCTGTTCAGATTTAAAAAATTCGGCTTCGGCAATTTATACAGATTCCGGGAACAGCAATTATTCAACTTAGTTGTCAATGTTAACAATGTGTAAAATAATGTGTACGGCTAATTAATCATTTAAGCCCTAAAATGAATTTGTAATCATTAAAAAAATCAAAACTAAAACGTATGAAAAGAAATGTATTATTACTTTTCTTAATGATGGTGTTTGTACATGCAGCGCAAGCGCAAACCCGCGTCATTAGTGGTAAGGTAGCAGAAAAAAGCGGCGATGCGGTGCCCTTTGTTACCGTTGCCGTTAAAGGCGAAAAATCAAGCGTTGTTGCGGGCGCTGACGGGTCTTTTGGTATAAGGGCAAAAACCGGCGACGTACTGGTAGTTACCGCAGTTGGCTTTCAAACTGAGGAAGCTACGGTGGGCACAACAAATGTTGTTAATATAACGCTTACCAAAACAGCTAATACCTTAAATGATGTTGTTGTTACAACAGCGCTTGGTATTCAAAGGCAGGCTAAAGAACTTGGGTATGCCACTACTAAAATAAACAACGCAGACCTTACACAGGCAAAAGTTACGAATGTGGCCACAGGTTTAGCGGGCAAAGTATCGGGCTTGCAGGTAAACCTTATTAATAATGGTGTAAAACCCGATGTACGTGTAACGCTTCGCGGCAACCGTTCCATACTGGGTAATAACCAGGCGCTTCTTGTAGTAGATGATATACAGTTGCCCATTGCTTACTTAGCCACTATTAACCCGGATGATGTAGATAATGTTACCGTTTTAAAAGGGGCATCGGCTTCGGCGTTATATGGTTCGGCCGCGTCAAATGGTGTGTTAATAGTTACTACTAAAAAAGGTACCAGGGGCAAACCGCAGGTTAGGTTTAGCACTACTGAAAGTATTGAATCAATCTCTTATGAACCCGACTTTCAAAATCAATTCGGACAGTTTGGTGGTGAGCCCTCAAACTTTCCGGGCGTAGTGCCTTTCGCGAGCAATCCTTATATTGTGTATGTTCCTTACGAAAACCAAAACTACGGCCCGCGCTTCGATGGTTCAAGGGTGCCGCTTGGTGCGCCCATAAGGATATTTGCACCTGACGGAAGCTTTACCATAAAACAGGATTCTATAAACTACTCAGCCAATCCTAACGCTAAAAAAAGCTTTTTCGATAAAGGGCTTACTTCACAAAACGAAATATCTTATTCAGCCGGTGATGAAAAAAGCCGTTTCTTCCTTTCTTTCCAGGATGTTAATGCAAAGGGTATTATACCCGATGACGTAAACCGCAGGGATGCTGTGCGTATAAACGGCAGCAGAACAAGTGGTATTTTTTCAGCTGAATATAATTTAGGTTACACCCTTACCCACTCCAACACTACGCCGGGCACAGGTGTACCATTTGCTTATGGCACGATAGACCCCCTTAATGTTTTTACAGGCTACGCGGGTGGTGGCGGATATTTTCAAAACAGGGCGCTGTACTGGAATATTATTAACCAGCCTGCAGACGTTGACCTGAGAAGATATAAGAACTGGCAGACTGACCCCTTCTCCACTCCTGACGGCTATTACAATGCTTATTATGGCAACCCGTGGTGGCAAATAAGCCAGTCGAGGTTTGACGAAAAATCTACTGACCTGTTAGCTAATATTTCATTAACCCTGAAACCAACAAGCTGGCTCGCGTTAAATTATAAGGCATCTATAGCACGGGATGATTATAATAACAAATATACCCAGGCAGGTTATACGTTTGCTCCATGGGCTATTGCAGATACCCTAAAGTCGGGCAACATACCAAGCTCTGTTAAAAACTTTTCGCCGTCTGAAGGCGATGCGGTTAGTTACAACCAGATCGTAACAAGCAATTTTCTTGCTTCCGCTCACAAAACTTTTGGGGATATTGATGCAAATCTTGTTGGCGGTACCCAGCTTATTCAAACCAATCAGCGCGCTTTTAGCACTTCCGCCGGTGCCCTGGTTATCCCGGATTTTTATAACATAAGCAATCGCCTGGGTTCACCACAGGTGTTTGAGAACATTGAAGAAACCCGCGTTTTGGGCGTATATGGCGACCTTACTTTGGGATACAAACATTTTCTGTTCCTGCATGGTTCATTAAGGAACGACTGGAACTCTTTGCTTTCAGCAGCCAACCGCTCCTACCTGTACCCCGCAGTAGATGCAGCTTTTATTTTTACCGATGGGATAAATGCGCTTAAAAACAGCAAAATATTAAGCTACGGTAAAATAAGGGTGGCACATAGCCAAACCGCACAGGTAAGCATTTTCCCTTATTCGCTTGATAATAAATTTAACAGCGGTGGCGGCTTTCCTTTTGGCAGCACAGCAGGCTACACGCTAAACAACAGGTTTAGCAACCCGGATATAAAACCTGAGTTAAGCACCGACGATGAAATAGGCCTTGAATTAAGTTTTTTACAAAACAGGTTAACTTTTTCAGGCGCGGTATATAATACCAACACAAAAAATCAAACAATACCCATATCCATCTCCGCCGGCACAGGTTATACAAGTGCCTTCGTTAATTCAGGCGTAATGCAGAACCGTGGTATAGAGTTAGATTTAAAGTACAACATCATTCACAGCGCAAGCGGCCTGAGATGGGATGTTGGCGTTAACTATTCCCACAACGACAACACTGTTAAATCAATCGGTTTCGGATTACCGGATGTAACGCTGGTAAACCCTTTTGCAAATGCTAACCCTGTACCGGTAAATATCGCGGCGGCTGTTGGCCTGCCTTATTCACAGGTTAAAACACAGGATTGGTTGCGCGACCCCAGCGGCAGGATAATTGTAGATAAAAACACAGGCTTGCCTACCCAGGACGCGACAGAAAAATTATTTGGCACCACGGTACCGCCAACAAAAATAGGCATCAGCACTACAGTAAGCTTTAAAGGCTTTACACTTAATGCAGTTGCTGATGGCAGGTTTGGTGCAGTTATATTTAATGGCATCGGTAACCCGCTCGACTTTACGGGTGTTTCATCTTATTCGGCATCTTCAGGCCGCCAGCCTTTTGTTATACCTAACTCAGTTTACTCAGAAAATGGCAAGTTTGTTGCTAACACTAATATCACTACAGGAAACCCGGACAAAGGCGCGCAGACTTTTTGGGCAAATACATGGCTTACAACAGGCAGTAACTATGTAAACAGCGCTGATTTCTGGAAATTGAGAGAACTGTCGCTTACTTATTCTTTTGACAAGAAGATGCTTTCCCATTTGAATTTTGTAAATGCTTTAAGTATTGGCCTTGTGGCAAGGAACCTTATTATGATAAAAGCCAAAGGCAATGTTTGGAGCGACCCTGAGTTTAGCAATACAAATGGCAACGCAGTAGGTAATACAGATATTAACCAGTTGCCGCCTACAAGATTTTATGGCGCAAACCTTTCAGTAACATTTTAACCCGGAGCCGTAATTTTTTACCTGTTTAAATAAACAAATTATGAGAAGACAATATATAATAATCGCACTGGCCTTTGCAACAGCAGCAGGCCTGGGCAGTTGCAAAAAAAGCTTTTTTGATATAAATCACGATCCTAATAACGCTACAAATGCAAGCCCCGAACTGGTGTTGCCAAACGCGCAGGGTGCTACAGGCGCTGTACAGGTTATAGGGTTGATAACACCTCAAATAAACTTCGGGCCGTCATACATTAACTGGCAGGGATGGATGGACTATTGGGCGCCGAGCGGAAGCTATGCTATAAATTCAAGCGATATAGCATCTTATAAAATAACCAACACTTTTGGCGATTTTGGCATTTGGCAAGCTAATTACGACAATCTTGAGGATTATAACTATGTTGAAAAATCAGCCGCAGCCCAAAGCAAACCTTTTTATGTGGGGGCGGCAAAAATTATGAAGGCGCTGGTTTTTCAGCAGCTGGTTGATAATTATGACAATGTACCCTATACCGACGCTTTTCAGGGTACCACTGTTATTCAGCCTAAATACGACAAGGGAAGTGATATTTACGATTCAATAGTTAACCAGTTAGACCTTGCGGTTGATTTGCTGAAACGCGCTGATGCAATTGCTGCTGCTAACAGCGACATATTGTTTAACGGTGATGCTTCAAAATGGGTAAAATTTGCTAACACCCTTAAATTGAGGATATTGATGCGCCAGTCGCAGGTAACTTCAAAAGCTGCTTTCATTACTGCTGAGCTTGCAAAAATTACTGCAAACGGTGGCGGGTTTTTAACAGAAGATGCAGGTGTTAATCCTGGATATGCTAATAACGCTGGGCAGCAAAATCCTCTTTATGGTTTTTTTGTTACGTTAACAGGCCTCCCTACAAGTGGTGGCTCAGCAGACTTATTTCGCGCCGCACAATATTCCATCAGTTTCTTACACGACAACAACGATAACCGTCTTCAGCGTATATATAGCCCCAACGACCAGGGCAACTACGTTGGCAGCGTGCTTGGCTCTCAGTCCAACCCAACAGGCACCTCTACATCAAGCATGGGGCCTGGCCTGTTAAAATCTGTAAGCCAGCCCTCTATAGTTATATCCGCAGCAGAAAGTTATTTTCTGCAGGCTGAAGCCAACTTAAGAGGATGGTTAGGCACGGCGGCAGACGCAACCACCAACTTCGATAATGGTGTGCAGGCCAGCTTTAACTTTTTAGGCGCAAGCGGCGCTGCGGCATATTATAGTCAGCCCGGTAATAAAAACGTAAACATTACAGCCTGCACCACTTTTGATGAGAAGCTTGCCTGCATCATCAGGCAAAAATGGGTTGCAATGAATGGTGTTACCCCTGTGGAAGCATGGGACGATTACCGCAGGCTGCACCTGCCCGCTGGTTTACCACTCTCTATTTCGCCATACACGCAGGGCGCTATACCTACAAGGCTTGATTACCCCAACAGCGAGTTTCAAACCAATGCGGCCGCTGTAAGTGCGGAACCAACTGTTGATCCTCAAAAATCAAAAGTTTTCTGGATGCCGTAATAAGCAAAACATTTAATCTAAAAAAGCAATACATGAAACACAATACAATATATAAAGGCATCACCCTGGGGACGGTACTGCTATCAATCGTTTATCTAAGCTCCTGCATAAAGGATTACAGGGCCGGCGAACCAAATTTTTCAGGGCTGCAGCCTACTGTGCTGATACCTGAAGGTGGCCTGGCTGCGTTTGCACCGCAGGCATTAAACTTTCCGGGCACAGATGCGTCCGACACATTTTATTTTCACCTGGACTATGCTGCAACAGATGTTGCTCCTGTTGACGAGGTTGTTACGCTTGGCGTAGATGACGCGGCTTTAACAGCCTATAACAGCACAGGTGGTATTCAGTACCAAAAATTTCCTGACAGCATTTATTCTTTTGCAGCAACTTCAGTAACCGTAAAAGCAGGCCAGAGCTATTCCGACAGGGTACCTGTAACCATTTACCCGGAAAAAATAGATCCAACCAAAAACTATATGCTGCCAATCAGCATTAAAGCAGCTCCCGGCAAGGCAACTATCTCGGGTAATTTTGGCACTTTATACCTGCACCTTATTGGCAATCCTGTTGCGGGTTCATACAACGGCACCGGTAAAAGGAATAACTATATAGGGTCAATATCCTATTCGTACCCAGGCGCTTATCCTGCGCCAGCAAGCGTATTAGACCTCGACCCCTATTTCCCTAAAGTAGTGGCGGCCGACAATGCTAATACTGTTGAGATAGGATATTCAAATCTTGGTTCAGCCGGCGAAAACCTTGTTGTTACAATGGATGATAACCTTGTTATTACCAGCGTTACACCAAACGCAGCCCTGGCTGGCTCGGTATCTAACTTTGTTGTGTATTATGCCAACTATAATAAAGCAACCAAAACATTCCACTTTATTACGCATTATAATAACGCGGTGGATGGTACAGGTAACGACCGTATTGTAGACGAGACATTAACGCATCCATAGATGTGAGATTTTAGCAATTGTAAAAGCCCGCGGTAAACCCCGCGGGCTTTTCATTGTTCAACAGGCGTTCTCAATAGTACCGCCCTTTATACTTTAACCATTTTAGTAACCGGCCATTGCATCACAATCAGCTTTCGCCAGCAGGTAATCACGTTCAAGATGATGATCATAAAAATATTTTAGCAAGGTTTGCAGCCGTATCTTATTGTCAAACCTGAAATTCCAGTATAATTTTTTTAAACATTCTGAACAAAGCCTGTTGGGCTGTGTATCAGTTTCAGCAAGGCTGTTACTGCCATTCATAATGCATTTTGCATAGGTGCAATGGTGCAGGGAAAACATGTGGCCAATTTCATGCGATGAGATTCCAATTAATCTTGACAAACAAAGGCTAAAACTGCTGGAATCAAGCGCACCATTATGCAGCCTTTGCATTGAACAAACCCCTACTCTTTCCTGGTATGACGCAAGGCCGAAGATAAAATTCCAATCATTTTTAGGATACAGGTCTTTTTCAGTAATTGCCATTGCCACCACTGCTGTTTTAGGCAGGTTATGTTTTAGTAAGGTGTCTAAAAAATAAGGAGCCAGTAATTGTTCAGTTCCGTCATTTCTCCTTCTTCTTGCGTGGACGGGAATTACTTCATCAGTAACGGGTTTCTCCAATTCCACTTTAAGCTGGAAAAATACTGAAAGGTAATCCGCGGTGAATGTTAATATTCTTTGTTCTTCCTCCGTAAACTTTCCATAAGGCTTTATAAAAATTACGTTAGCACTGTCAGTAGGGTGTACGATACTGTTTTTTTTATATTCTTCAAAGGTTTGCCCGGGTTCTTTATGTTCATACAGCCACTCTCCTTCTTTCGTTTCGCTTAAAGCGATATCATTTGAAGCAACGGCTGCAAAAAATTTATGTTGTGATTGTATTACTGTGTCTGTTTCCCGCCCGCACGAAACCGAAAAAAGGGATAAGGCTAATATGAAAATGATATACTTCAATTTTTCCGTTCACTATAAATATAGGGAGATTCCGGTTCATTTGTAATAACCTGGTAAGCATAGACAAAACAATGTTTCTTGCTGCTGTCTTTAATAAATTGGCCATTTTAATTTTACGCTGGCATTTAAAGAAAAATTAGATTTGTACAGGCGGCGCTTATAACAGACAAATAAAAATCCTATGCTGTCTTCATTAATAAAATACTTGGTTGCAACTTTTATAAGCCTGCATTTCACTATTATCAGCTCTGCGCAAAACAATCCTATTGCCAAGGATACCACCCGGCAGCTTTGGCTTGGCTACATGAACAAAATAGCGGGGCCTGTAATTTATAACCTGGCGGAAGATAAGCTGAAAGCCACTATGCCCGTTGTATTAAGTGAGCGTACTGACAATAAGAACAACCGCACTAAATCTGCATACCTGGAAGCTTTTGGCCGTACCCTTAGCGGTATAGCACCCTGGCTTGACCTTGAAGGTGGCGAACAGGGAGAGGTACTGTTACGTAACCAATACCGGCAATGGTGCCTTAAGGCGATAGCCAACGCAGTTAACCCGCGGGCCAACGATTATATGCAATGGCAGGGCGGGCAGGCATTGGTTGATGCTTCCTTTTTAGCACTTGGGCTTGTAAGGTGCCCTTGGTTGTGGCAGCACCTTGATGCAGGTGTTAAACAACAGGTGGCTGATGCCTTAAAATCAACACGCAATACCATACCTGCATATAGTAACTGGATATTGTTTACCGGCATGATAGAGGCCTTTTTTTGTAAATACGATTTAGGAGATGACCCTGTTCGCACTGAGTATGGTATAAGAGAGTTTACACAACACTGGTACGTGGGAGACGGCATGTATTCCGACGGGATGAATTTTCATTTTGATTATTATAACAGTATTGTAATACATCCATTTCTTACAACAATTCTGCAAATACAAAACGAAAGAAACAAGGCTTATTCGCGCGAAACGGAGCAGGTACATGCAGCAGGCCAGCGCTATGCTGAGATACTGGAACGCTTAATAAATACAGACGGAACCTATCCCGCCACCGGGCGCTCAATAGTATATCGTGCCGGTGTATTTCATCATTTGGCCAATGCGGCTTACTTAAAGCAACTGCCTGCGTCTTTACCGCCTGCACAAGTACGTTGTGGATTAACTGCAGTGATAAGGAAAACAATGGAATCGCCATCTACATTTACTTCTGATGGCTGGCTTAATATCGGCCTGTATGGTAAGCAACCAGGCCTGGCTGATTTTTATATTACCACTGGAAGTTTGTATATATGCACCGAAATCTTCCTCCCGCTTGGATTGCCCGCTTCTGATGAGTTTTGGGCTTCACCACCTGCACCTTGGACCGCAGTAAAAATATGGACAGGCATGGACGCAAACGCCGATCATGCGCTGGATTTGAAATAGACAACAGAAATAATTTTTTATACGTATAACTTTTATAATTTTGTAGTATAAATGACAAAAATGGATGCCAAGGTTACTTTAAGTTTCAACAAACACACCATAGAGGCTGCGAAGAAATTTGCCGTACAAAATGGGTTAAGCTTATCACGCTTAACCGAATTCCTCTATCAAAGGGTAATTATGAAGCCCTATGATGCCCTGGAAGATATGCCTATTTCCGAATGGGTGATGATGGTGTCCGATGGCGGTGCCCAATATCAAACAGAGGCCCGCAAAACACGCAAAAAATTAAAAGACGAATACTTTAAAGCTAAAAAATGAGAATATTTGTGGATGCAAATATTCTTGTTTCAGTGCTGAACAAAGAATATCCCGGTTATACTTTTTCCGCCCGTGTACTTAGCCTTGCTGACCGCAAAGAGATACAAATATTTACTTCACCTGTTTGCCTGGCCATAGCTTTTTACTTTGCAGAAAAAAAGAGCGGTTCAACCCTTGCCAAAAAAAAGATTGGCCTCCTCGTTAACGAAATACATATCGCCGTACATTCAAAGGAAGATATCGCTTTAATTGTTGCCGACCCGGAGATTAAAGATTTTGAAGATGGCCTGGAATATTACGCCGCCCTGCATGAAAAATGTAATTATATTATAACTGATGACATTGACGATTTCTATTTTTCTGACATACCGGTTTACAAACCTGACAATTTTATACTTAACCACCTTTGGCGTAACTGATAACGATTTTTCTTGCCGGGTTAATCCTTACTACCCCTTTAAATTAAACAGCGTATCTACAAACTCGTGCTTATCAAAAATTATAAGGTCATCAATCTTCTCACCAACCCCTATATACTTTACGGGAATCTTAAACTGGTTGGCAATAGCAAGCACAACACCACCTTTTGCGGTGCCGTCTAATTTAGTGATTACCATAGCGGTAACATCGGTTGCCGCGGTAAATTGTTTAGCCTGTTCCAGCGCGTTCTGCCCGGTTGAGCCATCCAGTATAAGCAGCACTTCGTGCGGGGCGTCGGGTATTACTTTTTTTATTACCCGTTTTATCTTGCTCAACTCTTCCATCAGGTGGATCTTATTGTGCAGGCGGCCCGCTGTATCAATAATCACCACATCCGCATTACGCGCAACTGCGCTTTGTATGGCATCAAACACCACCGCACTTGGATCGCTGCCCATTGCTTGTTTTACAATTGGTACTCCCACCCTTTCACTCCAGATAGTTAACTGGTCAACCGCTGCTGCACGAAAAGTATCACCTGCCCCCAATATCACGCTCTTGCCAGCCTTTTTATAGTTATGTGCCAGTTTGCCTATGGTAGTAGTTTTACCCACCCCGTTTACACCCACTACTAATATTACGTACGGTTTTTTACCGGCAGGGGTATTAAAGTTTCTGTAATTGTCATCTGCCGCATCGGCCAGCATGCCTACTATCTCTTCCTGTAAAATGCTGTTTAGTTCGCTGGTGTTTACATATTTGTCCCTGCCTACCCTTTCTTCTATCTTTTTTATAATGGCTATAGTTGTGTCAATACCAACATCACTGCTAACCAAGGCATCTTCAAGGTTATCAAGCACCTCTTCATCAACGGTACTTTTTCCTGCGATGGCCTTTGTTATCTTGGCGAAAAACCCCTCTTTGGTTTTTTGCAAACCCTGGTCAAGGCTTTCCTTTTCTTTTTTGCCAAACAGCTTTCCTAAAAAACTCATATTGAGGAATTTGAGCGTGATTGTCTATGGTGAAATGTGAAAAGTGAATAGTGAAATAATCTTGCAGGTTCAGGGCATTTATCATTAGAGATTGTTGTTACGGGTGCATGTTATGCACTTTCACATTTCACTCTTGACTATTCACATTAACCTTTCACTTTTCTTTAATCAAAATACAAAAAGCCATCCCTATACAGGACAGCTTTTTGAGATACGTTTTATAACATAAAGGTTATTTTTCCGCGAGGAAATCCTTTATTTTATCCTTGTGCACTATCGCTTCTTTAAAAGTATAGGCACCAGACTTTGGGCTGCGTACAGCTTTAATAACTTTTGTCCAGTTCTTAGCTTCTGCTGCTGCCTTTTGGTCCTTGGTTTTGATCGCGGTTTTAGCTGCCTTTGCCATGGTTATTTAATTTCTTTATGAACAGTAACTTTTTTCAAAATGGGATTAAACTTCTTAAGCTCTAAGCGCTCAGGAGTGTTCTTCTTGTTCTTTTTAGTAATGTAGCGGCTGGTGCCAGGCTGACCACTTGCTTTATGCTCAGTGCATTCTAAAATAACCTGTACCCTGCTTCCTTTCTTTGCCATTGTATAAGCAATTTAAATTATTCTGTTTTTAAATTTTAGTTCCCTTAGCCCTCAGCCCCTTTATTACAGAAGCAAGGCCATTCTTATTAATGGTCCTGTAAGCTTCAGTAGAAACTTTCAGCGTAACCCAACGGTCTTCTTCTGCATAGAAAAAGCGTTTAGTTTGTAAATTTGGCAAAAAACGGCGTTTGGTTTTAATGTTTGAGTGAGAAACACTATTGCCCGAACGCGGTATTTTTCCTGTAACCTGACATACTCTTGCCATAACAATTTTTTTTTCGGACGGCAAAGGTCGTAAAAACCGGCGAACTAACAAAAAGAAATAAGTGTTTTTTAGATTAATTGTTCACATGCGTGGAAAACAATGTTGACTGTCAATGCTTTTCCACATTCTTTTGCCTGCAGTATTCCCTTCCCTAAAACTTGCAAAGAAACAAACGATACAGAAAAGAATACAAAACGTACCAGAAACGGGACATGTTTTTCAATCCCTCTATCTTTGCAACTTGTTGGTTATAAATAAGTTATAAAACAATAGGCATGTTAAACCGCATAACTTCGCCTGTTTCGACAAATTAAATTTATTGGCCAGGCCAGGCGAAAAATAATATTCGATCTAAAAGCTTCATGCTCCCTCTTGGTACCCAATAATCTCACTCCTAAACCGAATGCACATTACTTTACCTTGGTGTTATAAGCATTTATAACCCATCGTACCCAATCTTTTTCGTTTGCCGGTATGTATATATC
>FTJK01002779.1_pt1 | contig 21896 bp, 23 predicted proteins | sample 1658811 | NCBI WGS metagenome assembly FTJK01 (sample SAMEA3914857, study PRJEB12502) | metagenome | biome: forest; material: soil | place: USA | collected 2011-06-22 | depth 0.1 m
TTTTGCCTTTACTGTTTCTGCCGGAAGGTGCGGGTGATTTTATCCGCAGCCTGCCTGCGGCGGTAGTATGTACTGTAGTAGCCTCGTTGCTTGTGTCGCTTACCATTATCCCGTTTCTTTCCAGCAGGATATTAAGCGGGCATGAAAACCCCGAAGGCAATTTGTTTTTACGTGGTTTGAAAAAATTAATAAACGGATCATATAGAAGGCTGTTGCACAATGCTATTGCAAAGCCATACATAACATTGCTGGTAGCCGTGGCTATTTTTGGCGGTGCATTAGCTTTGATACCCGTTGTTGGCTTTAGCTTGTTCCCTGCATCGGAAAAGCCAATGTTTATGATAAATATTCAAACCCCGCTTGGATCAAGCCTTGCAACAACTGACAGCGTAACACGATACGTGGAGGGCTCCATAAAAAGATTGCCAAATCTTAAAAACTATACGGCTAATGTTGGGCATGGCAACCCAAGAATATATTATAACGTAATACCACAAAATGACGCGAGCAACTATGCGCAAATATTTATACAATTAAACGCAGTTGAACCAGCTGAAAAAAGAAAGCTGATTGATAACCTGCGTGACAGGTTTAAAAATTACCCTAACGCAAAGATTGAGGTAAAAGATTTTGAGCAGGGCCCGCCTGTTGAAGCGCCTATTGCCATAAGGCTGTTTAGTGAAAATCTTGATACGCTGCGTGCATTGGCATTCAGGGTGGAGGGCTTGCTCAAAAAAACACCGGGCACGATGTATGTGAACAACGACCTGACTACTTTAAAAACAGATATAAAAGTAAAAGTAAATAAGGCGAAAGCCGGCTTATTAGGGGTACAGGTAAGTGATGCGGATAAAACCATACGCATGGCTATTACCGGGTTAAACATAAGTACCTTTAGAAAAGATAATGGTGATGAATATAATATTAATGTAACCCTGCCGCATGGCGATGTGCAGACGTATGATGTGTTCAACAAAATATATATAAGCTCTTTGAGCGGTGCGGTAATACCATTAAACCAGCTGGCTGATATACAGATGCAGGCAAGCCCAACCACTATTAACCATTACGATAAAGACCGCTACACAGTGGTAACTGCTTTTGTACAAAACGGTTACAACACTGCAAAAATTACGCAGGGTGTTTTACAGCAGTTAAATGCGATGCAGTTCCCGGCCGGGGCTCACTATGTAGCGGCAGGCGATGTAGAGGCCAGCCAGGAAAGCTTTGGTGGCCTTGGCACAATTATCCTCATCACAATATTTGGCATACTCGGTGTTCTTATACTGGAATTCAAAACTTTTAAAGGCACGTTGATAGTTCTTTCAGTAGTGCCCCTGGGCATTGTGGGCGCAATACTAATACTGTTTGCTACAGGCAATACATTATCCTTTGTAGCCATAATAGGATTGATAGCCTTGATAGGCATAGAGGTAAAAAACTCTATTTTATTGGTTGATTATACCGACCAATTGAGGCGCAATGGAATGAGTTTAAATGACGCAATACAGGAAGCGGGCGAAACAAGGTTTATACCTATTATACTAACAACGCTTACGGCAATTGGCGGGCTGCTGCCCTTAGTGATGGAGAAGAACCCATTATACTCGCCACTTGCACTGGTTATTATTGGTGGATTGATAAGTTCTACTTTGTTAACAAGAGTGGTTACACCGGTGTTATATAAACTGTTGGCACCGAAGGTGGTGCACGAGAAAGTTGACTGATGGCAGATGACGGTTGACAGAGAGGAATAAGGATGGCATCTTAAAAAAGGTGTCATCCTTTTATTTACTACTTCATTTTCATTTGAGCAAAATAGGGATGCTCCGGATTAACGATCAGTTCCTGCCTTTGTGGGTGTATCAGAACATCCATATCTTCCAAAGGAATAGCACCGAGCAATGGTTCCGCATCGCCGGGCAATACCATAGCCCTGCAGGTTGTCTGCCTGTTTTTAAACCGTAATTCTACAGGTGCCACAACATCACATTCAATAATATGGCCGTTTGCCAACTGTGCTTTTCGCTTTTCTACTATCGGGAATTGTAATTGTTCCTGGATGTTTTCATTAATAGCAAGCAGTAAAGAACCTGTATCCACTAAAGCTGTAACCCACATACGTTTTACTTCGTCAACGTCCATAAGTTTCCTACGAACCATTTCGAGGTCCCCCCCATTAATAAGCTCTATTTCTGCATGCACTAATCCCATGGTTTATACTTTATTCCAAATATACAATTGATTATTAGGTTTTAATAACCTTTTTAATCGTCATCATCCTTCCTGGCTTCGGCTTTTACAAACGCGGCACGTTTAGGCACAGGCACAACGGCGTTCACACCTTTCACTGCTTTCCATATCACTTCGGTAAATTCACGGTCAGGTATTTTATCTTCCTTGCTAAAATCAAACAGTTCGCTTTTACGCTGCCAGGCATTTACGGCAACATTCTTTTCGTTAATATCAGTTTGTAAAGGTTTGGCATTAAATGCTGCTGGATTTGATGTTTTGCTAAAACACCGCCACATAGGCGTGGCGGCCGCATCATACTGGCTCATTGGTGGCATGCCGAGTATCAATTCAATAGTGCGCAATACCGATGTGGTTGAATACATGGTATGGTCAACAAAACCACGCTTAACAAATCCACCCGCCACGTACACGGGGCTGCGGTGCGCATCCACATGGTCGGGGCCATCTTGCGCATCATCCTCCACTACAAATACAACGCTTTGGTTCCATACAGGGCTTTTGCTTAGGTAATCTACAAACATCCCTACAGCCAGGTCGTTATCTGCACAGTGCGCAAAAGGCGTGGGCCTGCCTTTGCGCAGCCCTTCGGTATGATCGTTAATTATACGCAGCGTATTTAATCCTGGTAAAGCATTAGCCGCCACCAGTGAGTCAAAATCGCGTTTCCACTGCCCTACCCGGGTAGTATCGCGCACGGTTTGGTCCCAGCTTGTGTAGTATGGGCATATATGATCTTTAAGCACAGGGATATTTGGTTTGTAATCATCTGCAAATTCCCCGTATGTTCTGTAAGTAACATTTGAACCCTTCGCGTGGTCCCAAATAAAGCCGCCCTTATTATTGGCGATGGCACGGTTGCCCTCCCCGTCATAGCTACCGCCGCGGTCCCCATAGCTGGTAGGCCATGTTTTTTCAAGGTAGTCATCGGCATAGCCACCCATGCTCCAGTTATGGCCATCAGCACTCACTTCTGCATCTACATAAAAATTGTCCAGCAATACAAATTCCCTTGCCAGGGCATGTAAGTTAGGCGTCACTTTTTCGCCAAATAAACAAAGGCTGGTATCGCCGTTGCCTTCAGGCATATCGCCCAGCACCTGGTCGTAAGTCCTGTTCTCTTTTATAATATAGAACACATATTTTATCGGCGATTTGTCACCAATCTTCATCGGTATTGGGTTGCCTTCTTCTCCCTGGGCAGTTAGTTCTTTGTCTTTGTGGTAAGGGGTGTTTTTATATACAAGCTGCGAATAGTTGCTCAGTTCCTGCGCTGTTGGGGCAGGGAAAATGCTTAGCGTACCCCTGAATAAACCACCTATATACTGCACCTGCCTGGGCTTATTAACGTCACCTTTTTGAAACCTCAGCTGCACCTTTTTATTGTATGGGTTTGGGCCGTAGGGGTTGGCCATGGATGTAAACCCTTTGCCATTGGTTACAAAAACATTATTGCCAATAACCCTTACACAGGTTGGGTACCAGCCCACCGGGATAAATCCCTTTGATTTGCTGCCGCCTGCAACGCTTACATCAAATACGGCAAGGCAATTGTTATCCGCGTTTGCTATGTATAGTGTCTTTTCATCCTCGCTTAAGCCTACACTGTTGGTGGTAGATCCCATAACGGAATTAGGATATAACGCCGCGTTTAGCGTTTCAATTACTTTACGCTTCTTAATATCAATTACCGACACGCTGTTGTCGTTTGCATTGGCAACATATAAATATTTGCCATTTTTCGTGAGGCATATATCATTGGGATTATCACCCACCGCAACTGAATCAATAAGTTTCTGTTCACCTGTATTGTACACCAAAATCTTGTCGCCCCCCCACAGCGAAATATAAAGCTCCTTTTTATCGGGAGACAATAAACAGGTGTAGGCTTCAGCGCCAAGCGTGTCCTTTTGTATAACCGTTTTGGTATTTAGATCAACTATATAAAGGCTGTTGTTTTCTTTAGTCACCACATACATTAAATGTTTGGCATCATTTATTTCGATGCCCGCCGGCGAAATTTTTTCAGGCCATTTATCTCCAAGCTTAATGCTGTCCTGCAATACAAGCTTGTTTTGATTAACCGCATATTGCAGAATCCAGTTATCGTTGCCGCCTGATGCGTACAGGTACTTTTCATCCGCGCTAAACTTTAATCCAAGCCATGACTTTGGAATATCAACACTATCGAGGATTACCTTGTTTTTTACATCAATCAATTGCAGGGATTGTGTGCTCTGGCCGTTGTTGGTAACAGCCATATATTTTTTTGAGGAAGATATGGCGATATTTAATGGCAGGTCGCCCACTGGCAGCGAAGAGCCGACCGGCGTCAAGCTCCACCCGTTGGGCAGGTTAATACGCTTTGCCTGTAATTGCTGCAAAGTTTGCGCGTGCAGTTGCATACCAAAGGCTAACAAGGTGGCTAAAAAACATAATTTTCTCATACCTGTGCATTTTAAGGGACTAAGGTACAGGTAAATGAAACTTAAAAAGTGGAAGTAATAATGAATTAATGTGACGAAATATTTAGAAGGTTCTTTTTTTAGAAGGATCCTGCCTGGCCATAAAAACCGAATATATTATTATTTTTGCTTCAATAACCTCGTATACCACTACATAAGGAAAGCGTTTAACATTACCCTGTCTTACAGGCTCGTCTAAATAAGAATAAGTAAAGGGGTTTCGGAGTAAGGCATCATAAAAATCTTCTAACGCATTTAAGAACTCAAGCCCAAGCCCTTGTCTTTTTGATTCATACCAATCGTAACCTTCAATGACATCGGTTGTTGCTAAAGGCCGGAATTCTAATTTATAACCCATGCCTTTTCTCTTTGTTAATAGCCATCTCTTTTACTTCTTCCCAACTGCGCGAAATGCCTTCACCATTCAAATACATTTCTCTCTCTCTGCGTATCATTTTTTTTCTCAAAAAATCAGGGTCAATATTTTCCTGCTTTAATTGAACGTAATTTTTTGCTACGCTTAGGAGTGATTCCTTTTCAACCGGCGTAAGTTGCGACCAATATTGCAAAAACTCACTATCTAAAACTGGCGCCCCCATATTCAATTATTTTTTTAAAGGTACAATTTTTGGCTAAACATTTGATTTATTACGTTTCGCGAACAAGCCTTTGCTATCTTCAATAATCTATGCGTAAATTTTTTCAAAAAATACTAACCAAGCCAGTTATTTGGGCAGCCAATAAATTTTCTTCTAATCCCGATAAGGACAGGATATTTAAAGCGCTAACCGAACTATACGAAACAATTGCAGCCACCCCTGGCAAGAAAGGCCTTGTTATAAACATTGATGAAGCACACCAGCGTTTTGTTATACTTTCCGACCAGCACAAGGGAGCGAGGAATGATGCTGACGATTTTGCCATGGCCGAAAAAAATTACCTGGAGGCGCTTGATTACTACTATAAAAACAATTTTTATTATATAAACCTTGGTGATAGTGAGGAGCTGTGGGAGAACAAAATACCTGCGGTGAAAAAGCATAACACTGCTACGTTTGAAAAAGAGAAATTATTCCTGCAGGAAGAAAGGTTTACAAAAATATTTGGCAACCACGATCTTTATTGGGATAATGATCTGTTGGCTCCCGCTATACTGCAATCCATATACGGTGAAAAAGTTGCTGTTTATGAGGGCATAATACTTAAATCAGTTTTCAACAGCCAGCCCTTGCAGATATTTTGTACCCACGGCCACCAGGGCGACAAGCAAAGCGATGGCAATTGGTTCAGCAAATTTTTTGTTGCCAATATTTGGGAGCCGCTGCAGGCATACCTTAAAATAAACCCCAACACACCGGCTTATAACGTGCAGCTAAAAACACTGCACAACACTTTAATGTATGAATGGAGCAGCGCACAAAAGCAAACCATACTGATTACTGGTCATACGCACCAGCCTGTATTTGAATCGCTTACATTACTGGAACGACTGTACATGAACCTGGAAATAGCAAAACAAAAAAATGATGTTGCCGCGATGAAGGAAATTGAATCGCACATTACCGTGCGGCTTGATAAAGGCGAAGCAGGCATGGATTACACCAAATACAGGCCCGGCTATTTTAACAGTGGCTGCTGTTGTTTTAATGATGGCGATATAACCGGCATTGAAATAGAGGATGGCAAAATACGCCTGGTAAAATGGGAGTATGACGAAAAAGGCGTTTCCGGCCGGATCGTGCTGGAAGAAACTGGGTTAAGCGATTTAGCGGGGAAGCTGGGATGAGATAGAAACACTATTTTGTAAGCCAATAGCCCCGGGATTTTGGATATTTCTTCCTGGTGATTAATATTCCTGCCGTTGAAGGGTGCGACGCAACTGCCGCCCAATTTCTTTCCTCCTGCCCTGTCCACCAAAAAATTTCTCCGGTTTTAAAATATTAGCTTTACCCGTTCGTCTGTCTTATTATTATGAACGGGGCAATGACGATAACCGAAACTATGGCTGAAAACCGAAAGCGGAATATAACCGAGGTAATAAATGCTTACAGCAAGCGTTTGCTCGGTTTTATACGCAAACGGGTGGATAACCCCAGCGATGCTGAAGACATTCTGCAGGATGTATTTTACCAGCTTGTAGATAACACGCAACCCATAGAGCAACTTACCGGGTGGCTTTTTACCGTAGCCCGCAATAAAATAACCGATAAGCAGCGTAAGCGCAAACCTGCCTTGCTGGATGATCTTTTTGCGGGTGAAGAGGGAGAAGAATGGATGGGATGGGCAGAATTATTTTTTGACGAGAACAACAACCCCGAAACGGAATACCTGCGCAGTATGTTTTGGGAAACATTGAACACGGCACTGGATGAATTACCCAAGGAGCAAAAGATGGTTTTTGTTATGAACGAAATGGAAGGCATACCCTTTAAAGAGATTGCTGAACAAACCGGCGAAACCGTAAATACATTATTATCGCGCAAACGCTACGCAGTACTGCATTTAAGGGAACGGTTGCGTGTAATGAAGGACGAATTATTAAATTATTAAAAAGCATTAAAAAAATATACATGAAAAAGTATTGGGTTAAAAAAGCATTTAAAATTTTATTGTTGGCCATAGTGGGTGTAACTGTGTTGAGCTTTATTGTGATGAGCTTATGGAACAATATACTGGTAGGGGTGTTGCACGTGGGTGCAATAACCTTTTGGCAGGCATTAGGCATATTTATCCTGTCAAAAATATTATTTGGCGGCTTTAAGGGCGGCGGTTTTCGCGGTGGCATGCACGGCCATGGGCAATGGAAGAATGATATGCGGGAAAAATGGCAGGGTGTACGTGAAAAATGGGATAGTATGGCACCGGAGGAAAGGGAAAAATTTAAACAGGAATGGAAAAACCAGTGCAGGGGCAGGGGTATGTGGGGGCAACGTTTTGGCCAGGGCCCTTTCGATGCTAAAACTGATGAAGGAAGCAGTGCCGCCAAAAGCGAGTAGTTGCAGAAACCTTGAAGGCTTAAAATGCCTTCAGGGTTTTTTGTTTGGCGCTTTACAATAAAACCAAAACAGTCATTATATGGAAATACTTGTTTTTAAAACCAACGTGGAGGACAAAAAGCAGGTGCGCAAACTGTTCAAAATATTTAGAACGGTACAGGGCATACTTCGCTGGAACGTTGACCTTCACGATAACGATAAAGTGTTGCGTGTGGAAACAGTAAGTATTTCGCCACGTAGTATTGAACAGGTGTTACAGCAACGTGGCTATTTTTGTAAAGAACTGGAAGATTGAACGCTGAATATCAACAATGAAAAACATACCAACATTATACCAATGGGCAGGTGGCAAAGAAACACTTGAAAAATTGACAACTGTATTTTACGGCAAGGTGCTTAAGGATGAGGTGTTATACCCGGTTTTTAAAAACATGGGTAGCGACCATCCCAAACATGTTGCCCATTTTATTGCCGAAGTATTTGGCGGCCCAAACCTTTATACGGAAGGCGATAACGGCAGCCATGCGGGTATGGTGGCGCATCATGTTGGCAAAATGCTGGATGAGGCAAAGCGAAAACGATGGATAGATTTGCTGCTGGAAAGCGCAGATGAAATTGGCCTGGCAAGCGACCCTGAATTTCGCTCAGCTTTGGTAGGCTACCTGGAGTGGGGTAGCAGGATTGCTGTAAACAACTCAACAACCCATGAAAACCCCGTAAAACAAGGCGAGCCGATGCCCAAATGGGGATGGGGCGATACGGGCGGTCCCTACATTCCAGGTTAAAAATTGTGTGTTTTTATCTTCAAAAGCCAACTACATTTGGAGTATAAAACCAACACTATGCTTCGCAAACTAATTGCAACCCTTATTTTAGGCATTGCTTTTTTTTCTGCCTCCGCGCAAAAAACCATCGCTATTAAATGCGGGTACCTGTTTGATGCAAAAAGTGGCAACCTTTTAAAAGACCAGGTGATAATAATAAAAGGCAATATCATTCAATCCGTTACTCCGGCATCATCATTTAAAGAAAAAACAGACACAACAATCGATCTTAGCGGCTACACAGTATTGCCCGGCCTGATTGATGCCCATACCCACGTGCTGTTGCAACAGGATATTACTACCAAGGAATACGCTGACCAATTATTACAGGAATCCATTCCATACAGGGCATTGCGCGCCTCACGCAGCGCACGCATATCACTGCAAAATGGCTTTACCACCATTCGCGATCTTGAAACAGAAGGCGCTATGTACGCGGATGTGGATGTTAAAAAAGCTATTAATAACAACATCATCGCGGGGCCGCGCATGTTTGTTTCCACCCGCGCCATCAACACAGTTGGCCACTATGCGCTGAGTCCGGAAGAATTTAACTGGGAGCTTGATCTGCCACAGGGCATACAAATAGTAAACGGTGCAGACGAAGCGCGCAGGGCCGTTCGTGAGCAAATCGGACACGGAGCAGACTGGATAAAAATATATACGGACAGAGGTTATTATAAAGCTGCCGATGGTAGCTACCATGGCCTGAAAAATTTTACCAAAGATGAACTGGATGCCATTGGCAGCGAGACGATTGGCAGCCGCAAAAGGCTTGTTGCCCATGCGGTAACACACGAAGGCATACAAGATGCCGTGTACGCGGGTGTAACAAGTATAGAGCACGGTTTTGGCATGGATGATGACTGTATTACCCTGCTGGCACAAAAGCATGTGTACTGGTGCCCGACTATTTATATATGCGATTATATGAGTGAACCAAGGGCCAAACAGGGCGGCATGATGGACAAATATTTTATGCAGACTTTTGGCGCCACTTTTAAAAAGGCCCTGGATGCAGGCGTTAAAATAGTATATGGAACCGACATTGGCGGCTATAGCTGGGACGAACCCCAGGCTAAAGACTTTGAATACATGGTTAAATGGGGTATGACCACCGCACAAGCGATACAGAGTGCTACTGTTACCGGTGCGCAATTGCTTGATATGGAGGGTAAAATAGGCGTTATACAACCAGATGCTTTTGCTGATATTATTGCCGTAAAAGGCAACCCACTGCAGGATATAAAAATATTGCAGCAGGTACAATGGGTAATGAAAGACGGAAAAGTATTTTATCCGTAAAAGCCTGTTTTTGAACGGGGCGAGCCTGCTATTTCAAACGGGGTGACCGACGCGAGGTGACTGAAATCATAAGGCAAGGTAATGGTTGTCAATAATTGTTGATGCAATTTTCGGTTTCTTGCATGTCATGAAATCGGTCCTGTTTATCCTTATTGCCCTGCATGGGTTGGCCCATCTTACAGGGCTTACAAACGCGTTTGGTATGGGGCCGGTAAGTAATGGCCTAAATGTAATGCTCTGGCTGGCCGCAGCAATCTTATTTGTGGCCACATTCTTCCTGCTTTTCTTTAAAAAAAATGCTTGGCTATTTTTCTGCGTATTGGCAGTTGTGTTCTCTCAATATTTGATATTTACAAACTGGCACTATGCAAAGTTTGGCACCATAGCAAATGTAATTATACTGTTTGCGGTGATAGTTGGATACAATACAATGCGTTTTGCTAATAAATACAAGTCGGAGGTAAAGGATTGTTTATTGCAAACAATGTTTGTGCCTGAGACTTTACTTACTGAGGCAGATATCCAGGCTTTACCATTACCTGTTAAAAAATATCTGCACTATGCCGGTGTTTTAAATAAGCCAAAAGTTAAAAACTTTACCGTTGACTTTAAAGGGCAAATAAGGAAAGATGCAAAATCAGCCTGGATGCCATTTACTTCGCAGCAGTATAACTTTATTGAGGCCTCCACGCGGCTCTTCTTTCTCAGCGCCACCATGAAGCACCTGCCTGTTAAGGGTTTTCATTGTTTTAAAAATGGGGTGGCCTTTATGGATATCAGGCTGCTTTCGCTATTTAAGGTTCAGTACCAATCGGGTAAAGAAATCGGGATTGCGGAAACCGTTACCTTTTTTAATGATATGTGTTTTATGGCGCCTGCCACACTAATTGACAAAAGGATATGTTGGTACGGGGTTGACAATAATAAAGTAACGGCATCATTTACCAACAATAACGTTACCATATTTGCTACACTTTATTTTAATCACAAAGGGCAATTAATAAACTTTATTTCAGATGACCGTTATGCAGCAGGGGAAAACAATGCCATGCAAAAAATGCCATGGTCAACACCGGTGAAATATTACAGGAAATTTAGGGGTTATACCTTGACAGGGTATGCGGATGCCATTTACAGCTATCCAGCTGGCGACCTGTGTTACGGAAATTTTAAGGTTACTAATATTGAATACAACTGCAAATCTTTTTCAGATGAAAATAAATAAGGAATGGCACCTGGCGCACCCGATGCCGAAGCACCCAACATTTGAACAAAGAGTTGCCTGGCACCTTGCACACCAAAAAAATTGTGCATGCCGGCCCATTGCAGGCAAGCTTGCGGAGGAAATGAAGAGGCGTGGAATTAAGTTTTGATGCGCTGTAATTACGGTGCATGGAATATTGATTGGATTTATAGGTTTATAAAAGACTTTATTCCTGGTAAAATCACCAAAATGAAGAATCTCTTAAAAATCCTTACTTCGCTGCTTTTGCTCTTTAACGGCATTGGCGCTATTTATGGCGGTGGAAACCTGATCTTCTATCGTGCTGGCAGCACCCTGCATCTTTCCGCTGGTATATTGCAACATACACCATTTCAAAACTTTCTTATTCCAGGTATTGCATTGTTTATAATAAACGGCCTATGCAGCCTTTGTGTTTTTGCCGCATTGGTTTTAAATTTTAAAAAAGCGGCGTTGCTGGTTTTTATACAAGGCATATTGCTGGTAACCTGGATAGCAGTACAGGTAGTGCTTATTTATGATATTTATTTACTGCATGTTGTAATGTTTGTGACGGGCGTTGCCCTTATTATAAATGGATTTTTTTTAAAGAAAAGCTGCATTATGGTAAGTACGGGTAAGCAAAATCATTCAACGCCTTAACTTTCGTCATTTAACAGCAATTATTTTTTTGTTTTATTGCATGGCGCAATAGCATGCTTTCAGATAAATGAAGGCCGTAGATATTTTTAATATTTAAAAACAATATTGTTATGAAAAAAATTAGGCTAAGCTCCAATTTTGCTGTGTTTGTTCTTTTTTTTGGCGTAGCAATGTTAGAGGCTTTTCAAACGCGTAACTGGGTTAAATCCATTTTCTGGTTGGCCATTGGCATCGTATTTCTTGCAGCAGATAACCTTAAAAAGAAGGTTGAGTAAGCAAGGCCCGCCAATTCTTTGCTTTTTACCATTCCCGGTAAAAATCCCTTAAAAACCCACCCGGTATTGTTTTTAGGGCATACAAGCGTAATTTTACATATATGCCTTATTTTAACTGGAACGATAGTGTGAATTTGATGGGCAAACTAACCCCTCGCCGGGCATGGAATGCTTTTAAGGTAATGGCAAGCTACCAGCTAAGCAAGCTGAAGCGCAAACCGGTGCAATGGGGCTACCCAATATCCGTTTCCTTTGAGCCGACTACTTCATGCAACCTGCGCTGCCCCGAATGCCCCAGCGGCCTTCGCGAGTTTACCCGCCCTACCGGCATGCTTAAAAAAGATTTTTTCAGGGAGACCATTGACGATATCCACAAACAACTGCTATATCTCATATTCTATTTCCAGGGCGAGCCTTATTTGAACCCGGATTTTTTGGAGATGGTTAAGTATGCGCATGATAAGGGCATTTACACCGCTACCAGCACCAACGCCCATTACCTTACAGATGCAAAGGCGCGACAAACGGTGGAAAGCGGGCTTGACAGGCTTATTATTTCAATTGATGGCACCACACAGGATGTGTACCAGCAATACCGGGTTGGCGGCAAGCTTGATAAAGTATTGGAGGGCGCACGCAATATTGTAAAATGGAAAAAAGAGCTTAAAAGCAAAACACCTTTTGTGTTTTTTCAGTTCTTAGTTGTAAAGCCCAATGAACACCAGATTGAGGATATAAAAAAGCTGGCGAAAGAAGTGGGTGTTGACCAGGTGCGTTTTAAAACAGCGCAGGTGTATGACTACACAAACGATCCCAATCACCTGATACCCGATAACCTTAAATACAGCCGTTATAAGAAGGACAGGAATGGCAACCGCACCATTAAAAGCGGGCTTAATAACCATTGCTGGAAGCTATGGCATGCCAATGTAATTACCTGGGACGGCCTGGTGGTGCCCTGCTGTTTTGATAAAGATGCTACGCATCGTCTTGGCAACCTTAAAAACCAGTCATTTAGGGAAATATGGAACAACGACAATTACAAACAATTCCGCAGTGAACTAATGACCAGCCGCAAGAATATTGATATTTGCGCCAACTGCAGCGAAGGGCTGACGGTGTGGGAAGATTAGGTATTAGCTGATTGGTTCGATCAGTGTCTGTCTTTGAGCCTTAAAGTGCTACTCTTCTTTAAACACGACATTGTCAAAGTTTATATCTTCCCAAGAGCTATCTACTTTCCCTTCACGCGCCTGGTAGTCTTTGATTAGCATCTTCAAGTTTTCGAGTATTTCTGCCTTTGTATCAGCGGCTGTTACAGGCGCAAAATATTCATTTCCTTCAATACGCCCGTATAATACATTTTCGCCTTTTTCTATAATCACCTTTAGTTCCATAATTTACTTACTTATTTCAGTTGAATGTCTTATTGATCTGGTCATTAGAAATCCCCTTAAAACTTCAAATTCCGCTTTTTAATATAAGCATGCCACAGCAAAAAAGCAGCTACCGTACGGTAGGGTCTCCATGCTTCTGCTATCAGTAAAACCCTATCTCTTTCGGTATCCATCGGCAGGCCTTTTACCTCTTTTAAGCTTTTCATTAAAGCAATATCACCTGGAGGGAAAATATCTGTACGGTGCAGCACCATCATTAAAAAAACATCCACCGTCCAATCACCGATGCCTTTTAGTTTTTTAAGCAGGGTTCTTATTTCATCATTTTCAATTTCCTCCAATTCCTCTACCACTAGTTCTCCTTTAATTATCGCACTTGCAAGGTGCCTCGCATAAATTATTTTTTGGCGGCTGAAGTAGCAGGCTTTCATTTCTTCGTCCGTAAGCAACAATAATTTTTCTGGGGTTATATGCCCGATCTTCTCCTGTAGTTTTAGAAATGCCGCTTTAGCAGAAGCTAACGAAACCTGCTGCTCGAGTATTATATGTATTAACGTGGCAAAGGTTGCAGTCCTGCTCCATAAGGGCGGATAGCCATGCGCGGTGATAATGGCTTTAAGATGCTTATCTTTTTTAGCTAGTTTATCACACAATACATAAAAATTATCTTCATTAAAAGTTGTAATCATTAGACTACTATGGTATATAAAAATGAGATCTTCTAACCATTCTTCTCCACCAAAAAGCCCCTTTAGGGGGTTTGGGGTTGTGTTGAGCTATGCCTTCTACAGCAATATCTTCTCCAGGGCAAACCCGGCTGCAATTGCCACAACAATCGCCACAATACCAGGCCGTAAAAAACTATGGTTCAATATGTTCTTGCCTATTTTGGTGGTACCTGTTCGGTCAAAATCAACGGCGGCTAATAATGTGGGGTAACCAGGCAGCACAAAATCGCTGTTCACTGCCGGGAACATCGCTATCAGCGCGGGGTGCGCAATGCCCAATGTTAATGCTAATGGCATCATTGTTCTTGTAGTACCGGCCTGGCTAAAGATAAATGCACCCATAATGAATATGGCAATAGCAAACGTCCAGGGGTATTGCTGCGCTATATCACCAAAAACATGTTTTATAACGTCCTGGTTAGCGGATATAAAAGTTGAGCTCATCCAAACCACCCCAAACACGCAAATGGTGGCTGTGCCCATTGCCGTAAAAAGGCTGCTTTTACCTACTTCAACCGTTTTGGTTTTGGTGATAAGAATAATTAAACCGGTTGCTGAAAGTGACAATAATATGATAATGGTCGCCATTTTCAGCGTACCATCAGCATTAAGTATAAGGTTGGCTGTACCTGCGCCTACATTTGGTATCAATGACGGAAAGGCGCCAAACATTACCACCAGTAATATGGTGATACCAAAAATTAATACCGCTGTTTTTGCACCTGGTTTTACTGACCTTTTTATACCTGCTTCTTCTGCATCAACCGAAGCAGCATAATGCGGGTCTTTCATGCGCTCTAAAAATTCCGGGTCATCATGTAACTCTTTCCCCATTTTCCAAACGGATATGGCGCCTGCAAATACGCCTATCATACAGGCCGGTATGCATACCTTCATAATATCACCTGCAGCACCCGGATACAGTAATATGGTTGCCAGCGCAGCGGTACACGCACTCATGGGGCTGCCGGTAAGGGCGATGTGCGAAGCAATTACTGATATGCTCAATGGCCTTTCAGGCCTGATGCGTTTTTTGGCAGATACTTCCGCGATAACCGGCAACACTGAATACAGTATATGCGAAGTACCTGCAAACAGGCAAAGAAAAAAAACGGTAAACGGCGCGTAAAATGTAATGCGGGAAGGGTTGCTGCGAATGATGCGTTCGGCAACGCTTACCAGGTAATCCATGCCGCCGGCGGCCTGCATAGCAGCACCCGTTGTAACAACCGCCATGATAATGAGCATCACATCCAGCGGTGGTTCCGTTGGCTTTATCCTGAAGACGAATATAAATATCAGCAAGCCAAACATACCCATTACACCCAACCCGATACCCCGCATGCGGGAGCCAATAAGTATCATCGCTAACAGGATAATTAACTGGATAATTATTAAAAGCATGGCAGGTAGTTTTGGTTTGAGGGAAGGAAATTAAGGATTTATTGCAGATTGCAGAAAAGTTCATTGGCCGGAACATTGTAACCTGTCAACTTCTATCATCATTTGCTCTTAAACTTTGCAATTGCCGTCTTTGTAAAATCGCTTAACACCAGCCTGCCGCTAATTGCTGCCCGTTCGTGCAGCAATTCATCCCAATGTTCCGTGCTATGCCAAAGCATTTTTTTCATTTCAGCCATGGCTTCCGGGTTTGAATGCGCTAAGGTATTGGCAAGTTTGGCAATAGATTCGTCCATCCCTTCCACAGTATCGTGCAGTTCAGAATAAAGCCCTTTTCTTCTTGCCCAGTCCGCACTATGCCAGGTATTGGCATCTATCCCCATTTGGGAGAAAGAAGATAACCCCATTTTTCTTTCAACGGCAGGCCCAATTACAAAAGGGCCTATCCCTATAGCAAGTTCGCTTAGTTTTACCTCTGCTCCTTCCGCGGCTATTGCGTAGTCTGCACCGGCGGCCAGTCCCACGCCGCCACCCACACATTTACCCTGTATGCGTGCAACCACAAATTTTGGGCATTTGCGCATTGCATTTATAACAAACGCAAAGCCACTAAAAAACTGCAGCCCTTCATTTTCAGTTTTAATGGCGGTTAATTCATTAAAAGATGCCCCGGCGCAAAACGCCTTATCACCTGCCGAGCGGAGCACTATTACATGTATATCATCATTATTGCCTGCATAGGTTATTTCATGGGCAAGTTCTGCAAGCAACTTGCCGGGCAGCGAGTTACTTTGGGGATGAAAAAATTCTATAGTAACTATATGGTTATGTATCTCTGTTTTTACATATCCATGCTGCAGGTGCTGCGTTTCTAAGATCATAGTTTATAGATTTGGAGAGAGATTGGTAAAGCTGCAAAAGTTCAACACCTCAGTAATTTCATCTATGTGTATGTTGCCGCCGTCATACCTGCGAAGGCAGGTATCGCTTAAATTATTACCATGCCTGGTTAACTTGAAAGATACCTGCCTTCGAAGGTATGACGGTTGATGCCTTTAAATGTCGAAATTATTTGAATCATTGCCGATGGCTAAGGTATAAAGAAGCAACTGACTACTTTATTAGCCAGTATAATTAATTTGTATAATACTGCCCGGCGGGTATTTTAAATACTACACTATGCAGCAGTTGCTGCCATTGCTTCATTTCATCGGCATGGGCATTTTGCCATTTTTCATAGGCGCTTTCGTTAGCCGATTCACCAAACAGCCATTCATTATACGCAGTAAATATCTTAGCTTCTACCAACTGCCTGTGAAGGTCAAATAAACGGAAAGGGTATTGTTTTGCAGCGCCGGAGTTAACCCAGTCGATGAGTAAGTTTTGACGGATAGCAGCAATATTTTGGATAGTGTCCCCGGAATTAAGGGCACTTTTATTTTTGATGAGAATATCAGTAAGCGCTTTTGTTACACCCTTGCTGCCCGAATTGATCTTTGCCAGGGTATTACCGGTTAACAGCTTTATATAATTTTGGTACAGCAGGTCCTTTATTTCTGCAGTGCGTGATGTAAAGCTCTCAATATTAACAAATATCTCCCCGTACAATAAGCTCCACAGCAGGTTGCCATTACTTGAATAATATTTTGCTGCATAATAGTAGTTGCTGTTGTTATTAACATCCGTTTTTATGCCCTTTTCCCAAACAATTATAGCTTCATCATAATTTTTACCGGTGTAAAGCAGGTGGCCGTAACCGCTGTACAATGCGCCGCTGGATGGAAATTTTTGCAAAGCCAGTTTATACATTTTAGCACCCGCATCTAATTCCGTAAGCGAATCATACACCATGCCCAGTATTTGGTAACACTGGTCGTCGGCATCGGCCCGCTGCGTTAACTGCTGCCCTACAACAAATGCGTTGCTAAAGTCGCGCCCAAGTACGTACATATATCCTTTATCCTTAAGCAGATCCAAATCGTTGGGGTTTTGCGTAAGCGCCTGCCCAAGCGTTAGCTGTGCAGAATCGAAGCGGCCCCGCTGTGCCTGCATTACTGCCGCAGTGCGAAACTCCTCCTTAGTTTGTGCAAACGCCGCACAATACGTCACTACGCCCGTAATGAGCAGTATAGCTTTTTTCATAGTCTGTTTTTTACTCGTATATCAAGTTGGTAAGCAGCCCATCACGCAATTTTGGCTCAAACCAGGTACTTTTAGGTGGCATTATGCTGCCGCTGTCAGCTATAGAAAACAGTTGCTCAATACTAACCGGGTATAAGCTAAAGGCTGCCGCCATTTCACCACTACTCACTCTTTTTTCCAATTCAGCCAGGCCCCTTATACCACCTACAAAATCAATGTTCTTGTCAGTACGCTGGTCCTGTATGTTCAGCAGTTTGCCTAACACGGTATTTTGCAAAACTGTTACGTCCAGCACACCAATTGGGTCATCCGTATAGGTGCCGGGCTTAGCCGTAAGCTTGTACCATTTCTTGTTTAGGTATAAGCCAAAATCGTGCAGCTTTACGGGTTTATGCGCTTCGCCGGTTTCCGCTATCTCAAAATCTTCCTTTAACGCCTGCAAAAACTGTTCCGGTGTGTGGCCGTTAAGTGTTTTTACCAGGCGGTTGTAGTCCATAATGCATAACTGGCTGGCCGGGAACAGCGTTGTAAGAAAGTAATCAGCGTTTGCATCTTTTTCTTCGCCAAGCGCTTTTCTCACCTTTGCCGCAGATGCAGCGCGGTGGTGTCCGTCGGCAATATAGGTGCAGGGTACTTCAGCCTCAAATAGCCCAGTTATCCTTTTCACAATATCGCTGTCGCTTACAATCCAGATGGTATGCTGTATGCCGTCGTCTGCCAAAAAATCGTACACGGACCCTTTTTTCATCCATTTTTCCACCACCTCGTCAATGGCGGCTACATTGCGGTATGCCAAAAAAACGTTACCGGTTTGTGCGCCAATGGTTTGCATGTGGTCAATACGGTCTTTCTCTTTATCAGGCCGCGTAAGCTCGTGTTTTTTAATAAGGCCGCTTTCATAATCATCCACGCTGCTTACACAAACAAGCCCGGTTTGGCTGCGGCCATCCATAATAAGCCGGTAGATATAATAACACTCCTTGTTCTCCCTGAAGAGTACATCGCGTTTAATAAAAGCTGTAAGATTTTCCTTTGCCCTTTCATAAATCTCTGCGGAATGTACATCGGTGTCCTCAGGAAGGTCAATTTCGCTTTTAGTAATATGTAAAAAAGATGCTGGATTGCCCTGTGCTTCAATTTTTGCTTCTGCACTGCTTAATACGTCGTACGGCTTACTGGCAACTTGTTTTGCCAATTGTGCCTGTGGCCTGAGTGCTTTAAAGGGTTTTATGTTGCTCATAAAGTTTAGATTAGTAAAAAAACCGGTTGCTCCATGCTTATTTATGAAGCATGTTTATCATTAAAATCTTTCATCAGGTTGCAAAGCGCCTCTACGCTGCTTAAAGGCAGCGCGTTATACATCGATACCCTCAACCCGCCTACACTTCTGTGCCCTTTAATACCAACCATCCCATTTTGTTTGCACAAGGCAAGAAACTCGTTTTCCAGCGCCTCGTCCTTTATGGTAAAGGTGGCATTCATAATGCTGCGGTCTTCTTTTGCTACAATCGGTGTAAAAACGGAAAGTGCGTCAAGTGTATTGTAAAAAAGGCCTGCTCTTTCTTTAGCCCTTCTTTCCATTTCGGCCAGGCCGCCTTCTTTTTTTATCCATCTTAATGTTAACATGGATACATACACCGCAAATACGGGCGGGGTATTTAATAAGGAGTTTGCCTCAATGTGTACCCTGTAGTCCAGTATGTTAGGTATCGGCCGTTTAATCTTGCCCAGCATATCCTTCCTCACTACCACAATGGTTACACCGGCGGCCCCCATATTTTTTTGGGCGCCTGCGTATATCAGCCCAAATCGTTTAAACTCCAGCGGCCTCCAGAAAATATCACTGCTCATATCCGCCACCAGCGGCACGGTTGTTTCGGGTATGGTATGCCATTCCGTTCCTTCCACCGTGTTGTTGGTGGTATAATGCAGGTATTTTGCATCGGCCGGTACCACAAAATCTTTAGGTATATAGGAGTGTTTTTTGTCTTTTGAAGACGCTATCACGTTCACATTACCAAACAATTTTGCTTCTTTTATCGCCTTGCTGCCCCAGATGCCGTTATCACAGTAAGCCGCTGTTTCGCCATCGTCCAGCAGGTTCATGGGTACCTGCATAAACTGCGTGGTTGCCCCGCCGTGCAAAAAAAGTACCTCGTGTTCATTATCCAGTTGCATCAGCTCTTTAATAAGCGATACAGCCTCGTTCAGCACATCCCCAAACCATGTGGTGCGGTGCCCAATTTCAAGTATGGATAAACCGGTATTATTAAAATTGATAATACTTTCTGCTGCCTGTGTTAACACCTCCTGCGGTAAAACCGAAGGCCCTGAATTAAAATTATGCATCTGCATCGCTTGCCTGTTTGAGGTTGCAAAATAACGGAATTGCCACGAAAAACTGTTTGATTTAACAAAACTAAACCCTTAACAAACACTTGTAAACCTTGTAAAGCAGGCAGCTTAAACCGCAATTTCTTACACACAAAATCTTATGCCCTTTACACTTTCCCGGGTCAAAAAAGGACGAAAAAGGAGGACAGGGGAGGAATAAGGAGGAAACATTTTAGCACCCGGTTTTTTCGCAACTGTTTGATAATCTTACCTATAGATCATCACAACGATGTAAAATGTGGTGATTTCGCCTTAAAACAAAACAAAAAATCGGTCAAAATTTTTTGCATCCTGTCCTGCTTCTCTGTCCCTGCTTCACATACTCAAAAAACTTCTTCATGGCCCGCTTTAGTTAACTGTTAACTACAAGGTTATTTGTAGCCTTAAACCTTATGCCTACACCTTTTACCTTCCTCACAGATAAATATATTTTTGCCCGTTTTGTGTCACTTTTTTGCCAACTATATTTTTGTAACCCCGTTGCAAATACTGAATGTTTTGGATATCTGCGCCCCCAATTGAAAAAATTAGCAGCAATGTAAAATCTTAACTACATTTAGTAACACCAAAAAACTTGCCATGCTTTCAGGAAAATTCTTTCTTGCTGTAGGTATAATAACGATGGCCATAAGCTTAATACAATGGTTTTTTATTGGTTTCCTGTTTCACAAATACCAGGCTTCAACGCCATCCACCTGGCGAAAAGAGAGTAGCCGCTCCTACGCTGCCAGTACATTTATTTCCCTGTTCTTCGCAGCCATGTTTGCAGTAATATTTTATTTGTGGAAAAACAAATATGGCCCGGTGGATATTTTGGATGGCATTGAGTTCGGTGCTGTTTTATGGCTCACTTTCTCTGTCACCACCGAGGTTGGCAATGCTGTTTATGTAAATTATTCACCCATGTTTGTATTGGGTAAATGTATAAGCAGCCTTATTGAATACACCACAGCAGGTATTTTGGCGGCTGTTATAATACCTTGAAAATGATGTAAATATCGCAAGTTACCACTAACCGCCTGCCGCATCCTGCGGCTTATCCACCTCAGCAACCCCGCCCGAAACAGCAAACTTCATCGCTTCGGCCGAATTAATATTGTCAAGCGGCTTTATATTCTTTTTAGGTACAATATAAGTTATACCGGTTATGGCGTACGCAAGCGGTACATAAACTACCACATGGTCAGCCAAATCAAAACTTAAAGCATCTGCCTGCGTAATAAAGCCGATGCGCCATACATCCGGGCCGTCCACGTTAACCAGCACGGGCTTGTCAAATTTCTTTTTATTGCCCGCAAATGCTTCCAAAAAATCTTTTACTGACGAATAGATAAACTTAATACCCGGTGTACGCTCCAGCACAGCGTCAAAAAAGTCTATTATCTTACCAACTATAAAAGAAGACGAAATGCTGCCTATTAAAATAACTATTACAACAACAACCAAAAATCCGAGCCCGGGTATATCCTTCAGGTCGGCCGTACCCTCGTTATGCCAGTCCGGGAAAAAATAATGCAGGATATTGGGAAGAATATTGTCTACAGCGTTAAAAAGCCATAATACAGCGTAAATGCTGATGCCTGCCGGCACAATAACTATAAGCCCCTGGAAAAAGAATTTAAGCAGCTGCCTTATGGTAAAGTTGTCTTTTAAGCGGCGTTTTTGTGCTGGCATGGTTGCGTTTTTAGTAATGAACTATGCAAAAATATTTTATTATAAAATAAATGCCGCCTTTAATCGTCCCCATTTTTTAAGAGGGGGTAATCCAACTTGTCGCAAAAAAAAGCTAAGGGCTTCTTCGCAAAGCCCCTCTGCCGCGAGGAGAGGGGTT
>FTJK01000076.1_pt4 | contig 20728 bp, 22 predicted proteins | sample 1658811 | NCBI WGS metagenome assembly FTJK01 (sample SAMEA3914857, study PRJEB12502) | metagenome | biome: forest; material: soil | place: USA | collected 2011-06-22 | depth 0.1 m
ATGTAAAGCTATATGCTGATAAAGCGCTTGCATTAAATGCCAGCCATGCAAGAGCAAACTATTTAGAAGGCAAGTGGAACTTTGATATTGTAAGCCTGCCCGGGCTTAAGCTTGCGGCCACAAAGGCGCTGCACAAGGGTTTTGCTGATGCTGATATTGACAGTGCTATAATATATATGGAAAAATGCCGCACTATCGAGCAGTATTTCGCGGCAAATTACCTGGAACTTGCAAAGGCCTATAAGTTTAAAAGGAGGCCTGCACAGGCTGTTGATGTGCTGAACAAATTAGTAAAACTGCCCAACCGCACCGCAAACGATGCGGCAATAAAAACAGAAGGGCAGCAAATACTGTCTGAAATGCAATAAGTTTTTCCCGTAAGTTTAACCTGCCATTTCAACCTGTTGCGCATGTATGGTATGCAGTACTTCCATAAACGCCGTTTTTTCTAAGGGCTTTATAAGCTGTCTCAGCACATGGTGTTTTTCAAGAATAGCATCGTCTATCCTGTCAATAGATGCCGACAAAATACAAAAATTTGGTTCTTGTTGTAAATTCAGGTCCTTTATACGCTTAATCACCTCAAAGCCATTCATTCCCGGCATATTAAAATCAGTCAGCACCAGTTCAGGGAATGGCCTTACAGAAAAAGCGTTTTCCTTTAACGAGGCAAAATAGTCAATAGCATTGTAGGGATTGTCGAACACGATTATTTTCTCGGCGCATTCGTATTTACGAATAAGAAGCTCATTTATAACGCCTGATAACTCATCATCGTCTATAATGACGATTTGATATAGTTTTTGCATGGATGTTTGGATTATTTGGATTGCAATAAAGGTAGGCCTAAATTTTAACACAGGTATAAAAAGAACATTAAAAAAATGGGCCGTTCTTAAAAAGGTCCGTCATTTTTTTAATTTATTGCGGTACAAGGCACGTTTTTTTCAAAAAAATACCGTTACATCATAATTTTGTTACCTTCATCTTAAAACTAACTATTATGAAATATTTACTTAAAAATGCATCTTTACTCTTTATCGTATTTGTGTTCGTCTTGTTTAGCGGCAAGGTTACTGCCCAGGCTACGCTAAATGCAGATACGGTAAAAGCCCAGCTTATCAAAGACTGGCAACGCGTTAAAGCTTATACTTTTGCCTATCTCAATACCATGCCTGCCGACAAATATACCTTTAAGGCGGTTGACAGCATACGCAGTTTTGCACAACAAATGCTGCACCTTGCACAGGGTAATTTTGGCTTAATGTCACGCGCCACCGGCCAGCAAAGCCCTGTGGCACGAATGATAAATGAAAAAAGCCTTAGTGCCCAAACCAAAGATTCGGTGGTATATTATGTGGGCGCGAGTTACGATTTTGCGATAAATGCCGTTACTGGCCTCGATGCAGCAAAATTGGGCGAAAATGTAGCGGGTACACCTTTCAATAGGCTGACGATAATAGAAAAAGCCATTGAACATCAAACCCACCACCGCGGACAGGCAACCATTTATATTCGCCTGCTTGGCATACGCCCGCCAAATGAGCAGTTATTTTAATAAAACAGCTTTTAGCTGTTAGGCAAGAAAATAAAATCTTTGTTATAGCAAACAAAAAAGAGGGCTGAGCCCTCTTTTTTGTTATTTATCAGGCGGCCATTTTCTTAAGTTCTTCTTTTGCCTGGGCAAACCAGGTGCGGCCAACGCGTCTTTCGCGGCTGGTAAGCTGCCCGGCTTCTTCTACCATTTCCCGGTATAGCTGGCGGGCCTCGGCATCTCTCCCCGCCTTTATCAGGAACAGCCCATACTGGAAGCGGGCTTCATAATTGGCAAAACGCCCTTTCATCATTTTAAACTCCGTTTCGGCCTGGGTGCTGTTTCCCGCTTTTTCAAGGGCAATAGCGTATAGTATATGGGCTCTGCTACGCGCGAATTGCGGCAGCTTGTAAATTTTTCTTGCAACGCTGATAACATCGTTGTAACGCTGGGCCTCAAAATAAGCAACAACCAGTTGGCCCAGTACATATTCATTTTCGGTAAATGCACCGGTAAGGCTGCTCTCATACATTTCTACCGCTTTATCACGCTGGCCGGCAGCAAGGTAAGCATCTGCCAATGCCACCCTGTTGTTAAACGTGTCAGAAAACCGCAGTTGCTGTTGTAGTTTTTTTATGCTGCCCGATGGGTTAAGCACAGCACCTATGCCGGATTGTACCTTCTGAAGATCCCTGCCGGCAAACATTTGCGTTGCTATATATATAATAGCGCCGAGCACCGGTAAAACAACAATAACCCATATCCAGCCGGTTTCCCGCCCCATGCGCAGGCAATGTATAATACAAATTGCGTCCAGGGCTATCGTAACATAATAAGGTATCGAAGAAAACATATATTTTAAAGGTTTCTGCCTTCAAAAATAAAGTTTTGGGAGGGTATTTGGGAAGATTTTTTAGGAGTGGCAGGGTAACAATTGTTTAGAAGTAAAAAACAAAAAACAACCGCTTTTGCTTACTGAACCTTCGTCAGCGGATCAACTATTTTTATAGCCTTATCATATTCTTTTACAATACCTTCCATTGGTTTCGTGCCAGGAGCGTGGTTCTTTTGAAAAGCTTCCACCACTGGTAAAGTCTTTATTATTTTCAAAACAGTGTGCAGGTCACTCAGGGTTTCGTTTTTTGCATTTATAGTATTTTGCAAAGCTGTATATTTTGAAATTCCTCCGTTATAATCAGCCTGGCTTTTGTTAATCAGTAATTCAATTCGATGCCTTAACAATGAGTCCTTTATATCTGGCAAATGGTTGGTGGCTGAAAAATAATACGCACTGTTTTTATTATTGTAGCCATCAAAAGCACTTGTTGAGTCATTCTTATTCTCCTGTACGTGTTTAATTTCGTCTTCCAGTGCCTTCAAGGCGGGGTTTTTATCCACTAACTCCTGGTACAGACTTTCTACCATGTCCTCGCCCCTTGTTTTAGTAAAGCTCACATCAACTGTTTCGGGTTGCAAAGCTTTTGGCGTTTCAGCTTTCTGACCATTTTCTTTCTTTGAAACAGGGCTATGATTGCAGGAAAAAAGCATTAGCGCAAGCAGCGCAATAGGTAAAAAGGGTTTCATATAGGGGAGTTTTTAATAAAGCAAAAATAACCGATGCTTACGGGTATCTAGCAAGCACGCCTATTTTTAACAGGGATTTTTAACCCCCTAAATATCTTTCAGATAATAACTAATGACCTAATGACCAATGACTTCTGTATTACTCGTAGCGGAGTGCTACAATAGGGTTAAGCCTGGATGCTTTTAATGCCGGCACCAAACCCGCAAGTAAACCCACGCCAGAGCAAATGATGATGCCTGCTATTACCCACGCCCAGGGTACCACAAAACCGGTACCCAGTATAAGTGAAAATGAGTTACCAATTAATACACCCAGCAAAATGCCAAACAACGCACCCATCAGGCTGATGATAGTTGACTCAAAAAGAAATTGTGCACGTATATTTCTTTTCTTTCCCCCAATCGCCTTTATTAACCCTATCTCGCGGGTACGTTCATTTACAGCTACCAGCATAATATTCATCAGGCCGATAGCCGCGCCAATCAATGTTATAAAACCAATGGCGCTGGCCGCCACAGTAATACTGCTTAGCAGGCCGATAAAAGTTTCTGCAATCTTGTCACTTTTGTCAATGGCAAAATTGTCCTCTTCATTTGGCTGCAGCTTACGTATAGCCCGGAACAGGGCGGTGGATTCTGACACGGAACCATTGATCTGCTGAACATCATTTGCCAATATCCCCAGGGTGAACGAGTTATTTGCGTTCTCAAGCCTGCGTACATTGTTATAGGTAGTAATAATAATATTGTCGGCACGCAGCAATGGGCTGGAGCCTTTGCTTTTTAGCACGCCAGCCACTAAATAAGGCACGCCACCTACACGCACTATTCTATCAACCGCCTTATCGGATGCAGTACCAAAAAGCTTTGTAGCAACATCGCTGCCCAGGAGGCATACGTTACGCCCGCTTATTACATCCAGTTTATTCAGGTTGCGGCCAACACTAACGCTGTAGGCGTTTACTTCCAGGTAGTTTTCATCACCGCCGCTAATCCTTACATTGGGGTTTGTTTTCTTTTCTTTATAATGAACCTCGTTACCACCAGGGCCGCTTAAAGCAATGCTCACAACACCGGGATAGGTAAAGTTTTGTTTAAACATTTCCGCTTGCTGCAAGGTTATTACTTTATCAAGGTTTGATTTTTTTTGCTTTTTACTCTTGTCTATTTTTTCGGTTTCGTTTCTATTCCCAAACCTGAAGCGTTCTTTGTAGGATATAGTAAAAGCATTGGCACCCATAAAGGAGAAGCTTTCGCGCAGCTTACCATTCATAGCCTGTATGGCTGTAATAATGCCAATAAGCGCCATGATACCAAAAGCGATTATGGCAACAGTTATACCGGTACGCAGTTTATTACCGCGTACTGTTCTAAAAGCAAGGGAAAATGAGTCGCTGGTGGTCATGGGGAAAGTTTGAAAGTTTTACTGTTTGAAGTTTGATTGTATGAGAGCCGTGAAACATTCAAACCTTCAAACACTCAAACTGCTAAACCATATAAAGATAATGCTGTTCTTCCTGATTACAGGGAAATACCATATAAATGGAAAACTGTTGCTATGAGTGGCTTAAAAATAAAAGTAGTTCAGCACCACAGTTGGGAAAATGCCAATCAAAATGATGACAGCTGACAACAAAATAAGGCCTAATTTGAATGATGGGTTAATTTCTTCCGTAGCGCCATCGCCCTCTTTAAAATACATTGCCTGTATAACCCTGAAGTAGTAGTAAACGCTTACAGCAGCAAACAATACCGCCAGCACAACCAGCCAGGTATAACTGCCTGTTTTAATAATGGAAGCCAGCATATAATATTTGGCAAAAAAACCGGCTGTTAATGGTATGCCTGCAAGCGATAAAAGGAAGATGGTAGTGGTTGCAGCCAATACCGGCTGCTTTTTACCAAGGCCGTTAAAACCTTCAAAAGTAAAATCTTTCATTTTTACCAGCACAGCAAAAATGCCAATGGTGGCCAAACTGTATGCAGCCGAATATATCAAAAGCCCTTCTTTGGCAAGATCATTTACGCTAAAAAGAGAGAATAGCATGAAACCAGCTTGTGCAATGCTGGAATAGGCAAGCATTCGCTTTACGCTTTGCTGAAACACGGCCGTTATATTACCGACCAGCAGTGTAGCCACGATAAGCACAGCAAAAAGCAACTGCCAGTTAACACCAAAAAGTTTATCGGCTTCCACCCCTGTTTCCGCCATCCTTATTTCGCACAATTTAATAAAAGCTACAAAACCTGCAGTCTTTACAACTGTTGCCATAAAAGAGGTAAATACGGTAGGTGCCCCATCATATACATCTGGGGTCCAAAAATGAAATGGTGCTGCAGATACTTTAAACGCCAGGGATACAAACAGGAACAACAGCCCTATTATTTCCAGGAAGGAGAGGCTTTTGCCTGCAGCACCCGCAGCTATCCGTACAAACTCCAGCTTAAATGTTCCAGTTCCGCCATACATAAGCGCTATGCCCATCAGCATAAGGCCGGTGGAAAATGCACCCATTAAAAAATATTTTAAAGCTGCCTCGTTGCTTTTCAGGTTCTTTTTGTCGCTGCCGGTAAGGATATATAAAGGGATAGACAATATTTCGATACCCAAAAACAACATCAACAGGTTGTTGTACGCTGAAAGAATAGAAACCCCGCAAAGCACAAAGAATATCAGTGTCAGGTACTCTGCCGAATACTTGCCATATTTCTCCATTTCTTTACCTGTAAGCAACACGTACACCAGCGTAGAGAAAATAGCGATCGTATTAAAAGCAATCCCAAAATAGCTGAAATGAAGCATGCCATAATCATTCACGTCAAACAGCAGAACGCCTTTGGCTTCCAAAAGATTGGCTGCCAGCAGTGTTAGTAAACCAAATGTTGCAATGTGCCTGTGGTAACTCCTGTTTGTGACAAGAAAACTGCAGAACATCATTATAACACCCCATACAGCCGAAAGTATAATTGCATTCATAATGTACTACTGAACTTTAATCAAATTTATTTTGGTCAACACCGTTTGCACGCTATCCTCTGTAAGCGTTATTACCGGTTGCGGGTAAACGCCCAATACAAAAATTATTATAACCAGCACAACAAGCACCAGCTTTACATTACCGGTTGCATCTTTAGCATATTCTGTTGCCGGCATCGTTCTTCCATAAAATATCTTCTGCACCATGTTAAGCGAATACACAGCGGCAAGTATAATGCTTATTCCGGCTATGGCCGCCATCCATATATTGTACCTGAACAGGCCATTAAACATAAGAAACTCGCCCACAAATGCATTGGTTAGCGGCAGCGCAATATTCGCCAATATCATTACCACCAGCAGTATAGCAAGGCCGGGGGCCCTTTGTGCCAGGCCACCTAATTCGCTGAATTTGCGTGTGCCTAGTTGTTGCTCAATAGCGTCAGCAACAATCCACAAGCCAATTACATTAACCCCGTGGTTAAACATTTGTATCATCACCCCTTCCATGCCCACTACCTGGTTGCTGAATATAGCGGCGCACATTAACCCAATATGCGCAATGGATGAATATGCAATAAGCCTTTTAATATCATCTTGCCTGATGGCTATGAAAGACGCGTAAAGCATGCCAATTACCGATAGTATTATGATAAGCTGCTCAAACTTGGCAACCGCATCAGGGAAAATTGGCAAAATCCAGCGGATAACCCCATATAATCCCATCTTAACCATAACACCGCTTAAAATCATTGTTACAGCAGTTGGCGCCTGCTCGTATGCATCGGGCTGCCAGGTATGAAACGGGAAGATGGGCATTTTTATAGCGAACGCAATAAAAAATAACCAAAATACAAAGTATTGTTGCGGCGATGTGAGTTTTACATGATAAAAGGCCTGCAGCGAAAAAGAAGTATCAGGCGTTTTAAAATGAATATACAGGATACCGATTAGCATTAACAATGAACCAACAAACGTATAAACAAAGAATTTAAACGTAACCTGTATGCGTTTTTCGCCGCCCCATTTGGAACAAAGAAAGTAAGCGGGTATTAAAGCAAGCTCCCAAAAAAAGTAAAAAAGCAACACATCAGAAGCGAGGAAAACGCCCATAAGCCCAGCCTGCATTAAAAGCATCAGGGCATAAAAACTGCCGGGCTTGCTGTATTCATTTTTATATATTGCACCAAAAACCAATGGCAGAGATACTGCAGTTAACAGGCAAAGCATTTTGCTCATTCCGTCCATTGCAAGCGAAAAGCGTGCGCCCAAGGCGGGTAACCACGATGTATCGTATGTCAGCTGTCCTTTACTATTAAGGGCAAATGCAGCAGCCACAGCTATACCTAATGTTATGACAGATGAAAGTAACGACCATATTTTAGCGCCTTTACTATGGTTAATAAAGAAAGCCGCAAAGCCGGTTATTAAAGGGATCGCTATAAGCAGAACTGGGATCATATTAGTCTTTTTCCTCTCCCTGCTAAAATATCTTTTGCAGGAATTGAACAATATTTATTTGGTTCCAGAATATTAAAAACAACACAACTATCGACAATACCATGAAAAGAATATAGTTACCCACCAGCCCGCTTTGCAGCAACCTTAACTGCCGCGAAGAATACTGGACAAAACGCCCAACTCCATTTACCACACCGTCAATGCCAGACTTTTCAACCACATTTTTCAGAACTCCGGCCAAAGCATTTAAAGGCCTTACAATAATGGCATCATAAATTTCATCCACGTACCATTTATTGGCAATTACTTTACCCAGGCCAGATTCTTCTTCGGCTGTTTTTTGATAGTTTTTATATTTATTCCGTGCCCAAACTATCGTCAAAACAATAAGCACGGTGCTTACACCCATATAAATGAGCTCGGTTGAAGGGCCGGATGCCGTGCCGCCTTTTTCTTTTATCGCGATTGATTGAGTAAATATCGGTGACAGGAATTTTTCAAGCCAGTTAGCATCTTTTACAAATACTTCGGGTATGCCCAGCAAGCCACCTAGTACAGCAAGGGTAGCTAACGCAATTAAAGGAATAGTAATAGCTGAGGGGCTTTCGTGCAGGTGATGTTCCTGGTCGTGTGTACCACGAAAACTGCCGCTAAAAGTCATTGTGTATAACCTGAACATATAAAACGCCGTAAGCAACGCACCACCCACCCCTATCCAATACAATACAGGATTACTTTCGAATGCCGCGGACAAAATAGCGTCCTTTGAAAAGAACCCGGAAAAAGGTGGTACGCCCGCAATAGCCAAACATGAAAGCAGGAAAGTAATTTGCGTAATTGGCATATATTTTTTAAGGCCGCCCATATTTCGCATATCCTGTTCGCCACCCATGGCGTGTATAACCGAACCTGCACCAAGAAACAAGCAGGCTTTAAAGAAAGCATGCGTCATTACATGAAACACTGCACTTGTATAAGCGCCTACCCCTAAACCCAAAAACATATATCCTAACTGGCTTACTGTTGAATATGCCAGTACTTTTTTAATGTCGTTTTGTTTTAAGGCTATTGTTGCAGCAAGAATAGCTGTGGCAAGGCCGACAATGGCAATTACAGTTTGCACAGCAGGCGCCATTGAGTATAATATGTTGCTGCGTGCAATCATGTAGATACCTGCAGTAACCATTGTAGCCGCATGTATTAAGGCTGATACTGGCGTTGGGCCAGCCATAGCATCGGGCAACCAGGTGTATAACGGTATTTGCGCGCTTTTACCGGTGGCGCCTACAAACAAGAGTAACGTTATGCCGGTAATATCACCAGGTGACAAGTTTTGCCCGGCTTGAGTAAATACATCTTCGTAGTTGGATGTGCCTAACCTGTCTAATATCCAGAATATAGCCAAAAGAAAACCAAGGTCACCTATTCGGTTCATAACGAAGGCCTTTTTGGCGGCGTAATTATAGTTATCGTTCTTAAACCAAAAACCAATAAGCAGGTAGGAACATAGACCTACGCCTTCCCAACCGATAAACATTATTACATAGTTGGCGCCAAGTACCAACATCAGCATAGAGAATACAAAAAGATTAAGGTATGCAAAGTACCGCGCGAAGTGGGGTGCCTCTTCATCATGCATATAAGAAGTAGAATATACATGTATGAGAAACCCAACACCGGTTATTATAAGTAAAAACAGCACCGAAAGCTGGTCAACCTGGAAAGCAAAATCAATTGTGAATGAGCTTGTGCTGATAAAAGTAAATATTGATGGAACCGGCAAAGCATTCCCAGTAGAGTTTACCTGCCAGAAAAGAATTACACTTAACACCAGAGAAGCAAGTATAGCCCCGCTGCCAATAATACCAATCAAGCCTTTTGACAACTTGTTTCTAAAAAGGCCGTTGATCAAAAAACCAAGCAACGGAAATAACGGTACCAGGTAAACTAAATCGTTCATGTGCCCAAATCCCCAACCGGGGTTTTAATTTATAAATACATTTCCGGCCTCCTTTTGCAGGTAAGCCATTAATTCTTCAACCTGTTCAAAAAGTTTACATCAATGGAATGTACATTCCTGTACATCATTACAATAATGGCCAACCCTACGCTTACCTCAGCCGCTGCTACAACCATAATAAAAAACACGAAAAGTTGTGCATCTGTTCCGCCCTGGGCAGTTGAACCCGCAACCGCTACTGACGGTGGCATTTTTGAGAATGCAACCAGCAATAGGTTAACCGCATTAAGCATCAGTTCAATACACATAAATATAATAATGGCATTACGGCGGGTTAAAGCCCCGGTAACGCCTATACAAAAGAGTATTGCTGATAATGTTATGTAATATTGAATTGACATGCCCTAAATCCCTAAAGGGACTTTTAAAGAGTTAAATAATATACTATTCCGGTTGCCTTGTCCCCTTTTAGGGGTTAGGGGCGACTGCCTAATCCTTTTTGCCTATTACTACGGCCCCTACCATCGCACTTAAAAACAGTACGCTGCTTATTTCAAAAGGCACAGTGTACTCCTTAAACAGCGCCATTCCCAAATTTTTTATCAACCCTATATCGCCTGTTTTTACTGTTGCAATCCTGCCGGTAATATCTGTAGCAGAACGAACTGCAGATATTAATACCGTAAGCAACAACCCGCCAGATACAACGCCAATAATTTTCATCCAGGCATTTTTTTGCGGGTCGGCTTCTGCATTTAAATTCATCAGCATTATTACAAAAAGGAATAACACCATTATAGCGCCTGCATATACAATAAGGTTAACTATTGCAAGAAACTGCGCATTAAGCAGGATATAGTGCCCGGATATAGCAAAGAAAACAACAATAAGCCACAGCACACTATGCACCGGATTTTTACTTACCAGTACCATAATAGCCGCGAATATCGCCAGTGCGCTTAAAAACCAGAATGTTATTTCTATAGTACTCATTTGCAATTAATCATTTGAGAACCTGCTTACCAGCAAGTTTAATTAGTTGTTTAACCCTTTTGCCTTTGCAAGTTCTTCAGGCTGTGTTTTAGGGTTCGGTATTAGCAGGTCTTCTTTGCCATAAATAAAATTTTTACGTGCAAAGTTTGCCGGCGTAAATGTTTCAGTTAAATAAATAGCATCTTTAGGGCAAGCTTCTTCGCAAAGGCCGCAAAAAATACAGCGCAACATATTTATTTCATACCTGGCCGCGTATTTTTCCTCGCGATATAGTCCTTCCTCACCTTCCTTACGTTCAGCACCTTCCATGGTTATAGCTTCGGCCGGGCAAGCAACGGCGCAAAGGCCGCAGGCAGTACAACGCTCCCGTCCTTCTTCATCCCTGTTTAAAACGTGCAGGCCCCTGAACACCGGGCTAAAAGGCCTTGTTTGTTCAGGATACTGAACAGTGGGCCTTTTTTTAAACATGTGGCCAAATGTGATGAACATTCCTTTTAACACTGCGGGTAAATAGATGCGTTCCCAAAACGTCATCGGTTTGCGGTCCACTTCCTGTACCCTGTTTGTTAATGCTTGCATATATTATTCCCCGGGGGAAATTTTATAAATTGATTGCAAAAATATTTTTATTGGCCATTGACACCAATTTTATCTGTTATAGTTTCCCAGGAACACTATCAATGCTGGTTCAACCACTGAACTACTGCACCTGTTACCAGCATATTTGCCAAAGCTAAAGGTATTAATCCTTTCCAGCCGAGATTCATTAATTGGTCGTAACGGAAACGTGGCAATGACCATCGTATCCACATAAAAACGAATATGAATATGCACACTTTTCCACCCAGCGCTACAACGCCTACAAATACATCCAACAGGTTGCTATGGTTAGCAGGATCAAAGAAAGGCATTGCGTACCCACCAAAGAAAACAGTGGCCATTATTACACTGCTGATGAACATGTTTATATATTCGGCAAATAAATAAAAGCCGAGTTTCATGGATGAATATTCCTGGTGATAGCCCATGTTTAATTCACTTTCAGCTTCCGGCAAATCAAAAGGCGCACGGTTACATTCCGCCAGAGCACAAATAAAAAATATCAGGAAACCCAAAGGCTGATACCAGAAGTTCCACAAATGCCCCGGCTGCATTTGCTGTTCAACAATATCTTTTAAGCTTAACGATCCGGTTATAAACAATAGTGAAATAAGTGCTATACCCATGGCCAGTTCGTAGCTTATAACCTGGCTGGCACCACGCAGTGCAGCCAACAGGGAAAATTTATTATTAGATGCCCAGCCACCTATCATAATACCATATACACCAAGGCTAACGACGCCAAAAATGTATAGCACACCTATGTTAATGTCAGTTATCTGCAGCGGAATGCTTCTTCCAAACATTTCTATTTTGTTGCCCCAGGGTATAACAGCACAGGTCATCATTGCTGTCATCATAGCCAGGCAAGGGCCCAAAATAAATAAGAACTTATTGGAACTATTGGGAATAATCTCCTCCTTAAAAAAAAGTTTACCTCCATCCGCTAAAGGCTGAAAAATGCCCCAGGGCCCCGCGCGGTTAGGCCCAACACGGTCTTGCAGCCATGCAGCTATTTTGCGTTCAGCGTATGTTTCGTACATGGCTATCACCAGCGATGATAAAATTATTATCGCTATAAGAACAAACTTCTCTAACAAATAAATCCAGTCTAATGCAAGTAAAGTCATTTCTAAACTTTTATAAAAGATTTGATCAATTCAAGCAATTTATTCGTTTCTTCTATCAAAGGAAAAATTTCTTCCTTTTTCAAGATTAAAAAATCAGAATAATCAGCATCCTGCCTGTTACTAAACAATAAATCATACAACTCCCCATCTTCCCGTCTCAACCGCTGCGTTTTCACAAAAATGGCATGGAATTTAATTCTTGTGCCATTATGCGTTTTATTGTCGCTGTTAACCGATGCAAGATATGCTGAAAGCATATAAAACACAGCATAATACAACCTGTTGCAAACAAGGTTCCATTCATTTTCAACAGCCGCGACCTTCGCCATTCTAAATGCAGTATCCGCCCTGTCAATCCGGTATTTTACCAGTCTTTCTATGTCATTCATAACACAATGCCGTCTTTTTCAATTTCCTTAAAAAAAGAGGTTATTGAAAACATGCCTTGCCAATCCTGCTTATTTTTTACTATTGGGCTTATTCCAACCAGGTATTCCAATTCAATCGGTAAAATATTTTTAATGATTTTTTTCTTTAAATCGCTTTCTACATTTTTATCAGTGAGTATCAGTACATCCCAATCGCTCTCTTCATTATAATCTCCTCTGGCCCTTGAGCCAAATAAAATCACCTCAGCACCCGAGTCAACTAATGCAACGGCATTTTTAATTTCAATTAATATTTTCTTTCCCGTATTCATTAATTAAAGTCATCCGAATGTGCCGGGCCTTCAATCAAGCTCAAATCTACCGTTGGCTTATTTATCTGGCTAACATCATGAATGTTCAAAAATATTCTTGGCTTGCTGCCATGCATTACTTCCTCAATTGTTTCATGTGGCTTTTTAATACCAACGTAGTGCCCTTGCGCTATAACAGAGTGCCTGTCTATTTTAGTTGGCCCTTCAATCACCCAGTCATTTATGTGTTTTTTCTCAAAACGGCATTCATTACATATCCAGCCTGTTTTGCCGTTTGATGCCTCTTTAATTTCGCCCCACTCATCTTTCCTTGCCGTTACACGAAAAACCTCATCACCCCTCATCCACAACTGAACTTCGCCGCAGCATTTGCTGCAATTGCGGTGCGCATCAACAGGTTTGGTAAACCAAACACGGTTTTTAAACCGAAAGGTCCTGTCAGTTAATGCACCCACGGGGCAAACGTCAATAACATTGCCTATAAAATCGTTCTCCAGGTTTTTTTCAATAAAAGTAGCTATCTCTGAATGATCGCCCCGGTCTAATATACCGTGCTCCCTTGTTTCAGTAAGCTGGTCTGCTGTAAATACGCAACGGTAGCAAAGGATGCAACGCGTCATGTGTAACTGAATATATTCGCCCAGGCTATGCTTTTTAAATGTACGGCGCTGAAACTCGTACCGGGTACCTGCCTTGCCATGTTCATAACTAAGGTTTTGCAGGTCGCACTCTCCGGCCTGGTCGCATATTGGGCAATCCAGCGGGTGGTTTATCAAAAGCATTTCTACCACGCCGGCTCTTGCATCAAGTACCTTAGGGCTGGTTATATTCTTAACTTCCATCCCATCCATTACCGTAGTCCTGCAGCTTGCCTGCAGTTTAGGCATGGGGCGGGGGTCTTTTTCAGAACCTTTTGAAATTTCCACCAGGCATGTACGGCATTTGCCACCGCTGCCTTTTAGCTTACTGTAAAAGCACATAGCTGGTGGGGCCACTTCGCCACCAATCTTGCGTGCCGCTTCCAGTATGGTGGTACCGGCAGGCACTTCAACAGTAATGTTGTCTATAGTTACTTTAAATAATGGAGTATCAGCCATTTTTTAATTCGTATGTGTGTTATAATTTCCCAATTGTGCAAACATCGTCATAATATTCGCTCAAATCTACTTTGTTTCTTCTTTTAATATAAGGCATTTAACCCGTTCTATATATCTATCAATGGTATAAAAGCTTTCGTACAATTGCCTGCCATTCATTGCTATGTCATCCCGCAATTGCCTGTTATTTACCAGCAAAGATATTTTTTCTGCCAAATCATCGCTGTTTCCTGTTTCAAAAAGCAGCCCTGTTTTGTTATTTGTTATCAATTCTGGTATCCCGCCCACATTTGATGCTATCACCGGCACCCCACATGCCATTGCTTCGATTACCACTGTTGGCAAATTGTCAATCCTGCTGGGAACCACAAATGTGTACAAAGAGCTGATAAATCTCCGCATTTCATCATACGGCACCGAACCGATAAACCTTATTTCTTTCTCCCATCCTTTATTCTTAATATGCTCCTGCAACTTCTCCCTTTGTTTGCCACTGCCTGCTATTTCGAGGCTGATTTTTAATCCATCATCAAGAAGTTCCCCCACTGCCCCTATCAAAACATCTATTCCCTTTGAATAATCACATCTTCCTGCAAATCCAATTTTCAATCCTTCGTCAACGGCATTGACCTGCGAATCAGGAATACCATTATGAATAACCGTTATTCTTTCGCCGTCAATTTTGTGATATTTTATAATTTCCTGTTTCGCATATTCAGATACAGCAATTATATTGCCCGCCATCCTGTACAATATCCCTTTTCTAAAGATCGCCAGCCTGTCTTTAAAGCCCAATTTATTGTCAGTTGTCGTATCAAGACTGTTTTGCTCTATCAGCGTATGATAATAAATATAGTTATTCTTTATTCCAAAGAGCTTTGAGCAAACCACGCAAACATTAACCGCTGAAAAATGTGCAAGAATAATATTTGGCCGGTATTTTTTTATAAGCTTACCTAAAAAAACAAAATCCCTCAACTTTACAGGCCTCTTATCCGGCCAGTCATACACCTCAAGATTCTCATTTATTCTCTCATATTTATTTCTCGGCCCTTTCCCATTCAAAAAAACCACTGTATGATGCTGCGACAAATTTAATGCAAGATGATATGAAAGATTTGATACAGATATCAAGCTCCAGTTATGGGCTATGAATATTACTTGTTTATCTTTCATCCAGTCCTGTATAAATTTTGTTTATGCCAGGCTTTGTAAAAACTCCCTTACATTTTGAACATGCCTGTCTATATCAAAATTTTGCTCAAAACTTTTTTTCGCATTTACAGCCATGCGGTTTCTTATGTCGGGGCCATTGATTAAGACCGATATTTTACTTTTCCAGCTCTCTTCATTTTCGCTCTCACATAAAAAACCGTCTACACCATCTTCTATCATTTCGGGTATCCCTCCTACATTTGAAGCTATTGCCGGCACCATACATGCCTTTGCCTCAATAATCACAGTTGGAAAATTGTCCATCCTGCTTGGCACCAACAGCGCATATGCGGTAACCAATTGCTCAAACAGGGCTTTATAGCCTGTAGCCTTACCCGGCATACTAACTATATCTTCCAACCCTTCATCCCGGATTATTTGTTTCCAATTTGCTTCTTCCAGGCCATATCCGATAAGGCTCAGCCTGAATGATGGATATTCATTTTTTAATGCCTTGCAACATTTTATAATGAAATCCCCCCCTTTTGCATGATCGAAGCGCCCCAAAAACAAAAACCTTTTTTCTCCGCCACGCCACGCCTGGGCTTCAATTTCAACAGGCATCAACATACCGTTATTAATCACTTTCACATTGCTTTGCGGCTTATGCAAAAATTTAACCGCGTCTATTTTACCAACCGCATTTAGCGCAACAACTTTGTTGGCAAAAAAATAAGCAAATTTGGTTCTTTGCAAAACAATTACCCTTTTCCAAAACGATTTTACCTGGTCTTTTAATTGGTTGGACAAGGTATGATACCATGCCACCCGGTGTTTTACCCCCGCCAGCCATGCACCCAACATCGACACCCTGATGCTGCTAAAATGGCTCATTACCACATCAGGCTTAATTTTAAGAAAAAGACGCCAGCAAAACCAAAGATCTTTAAACTTAGTAGGCCTTTTATTGGGCCAATCCATTACAGTTAAATGCTCATTTACCTTTATTTCTTTCGCCCCTATTCTTGCCTGCGACAAAAACCAAACATCGTATTCCCCAGATAAAGCTATAGCCAGTTGCCTTGTTTGATTGTTGATACCTACTTCTATCCAGCTATGCGCAATTATTATCTTTTTTCGCTTCATTAACCAGATATTGTTTTTCAAAGAACATAATCTTTTCAAAAGCCATATCACGCAGTCAAAGCCTTGCCCATATCCGCATAATGTGCCAAGCCATAATTTTTGGTAAGGCATTCCTGGGGGTTAAGCACATGCCATTCAAACTCGTCCCTAAAATGACGAATCGCCGCAGCTACAGGCCATGCAGCAGCGTCACCCAACGGGCAAATTGTGTTACCTTCAATCTTGCTTTGTATATCCCATAAAAGGTCAATATCACTCATCTTGCCTTTACCATTGTCAATGTTTTTCAGTATTTTCTCCATCCAACCAGTACCTTCCCGGCACGGTGAGCATTGCCCGCAACTTTCGTGGCGGTAAAACCGGGCCAAAGTATAGGTGTGTTTAACAACACACTGGTCCTCATCCAGCACAATAAAACCACCACTGCCCATCATACTGCCGGTTGCAAACCCACCATCACTCAAACTTTCATAATTCATGTACCGGGTTTCTCCCTTAGCTGTTTTCAGTAACAGGTTGGCGGGAAGTATGGGGACTGATGAACCACCGGGAATACAAGCCTTTAATCTTTTCCCGTTAGGGATGCTACCGCAATATTCCTGGCTGTATATAAACTCCTCAACTGAAATGGTCATGTCAATTTCGTACACACCGGGTTTATTGATGTTACCACAAGCGGAAATAAGTTTAGTGCCGGTTGAGCGCCCTACCCCAATTTTTGCATATTCGTCGGCACCCATATTTATAATAGGCACTATTGCTGCCAATGTTTCAACATTGTTTACCACGGTAGGCCTGTCCCACGCGCCTTTTACAGCAGGAAATGGCGGCTTAATACGCGGGTTACCGCGCTTACCTTCCAGGCTTTCTATCAAAGCAGTTTCTTCGCCGCATATATAAGCACCCGCACCGCGGTGTACATATATTTCGCAATCGAAGCCACTGCCCAAAATGTTTTTACCAAGAAAGCCATTTGCTTTTGCTTCCCCAATGGCAAATTCTAAAATATCTGTTATCCAGGCATACTCGCCACGTATATATATATAAGTAACATTGGAGCCCAGCGCAAAAGAACTAACGATAAGCCCTTCAACCAGCAAATGGGGCAAAAACTCCATCAGGTACCTGTCTTTAAAGGTACCGGGTTCACTCTCATCTGCATTGCAAACCAGGTGACGGGGCACGCCTTCAGGCTTTGCTATAAAACTCCATTTTAACCCTGTAGGAAAACCGGCGCCGCCACGGCCGCGAAGCCCGCTTTTCTTTACTTCCTCTACTATCGACTCAGGCGTCATCTCTTTCAAGGCTTTTTCCACGCTGCGGTAGCCACCGTTTTTGCGGTACGCTTCGTAAAAGCGGATGCCTTCAATATGATCGTTCTCTAGTAATACTTTTTTCATGCCTTATGCTTCTCTAAGAGTAAATTTTGTTTCTACCTGTTACCGGCTTATAGTATAAGCACAGTTTCGATTTAGTGTCTATTTCAACGGTTCAATTTTTGTAAATGTTCCCAATCCTGTTTCACTTAGGGATTACCAGTTTTTTCAAGCTCCCCCTGGTGTATACTTGCCCACTCAACTACCAGTGCCAAAGCCTTTGGAGGTAGATATCCTTCGATAACTCCAAATCCCTTTATCGATATTTGAGCGGAATATTCCCCATATTCTGCGTGAAAATGTGGGAGTACATGATCGCCAAAATACATCTTAATCAGTATGCCATAAAAGCTGCTTATTACAGGCATATTCTTCAAAAGATTTACCGATTAATTGTAAATAAAAGGCATCCGGATCCACATCAATTTCGCAAGTCCACTCTATCTTTTTATTGGTGTCGATTCTAAATGCTTTGAAATTTTCCTCGTTATTCCAATATTCAAAAACACCTTTGCCTTTCCAATTACCTAAATCAATTACTCCACTTATCCCGTCTTCAAATTCAAGCAATAGTTTATACCCTGGCAAGGCAGTTGCTGATTTTAAATATGGAATCAACTTGTTCATACCATTAGTTATTTACTGCAGCGCGTTGCCTGCATTCTTCTATTAATTGATCTACTTTTTCTTTTGTAAGATGCTCACGGTATGTTTTGCCCAACTGCATCATGGGGGCATAACCGCAAGCACCGAGACACTCCACTGTTTTTAAAGTAAATAAACCATCTATTGTTGTTTCGCCCGGCTTTATACCCAGTTTTTCGCCAATATAACTTATGATATCATCGCTGCCGTTAAGCATGCAGGGGCCTGTTTGGCAAACCTCGAACATGTATTTGCCTACGGGCTTAAGATTGTACATGCTGTAGAAGGTAGCCACTTCATACACTTCAATGGGTTTTATATGCAGTAACTCTGCAACATAGTCCATTGTGTCGGAGCTCAGCCAGCCGCCAAATGTATCCTGCGCTATATGCAGTACAGGCAACAATGCGCTTTTTTGTTTACCGGCAGGGTAGCGGGTAACTATCTCGTTTACCTTATCTAATTTTTCCTGTGAAAACTGAACGCTCATTTATTTTGAGTTATTTTCTTTTTTAAAAACAGGTTCAATACTATTACTCCAAATAGGCCTTTGGTATTGGGTTATCTTTTCTTTCAGAATCAAATATCCATGATGTTATCCAAAAACGCGTTCCATCAAAATATAATTCAACACTGTTTATACCACGTTCTATAACCGGGCCGCTGGCTTCATTTCTTGATTCATACGTACTAAAAACATGGTATATCGCGCCAAATTGCTCTACTTTCCGGCTTATTTCTTTTTCATCGAAACCATTTCTTTCTAAAAATGCGTCAGATTGTTTATGATACTCCTTCAATGTGATATAATGTAGTACTGATTTACCATTTTTATCAACACTAACCATGCCTACCCCGGCATTTTTTATATGTAAAAGGCTATCGCGTTCGTAACTAACTTTTTCGCCCTTTTTTACTGTTACCACATCGTAATATGCCTTCATTATGCCATCAAGGGTGCCTACGTTGTCGCCATACTTAGTTGTAACCTGTGCATCACTTACCTGCCAATTTACAACAGTAAAAAAAACGGCAAATAACAGTATTCTACTTTTCTTCATGTTACAGTTTTAAGCATCCATTTCTCCCGCAATCAGGTTAAGGCTGCTCATGGTTATAACAGCATCGCTTAACATTGTGTCTTTTGTAAGCTCTGAATAAGCCTGGTAATAAATAAAGCAAGGCCTGCGAAAATGTAAACGGTAAGGCGTACGGCCGCCATCACTTATTAAATAAAAACCAAGCTCACCATTGCCGCCTTCCACGCTGTGGTACACCTCGCCTTTGGGTATTTCTGTTTCGCCCATTACTATTTTAAAATGCCATATCAGGGCTTCCATTTTGGTATAAACGTCTTCCTTCTTAGGCAGGTAATATTCAGGCACCTCAGCATGATATACTTCTGCATCCGCCCCCTTAAATTCCTGTATTTTTTGGTATGCCTGGTTAATAATCTTTAGCGATTGCCACATTTCCTGGTTGCGCACCAAAAAACGATCATAGCAATCACCGGTTTTACCAACAGGTATGGTAAAGTCAAAATCTTCGTAACTGCTGTAAGGGCTGTGTACGCGTACATCATAGTCCACACCTGCCGCACGCAGGTTGGGGCCTGTAAAACCATAATTCAGCGCCCTTTCTGCGGTTATCGGGCCCGCACCAATGGTGCGCTCCATAAAAATGCGGTTGCGTTGTAACAGGTTTTCAAACTCCTTCTGTACACCCGGGTATTCTTTTAAAAATTTCTCAAGCTTGGTAAAGGCGGTGTTTGTAAAGTTCCTTTCAAAGCCCCCTATCCTGCCAATATTGGTTGTTAAGCGGCTGCCGCAAATTTCCTCGTATATTTCGTACACCAGCTCGCGGTATTGCATCACATACAAAAAAGGAGTAAAGGCACCTGCATCTACCCCAACCACGGAGTTACAAATAAGATGGTCAGTAATTCGCGCCAATTCCATGATGATGACACGCAGGTAATCTACACGTTTAGGTGTTTTTACCTTCAGCAATTTCTCACAGGTCATGTGCCAGCCCATGTTGTTAATAGGGCTTGAACAATAGTTCAACCTGTCGGTCAAAGTGGTAATTTGATACAGCGGCCTGCGTTCAGCCAGTTTTTCAAAGGCGCGGTGAATGTAACCCACCGTTTGCTCTGCTGATACAATACGTTCCCCATCCAGTTCCAGTATATTCTGAAAAACACCATGCGTAGCCGGATGCGTAGGCCCCAGGTTAAGCGTGGTGGTTTGCTTCTCAATCGAGCCTTCCGGCAGTTTAATATGTTTTTCCTTCGGAAATAATAGTATGTCTGACATATGACCCCCATCCCCTAAAGGGGAGTTTTTAAACCCTAAATCCCTAAAGGGACTT
>FTJK01000215.1_pt4 | contig 19943 bp, 16 predicted proteins | sample 1658811 | NCBI WGS metagenome assembly FTJK01 (sample SAMEA3914857, study PRJEB12502) | metagenome | biome: forest; material: soil | place: USA | collected 2011-06-22 | depth 0.1 m
GTAACAACCACCGCAAATTTTTTCGACATGGGCGGGCACTCTTTGCTTGCAGTGCAGATAATGACAAGGATTGAGAAATTAACCGGTAAAAAATTACCTATCTCCATCCTGTTTGAGTACCCTACCATTGAAATGCTAAGTGCTTATATAGAAAAGCAGAATATAGCTAAAAATGCCTGGAAATCCCTGGTAACAATTAAACCATCCGGCAACAAAGTTCCATTTTACATTGTGCACGGTATCGGCCTGAACGTGCTGAATTTCAAAAATCTTAGCTTGTACGTTGACGCCGAACAGCCGGTTTTCGGGTTCCAGGCTAAAGGACTGGATGGCATTGAAGAACCACTGGAGGATATAGTTGAAGTTGCTAAATATTATGTTTCTGAATTGATAGCACACAATCCGTCGGGACCGTATGCTATTGGCGGATATTCAATTGGCGGCTTTATAGCCATGGAAATGGCCCACCAGCTTAGCCTGGCCGGGCGGGATGTAAAATTTTTGGCAATATTTGACACTGATGCGGACTACACTAAAGATGGCAGCCGTATAATGCCACAAAAAATAAGCGTGGCAGAAATTACCAGGTTTTCAAAATTATTAATCAAATACCCGGCTCAAACCATTCATAGCCTGAAACGCCATTTTAAAGAACCTGAAAATCCCTATGATCAGCTGGTACTGTCGCTCAAATCAGACTCCGGGAGCTTTTATGACCACATAAAGCAAATCAGGGTAAAGCTTGAGTCCGCTTTTCAGCAATACCGAATGCAGCGGTTTGATGGCCCTGTCTATCTTTTCCGTGCAGGCTACTCTATACATTTCACTAAAGACAGGCAATATTTAGGATGGCAAAAGTACACGAAAAAAGAAGTAAAGGAGTTTGAGGTGCCGGGGGATCACAGTACAATATTTAACGCCAAAAACGCTGTCGTATTAGGCAACCTGCTTCAAAATGCGTTAGACAATGCCTTGGAACGCGATGTCGTAATTGCTTAAACCTGTAACTATGACTATAAAGCCAATAACCGCAGACGACATTGAAGAGTGTGCAAGAATGTATCTGCGGGCCTATAACCAGCCACCCTGGAATTATAATTTTACCTATGAGAAAGCCGTGAAATACCTGGCAGAATATTTCGAAAGAAAACGCTTTACAGGGTTTGTATTAATGGAAGGCAGCCAGGTAGCCGGGGCTCTGTTCGGGCATGCTAAAACCTGGTGGACAAACGATCTTTTATACGTAGACGAATTTTTTATTTCACCAGACAAGCAAAGGCTGGGGTACGGCAAGCTTTTGCTGGATCATACCGAAAAATATGCCAGGGCCCAGGGTTACGAAGTAGTTGCACTGCTTACCAGCAAATACATGCCCGCCATGAAGTTTTACAAGAGTATAGATTTTATTGCTGCAGAACATTTCGTTTTCCTTTTTAAACCTTTAGGAACACCTTCCAAATAATTAAAATTCAACCTTTATAATTTATCACCCTGCACCTCACTTAGGGTTAGGGCATTAGTTTGCCACGCTGCCAAACTAATGCCCCTTTAAATAAATTCCATACAAGAACGGTCTTAAAACGGGCTGCGCAAAAATGCCTGGCGCCATCCAATGTCTGTACCTGCCTTACATTGGCTTCGGCAATGGTTTAGTTAACGTACGGTGTTCACTAAACTTTGCAATTTCCATTCAATATTATATACTGCTGGTAATATTTCCATAAACGAAATTACTCGTTAGCAACATGTTTATGATTATGTGGTATGTTTTGACCATGCTGTTAAACATGATTGCAATATTTTAAGTTTACTGTTGCATAATTTTACGATCAACTAAAGTGTAAGTTGAATTGATGTTATTGGTGCAATTATTGGAGTCATTATAAAAATAATTTGAAAAAAAATGATGCCATTCCCCAACAGCCGCTTTTATCAAAATTTAATTTCTTTTAAAGCCCAATGTTTACAAGGGTTTCCAATAAAAAAAACTACTTTTACAATTCAGTATACGGCTTTTCTCTTTTCCTTTGTGCTGTGTAGAAATGTGGAATAAGTTTCACCACATCCTTTCAATTCCCCGCAACGCCTTTCAAAACAACGGTAATTAAGATACATTTTTCGCCTGTTAAAATTTTCAACATTTTTCATTATGGAACCATCTAAATACGCGTTTGTTGCAATGATATTTGTTTTGGTTTTTAGTTGTAGTAAAAACCTTGATACCCCGGCCCAAACTTTAGATGTGGCTGCACCTTTATCAACTGCAGAAGTTACTATGAGCATGGCAACCACAGTTTTAACCGGTTTAAAAGGTGATGGCAGCGATGAAACCAAAACTATACAGGCTGCTATTAATGCAAACGCTGGAAAAATACTGGTAATACCTGCAGGAACATATTTTACCGGGCAGCTCAAACTTGTTTCGAACCTGGTACTTAAAGGATCAAACGTTAAGCTAAGGATGGTGCAGGGCCCGCTGGATAACAGGATGATAAGCCTTAAAGAATTATCCAACGTTGAAATATCAGGTATTGAAATAGCTTTAAACGGAATAACCGGCAGCATTTGGGATGGAACAGCCGCTATAGAATTGCAAAACTGCAGTAATGTTAAAATACATAACTGCTTTATACACGACAATACCTATGTTGCAATCCGGTTGATTGGAGGTAATAACAATATACGGATCAGTAATAATTTTATTGAGAACACCGATGTTGGTGTACATACAAACAACACTAACACCAATATTAATATAGTATCCAATACAATATCAAAGGGTACGTCTGAAGGCGTTACAATTTACGGATATGATAATCAAAATTACCCCACAAATTTTTTGATTGACAGTAACATTATTACAGGGAAGAAAAACTTTGGGATTAATATCCCGTTCGCCAAATTTGGCACTATTACCCACAATACTATAAAAGATTGTTACGGTGGCATTACCCTGCACGATCCAGTTTCCACCGGGAATGATAATTATTATACAACGGACATGACGATTAAGAACAATGTTATTAACAACGCTACTTTTGGAATAGTATATGTAGGGGACAGAACGACGATAACTAATAACCTGATAAGTAATATTCAGCAATCAGGAGTAAGCATAAACAATTTTACAAATACCAGCATCATCACCACTGGTGTAACGGTCAATTCAAACACAATGACCGGCACGGGCCTTGCGGGCGGAGGTGCCGCAGGCATATCTATTAATAACCTAACCGCCTCGGATATATCCGGTAACTCAATAACCTCCTGCGGGCAATCTTCTTCCTCAATCAGGTTTAACGGTAACTGCAGCAATATAACCATTACAAGCAACAATTGCGGCAACGGCATGCTGCAATCGCCAAATACTACTTACCCTTCAACAATAAAAGTAATGAAGAATACTCTTCCGCAAACGTATTTCCCGGTTTCCGCTTCATCGTACTCCAATTTTCACCTGATTGTATCTGGCAACAGGTACACATCAGATACCACTTACAATACCGCCCCTGATGACAGTGGAAAATATAATGACATAAATTCGTTTTGCATTCGCACACAATACTCCTTGGCGGCGGGTACGGTAAGATATATTGTGCCAAGCTGGACAGGCAGAGTGGTTACTTTATATAGCACCAACTCCTTTACAGTAGAGCAAGGCAATAACCTTGTATTAAAAACCGGGGCTGGTTCCGTGGCAAAAGTTCCCGTAAAAGGGCGGATATCCCTGCAGTTTGATGGACAGTGGTGGAAAGAAGTATCGCGCAGCTTCTAAAAAATCTTTTCAAACCAAATATTCAGGCTATATAATTTAATATAGAAAATAATCTGCTGCAGGTGCCACCGTTTTATGGCAGTCTTTTTGATATTCTAACTGAAGTACATAAATTCAACAATTCCTTTGATGTATTTCAGACTACTTTGTATATGCTGCTTAAGTGCCTTTTCATACACGTTATTTTGCCAGCCGGTATGCAATGGTAAAGTTGTGGAGCCTGTTGTACATATTACATTTGGCTCCGGTCAAAATCCCGGTTCTCCGCTGCCCGCAGGTATGACTACTTACCAATATAAAGGAGCAGATTGCCCAGACGACGGTTACTACCGTATTGTAAACAGTATTACAAGTTGCTTTTATGGCGACTGGCATGCTGTTATGCATGATCATACGGGCGATTCCGACGGGTATTTTATGCTGGTAAACGCATCCTATGGGCCCGGCGACTTTTTTTTAGATACCGTGAAAGGCCTTTGCAGCAACAATACTTACGAATTTAGTGCCTGGTTACTTGAAATTGATACACCAACAGCATGCTCCTCCGTCGGCCTCAGGCTGCCTAACATAACCTTTAGAGTTGAAAAAACAGATGGTACCCTGCTTCAGAGCTACAATACCGGCGATATCCCAGCGAGCACGGACCCAACATGGGTGAGGTATGGCTTTTTTTTTAAATCCGCAGAACCAACCCTGGTGTTGCATATTATTAATAACACCGCCGGCGGTTGTGGCAATGATATAGCAATGGACGACATTACCTTCAGTGCATGCAACCCTGTTGTGGTAACTAATATTACAACAGGAACGGCGCGGGACGGTACTAATATTTGCTTTGGCAAAGACACCTCCATTAATTTTAGTGCCAGTATAAATGGCGGAAATAACCTGCAGTATCAATGGCAAAGCAGCAACGATAACGGCAAATCCTGGGCTAATATCGGTGGTGCAACTGACACTCTGCTTACGGTAAATTTCTCGAAAAACGTTGTGCCAGGTGTTTATTTAAACAGGGTGATGGTTGCCGAATCGCCTGACATCAATATTCCTCAATGCCGCATCATGTCAGATAGTAACATCGTGGTAGTTAGGCCGCTTCCGGTGCCATCCATAACCAGTAATTCCCCGTTATGCCCGGGCGGCAACTTATCGCTTTCTGTTTCGGGTGCAGACTATTACAACTGGACCGGGCCCAATAATTTTACGTCTGCAAACAAGGATGTAGCCATCACGCAGGTGGGCGCACCAAACGGGGGAAAGTATTTTGTAACGGCGTCATCTTCATTTGGGTGCGCGGCTAAAGATTCGGCAGATGTTGTTGTAAACCCCTCTCCTGAAATAACCGTAAGCGCTGGTTTAAGTATTTGCGAAGGCACCTCCACCCAATTGCATGCCACAGGCGGGGGCACATATAAATGGTATCCGTCAACCGGCTTATCAGGTGACACCTTAGCAAACCCGTTTGCTTCGCCGGCAGATACTACAAAATACCTTCTTACTGTTACCAATCAATTTACCTGTACGGATACTGCATCTGTTAATATAAATATATTGCCTAAGGCCAGGGCTGATGCAGGCCAGCCCAGGCAACTTACCCAGGGGCAGTCCATTACGCTAAACGGTAGTGCTACGGGTTACGACATCTCTTATTACTGGACACCGGATTTTGCTATCGATAACCCTCACCTGCTTCAACCTGTGATAAATCCTTTGGAAAGCGGTACCTATTCCTTACATGTTGTATCCAATGCAGGATGCGGCACCGCGGTAAGCGATGTTTTTGTTACAGTATATAAAAAGGTTGAAATACCAAATGCGTTTTCCCCTAACAGAGATGGGATTAATGACACCTGGAATATTATTGCCCTGCAAACCTATTCCACAGCCAGCGTCTCAGTTTATGGACGGTACGGCCAGTTAGTATATCATTGTACCGGCTACGACAAACAATGGGACGGCACATTCAACGGCACTGCGTTACCCGTTGGAACTTACTATTATATAATAGATCTAAAAAATGGAACCCCTGTAAAATCGGGGAGCGTTACAATTTTAAGATAACAGAAATAGTGGAACAGACTACACAATTGCCGTGTGAAATATTTTCACCGGATTTTATTTACAAGTTTTTTTAGCGGTTGATTTATGCCCAACCATTGCTGATATTAAATTAAACCTGAAAATTATATAACACCCGTAGTAAAATAGTACAAACGGTGATAGCCGCCGGCTTAAAACGGCAAGACATTTGCATACTGAAATAAATACGCCGGAAATTAAGGGAAGAGCATTGGTACATTTGTTTGATAACTAAGCACCAGTTAATTTTTGATAAATTTTTACACGCTAACATGAAAACCAACGCCGGGAGAGAAGCAAGCATTTGCTTTATTTTGATAATTTATTTAGTTGTATGTACTTCATGCTACAGCACAAAAAAAGCTGTATATTTTCTTAATCAACAGGACACGTCGTTAACTTCTTCTAACGCTGCCCCTGTTGTCGTTATCCGTAACAACGACTTATTAAGCATTTCAGTAAGCAGCCTTAGTTCCCAAGCATCAAGCGTATTTAATTCGCCAAATACTACCAGCACTTCTTCTACCAATCAAACCACCAATACCCCGCAAGCTACAGGCTACCTGGTAAGCATTGATGGTTATATTAAGTACCCTTTCCTGGGCAAAATAAAGGCTGCAGGTTTAACTGAGCAGGCATTGGAAGATACGATAACACAGGCTCTGGTTGATAGAAAATTATTGGTTGACCCTATTGTAACCATCCGCCATTTAAATTTTAAGGTAACGGTTTTGGGCGAAGTAGGCCACCCATCTGTTATAACTGTAACAAGTGAAAAAATTTCATTCCTCGAAGCTCTTGGGCTGGCCGGCGACCTTACTATTTATGCAAAACGGAATAACGTTTTACTGGTAAGGGAAGAAAATAATAAAAAAATTGTAAGGCGAATTGATCTCAATTCCAGCACATTTTTTATGTCGCCGTATTATTATTTAAAATCGAACGATATAATATATGTTGAACCAAATAACGCCAGGATTGCATCGGCAAGCAGAAGTCAGTTTTTGCTGCCGATAATCTTCAGCGGTTTATCGTTTGCGGCAATATTACTCCAGGTTGCAAGAAAGAACTGATTTTATGCATATAACAAATAAAACTCCGGAAGCAAGCAATGTAAATATCCTAAGCTTAGGCCAGCTTTGGTTAAGGTATTTTGCCTATTGGCCACTATTTATTGTATTGGGTGTATTGGCTTTAGCAGCAGCCTGGGTTTATACGCAGTATACTCCACCCCAGTATCAATCTGATGCCAAAATATTGATTAACGATGAGAAAAAAGGGTCTGAAGATTCAAAAAGCGTAGAATCATTCGCACTTTTCGACCCCAAAAAAATAATAGAAAACGAAACTGAAGTTGTGCAATCAAGAACACTTATTGACCGCGTGGTGACAGATCTTTCGCTGTACGCACCTGTTTACGAACAACACAAATTCAGGTCAGCCTCTGCATATATAACTTCTCCCGTTAAAATTGAAATAGACGATGTGGCAAACTTAGTGGAAACGAAGAAGATAAGTTTTGCATTTGACAGTTTAAAGCAAACGGTAAGTATCGCAAATAATGAGTACCCACTTAGTAAATGGGTATCAACACCTTATGGTAAACTCAGGTTTACGCGCAATCCTAATAACACCGCAATTGTAAACAACAGCTATTACTTTCAGCTGATAAGCTTAAAGATGGTAACCTCAGATATACAGGACCGGCTTAAAGTTGCATCAGTAAGCAAACTTTCAACAATTTTAGATTTGTCAATAAAGGATGAGGTGCCTCAACGGGCGGACGATATACTCAACTCTCTGTTGCGCAATTATAATGCACAGATTCTGAATCAAAAAAACATGCTTGCTTCAAACACACTGGGGTTTGTGGAAGGGCGTTTAAAGAGTGTTACAAAAAACCTGGACTCTATCGAATCCAGGATACAGCGTTACAAAGCATCCAATACAGCTATAGACATTGGAACACAAGGCAGGCTGTTCCTGGAAAATGTTAGCTCAAACGATCAAAAAATAAGCGACATCAATATTCAGCTGGCAGTGCTGACGGAGGTTGAAAACTATGTACAGTCGAAAGAAAATACAGGCGGCATTGTACCTGCTACTCTTGGTGTAAATGACCCTGTTTTGTCGCAACTGCTAAATAAACTGTACGAGACAGAACTGGAATACGAGAAATTAAGGAAAACGGAGGGGGAAAATTATCCATCGGTGGTATCGTTAGGTGATCAAATAACAAAGCTAAAGCCCAGCATACTCGAGAATATTAAAAACCAAAGAGCAAGTCTTGAAGCCAGTAAAACCAATTTGGTTGGCACTAACAGCAGCTACTCACAGTCGCTTCAAAGAATACCATCAAAGGAAAGAGAACTGATAGACATAAACAGGGAGCAAACAATTAAAAATAACACTTACGCTTTTCTGTTGCAAAAAAGAGAGGAAACAGCCTTGTCAAATGCATCAATGGTGACTGACAACCGTATTGTGGATTTAGCGCAGTCTTCTGTTAATCCCGTCAGCCCCGGTGCAAAAACTATCTTCGTTATGTTTATCGCGGCAGCGCTGGTACTGGGTATTTCATTAATAACAATAAAAGAAACCTTTAACAGCAAAATACTATACAGGAAAGAAATTGAAGGTTTGACAACGAAACCAATTATTGGTGAAGTAACATACGAAAAAACTAAAACTCCTTTTGTTACAGGGGCCGGCAGCAGAACGTTTGTGGCTGAACAATTCAGGCAGTTAAGAGTAGCATTGTCTTCATTAAAAAGCGGCAGTAAAAGAAAAAAAATATTAATTACGTCTTCCATACCGGGCGAGGGTAAAAGTTTTGTGGCAGCCAACCTTGCACTAACCTTTGCAGCGTCCAATAAAAAAGTGGTATTAATTGAGTTGGACTTAAGTAACCCTGGTATAAGCGACAAATTTAACCATGCTAATAAGCAAGGCATAAGCGATTACCTGCTGGCTGAATGTACAGAGAACCAAATTGTTAGTAAAACGAATTTAAATGAAAACCTGTTCCTTATTTCCGCGGGCACAATGGTGGATAATCCTTCGGAATTGCTGACCAACGGCAGAATAGAAGAATTATTAAGATATTTAGAATCAACATTTGATTATATAATAATCGATACTCCCCCGGTCAATTTTGTTTCAGACGCTTATGTATTGTCTCCTTATTGCGATGTTACGTTATACGTAGTAAGGCATAATTATACCCCTAAAGTATTAGTGCAACGTATTGACGGGAACAATAAAATAAACAGGCTTAACAATATAGCTATAGTATTTAATGGTGTACGGGCAAGGGGTTTTGTAAAAAATGCTTATGGATTTGGTTATGGTTACGGTTACACATATAATCAAAAAAGAAAAACTAAGATCGCCTGAACAATATTATAGTCAGCAGGCATTTCAGGTAATGACAAGATATACGCATAACTATATGTGGGCGCTTTAAAAAATAATCTATGAGCGAGGAGAAAAACTGGCACTTGATTTATACCCGGCCAAAGATGGAAACAATGACGGCCCGCCTGCTATTGAAGAAAAGGCTTGAGGTATTTTGCCCGCTTAAAAAAATAATTCGTCATTGGGTGCACCCAAAAAAATTGGCTTTTGAACCTTTATTCACTTCTCATCTATTTGTGTATTGTTCTGAAAAAGACTATTGCTCTGTTAAGGCGACAGCCGGTGTAATTAATTTTGCACACTGGCTTGGCGAGCCTGCTATAATTGACCATGAAGAAGTGAATACAATAAAAGGATATTTGAATGGCAACTTCAATCTCACAGTTGAAAAAATACCAGTAAACCCACAGGATATTGTTAGTATAGTAAATGGCCCTGTAATGCAAATTGACGGCCGCGGTATGACTGTAAGGCAGAAGTGCAGCAAAATATTATTGCCTTCACTTGGGTATGCACTTATTGCTACCGCCAAAATAAATGTGGAGGTAGCAAAAACAGTAAAGGGCTTCAGGTTTACCATAAAGGACTAAAAGACTATCTGCCGGCAATCATTACCCGGGTTTAACACCGGCAACGCAGGCACGTTATAAACCAGTAATAAAAAAACATAAAGCAGGTAAATTAACAAGCACCATATTTTTAAACGATGAGTGTAAAGCTATTAGTAAAAAATATCCTTTCACAATCTATTTTACAGGTTGCAAACCTTGTATTGCCATTTATAACAATACCATATATAACAAAAATTATTGGGCCGGATAAATTTGGGGTATTGAATTATGCTGCCGCAGTTGTTACATACTTTACACTGTTTATAAATTTCAGCTTTGACATGAACGCGTCACGGGCCGTGGCACAGAACCCTGGTGACCAGGGATTTGTCAACAAATTATTCAGTGAAGTGCTTTATACTAAAATATTCATTTTTATTATCTGCACAGCCTGTTTTCTATCTCTTCTTTTTTGCTTGCCCCAGCTATATAGTGAGAAACAAGTTGCAATATATTCATATTTGGTTGTAGTGGGTTGGGTAATTACGCCCAACTGGCTTTTCCAGGGCAAGCAGCAATTAAACAAAATTGCAATCTTCAACCTGGTGGCTAAATTAATTTTTACTATTTCTATTTTCTTTGTTATTCACAGCAAACAGCACTATTTATGGCAACCGCTTATTTTAAGCATTTCGCAGATATCTGTTGGCCTTGTATCCTTTTTATATGCCTGCCGCAAATTTAACATACGCCTGGTAAAATTGCCCGCGGCAAATATTTTTACAACGCTGAAACAAGGTAAAGAATTATTTTTTTCGCTAATAACCATTAGCCTTTACTCCAATACCACAATTGTAATATTGGGCCTGTTCCTAAACTCCACCGAGGTTGGATATTATTCGGCTGCATTCCGTTTAATCATGACAGCGATCACTATATTATCTATTCCATTAAACCAGGCTTTATTCCCGTTTATCTCCTCATCCTTCAGTATAAATTATGAGAGAGGTATAAATGAACTGCAGCGCATTCTGCCTCTTTGCCTGGTTTTTAGTTTTATTTACAGCGCCATATTCTTCTTTTTTGCCCCTTTTATAATTCATTTGTTTTATGGCGATAAATTTAATGAGTCTATAGTTATTTTCCGCACCCTTAGCCTGGTACCGTTTCTTGTAAGCCTTAATTCATTTCTCGGGATACATGCGCTGTTAAACTTAAAAAAAGACAAAGAATTTTTCAATATTACACTTATCAGCTCTGTAGCCGGTATACTGGCAACTACTATTTTAGGTTACTGTTTCGGCATTAGGGGCGGGGCCTTTTCGTGGTTAATTGCAGAAATATTTAACTGCCTGCTCTTTTACGCAGCGCTTAGAAAAATGGAAATCAACCTGTATAACCCAAACTATTTTAGCTTGACTTATTTAAAATTGGTTGGGATAAAAGTTTATAGAAATATCGGTTCAAGGCTCGCCGGAAGGGGCACTTAAAAACATATCATGAAAATACTTTGCACACATGAAGGGACTCTATAAAATATACAATAGCATAAGTGCAAGGGCAAACTATTTAGTCAATCGTTTTATGCTAAGGCGTGCAAAGGCTGAGTTTAAAACTTTTCCCGTTATCCATGGGAGATTAATAATAAAGAACAACGGTTATTGCAAAATTGGTGAAAATGTTACGTTCAAAAGTTCTTTCTCATCAAATTATGTTGGCCTGTCAAAAAAATGTTCGGTTTTTATTGATACTAATGCCAGTTTGATAATAGGCAGCAATGCAGGTTTCTCAGGGATATCAATTTATTGTTCCAGGGCCATAACAATCGGAAACTATGTTAATTGCGGAGGAAATGTTTCAATATGGGATACAGATTTTCACCCGTTAGATTTTGAAGACAGGCGCATGCACAGAATTGACAAAATAGCATCATCGCCGGTAACAGTGGGTGATGATGTTTTTATAGGCGCAAACACAATTGTACTTAAAGGCGTTGCCATTGGCAACCGCTCTGTAATAGGTGCGGGCAGCATAGTAACAAAACAAATACCCGCGGATGAAATTTGGGCCGGCAACCCCGCACGCTTTATTAAAAAAATAGCAAAATAAACCAGGATAATGATTGGGTTAATACTATTTATACTTGCAGGTTACTTTTACTTAAACAATGAAAGGAGATATGTCTCAATCTTTCTATTGTTTACAGTTGCTTCTGCAGGTTTTCAAATAATACCCGTTGAATGGATAATTATGCCTGGCTTTGGCGTAACAAAGCCTTACGATTGGGTATTGATTTTTTGCGGTATGATGTTTCTCTTTTTTCCGGGGCTATTTTTAAAACATCCCCTATGGAGCACTTACAATAATTTGAAATATTATGGTATAGTGCTGCTGCTGTTGCTTGTTTACAGTATATATTTAAGAGGTGTTGAAGTTTCAATAAGCATTAGGGTTTTTAGAAATTTTATTTTTTTTCTCCCAATTTTCCTGTTTATTAACATAAGCCAGCATAGCTTTATAAAGTTATTCAGGTTATTAGTTTATGCAACTACCCTGGCTTCTTTTTGTTACTGCCTGCAAACGTTAACAGGCCAGGTTATATTAAATACAGTGGGCGGCGACACTGTAATTATTAATTCTGAAACTCAGTTCGCCCGCTTCTACAATCTACCCGTTTTTATATACCCGGTAGTGTTCTTCTTTTTTTTCGGCAAACGTTCCCTGTCACTTAAGTTTTACAATCTTTTGGTGGCGGTCAATTTTCTTGCTATAATTTTTTCACAACACCGCAATCTTATGCTGGCAATATTTTGCTGCTATGTATTGCATCTGTTCCTGGAGAAGAAGATAAATTTTGCCAGGCTTTTTACATACGCGGCGGTCGCTGTTATCGTTTTTAATGTAGGGAACAGTTTATTGGGCAATAGGTTTTCAGAGGGAGCAAAAGATATCAGCCAGGCATCATTCAACACTTCCCAGGCCACATTAAATTCTATAAACATGAGCGACCTTTCTACAACTGAATTCAGGTATTATTTAGTTGTAGAGCGTTTACAATATATTTTGCTTAACCCAACTACTTCTCTTTTTGGAATAGGGCTGTTAACTGAAGACTCCCGTTTAACAAAATCATTACAGTTCAATATCGGCCTCCCGGATGACGCGAATAATGTTTCCCAGGTTGACACCGGGGATATTATCTGGTCTGTACTGGTTCTGCAATTTGGCCTTTTAGGCATTCTTTGTTTTATACTTTTCTATATATATTTTTTGAGGAAATTTTATCCTTTCAGGCAGAATATCATATCTCAAATTGGTATTTTGTACATCGTCATCCTGTTTATCACATCTTTTTACGGTACATCCATTCTAAAGCCCTATACAACGTGTATGGTAGTATTGTTTGCGGCTTATACCTGGGTATTAAAAAGAGATAATTCAATTTCAAATTCTTAATTTAAAACTATTTTAAATGAAAGTGTCTATCGTAACACCATCGTATAACCAGGGCCAGTTTATTGAAAAAACAATCCTGTCGGTTTTAAACCAAACTTACAGCAATATTGAATATATTATTATAGATGGCGGCTCTACCGACAACACCATGGAGGTTGTAAATAAATACCGTGACAGGGTTGATATAATTATTCATGAAAAGGACAAAGGTCAGTCTGATGCAATCAACAAAGGTTTCAAACTTGCCACAGGTGAACTTGTCGGCTGGATTAATTCTGACGACATTTTACTGCCAGAATGCGTTGAAAGAATTGTGCAGCTTGTTAACGAGCATCCCGATGGCAGCATTTACTACCCCGCCCGGATTGACCTGATTGACGGTGACGATGCTCCTGCAGGGAAGGTGGAGAAATTAATATTTAATAAGAGCACCCTTATTAATAATGACTATGCCATTATCCAGCAAGGATCATTCTATAAAACCGCATTGGTTAAAAAGGTTAATTATCTTAACGAGAAAATTCATTATTGCATGGACCTTGATTTGTGGCTAAAGCTGCTGGATCATGGAAATATTTATTTCTATGATAAAGCACCGCTCGCAGCCTTCAGGATGTGGGAGGATTCAAAAACATCAACTGGGGGTGTTAAATTTTTAAAAGACATAAAGGAAACATTACAGAAGCACAAGATGAAAACTTTCTCCCGCAACAGTACCCGGCTGTATTGGTACATGCTGAAAGCTATGATTAAATTACAAATAAAAAAACCTGCCGCCGGTCAATTATCACCGATCAATTAATTTAAACTACATTCATGAAAATAGTTCATTGTCTGTTTACGATGGAGATGGGAGGAGCCCAGGTACTTACAGTTGGTTTGCTTAACGAGATGTGCAAAGAAAATGAAGTTACATTAATTATTATTAACAATAGATGGAACAACGTGCTGCTTAGCCTATTGGACAAAAAAGTGAAAATTTCATATATAAAAAGAGAACAGGGCAACCGCAGCATATTTCCCGTAATCCGCTTAAATATGCTGCTATTTAAATTAAAGGCTGATATTATACATTGCCACGAGCCAAATATGGCCAAATTAATTGTTGCGAGAAAGCCAAAGCTTTTTCAAACGATACATGATGTAGGAATTAGCACCAGGTATTATCATTTATATGATAATTTAATTGCCATTTCTGATTCCGTATACAATGATACCGCGCCAAAAACAGAAAAAAACATAAAAGTAATTTACAACGGAGTTCCCTTATCAGCATTTAAGCGCAGGGAAGATTATTCGCCACCAAAAAATGCAATCAGGCTTGCCCAGATAAGCAGGTTGATACACGAAAAGAAAGGGCAGGACATATTAATACATGCAATGCGGAAACTGGTGTACGACCTGGGAATTTCAAATTGTGTACTTGACATTATTGGTACAGGAGCTTCGCACAGCTATTTGGAAGAATTGATTGCAAACCTTAATTTGGCCGGCAACGTAAATCTTGTAGGTGAAAAAGACAGGCCATGGATTATGGATAATTTATGCACCTATCATATATTGGTTCAGCCATCCAGGTACGAAGGCTTTGGCTTAACAATTATAGAAGGTTTTGCTGCCGGTTTGCCTGTATTGGCATCGAATATTGATGGCCCTGCAGAAATTATTGCAGGCTTGCCGGCAGGATTTCTATTTGAGAATGAAGATACTAATGATTGTGCAGATGTTTTAAAAGGGATAATAGACTGTTATGCCAGGAATGAAATTGAAGGACTTGTGTGCAAAACTACGCCTCTAATCAATGAAAAATATTCTATGGCTTTATGCGCACCTAAATATATGCATGAGTATAGAAACGCTGTTAACTAAAAAACAGATGGCAAAAACACTACTTCATTTTTAAAAGACATTCGCAATGTCTTTTTGGATAAACTTGAACAACAAAATTATGTATGCCTTTTTTTGATAACATACAACAGGATTGGAAAGCAAATAAAGGTAATACTAAAGGTAAGCTGATCATATTGCTATTCAGGATATGCGCTGCTGTCAGTTCCAACAAGTTTACCAGAATTATATTTATACCTTATATTGTTTTCTATAAATTATTCGTAGAATGGGTTTTAGGCCTGGAAATACCTGGTACAACTAAAATAGGCAAAGGCTTCCAAATCTATCACGGCCAGGCAACAATAATTCACAAAAATGCTGTAATAGGCGAATTTTGCGTATTGCGCCAGTGTACCACTATCGGAACATCCTCGGTAAATGGAGAGTGCCCTGTAATAGGCAGCAAAGTAGACATTGGCTGTAATGTTTGCATAATAGGCCCGGTAATAGTTGGAGACAATGTAACAATTGGAGCCGGTACAGTTATTACAAAAGATGTGCCCTGCAACTGTATAGTTGTAGGTAATCCTGCCCGCGTAATAAAAAAACCTGAATTAGAGATTTCTCTTAATTACACCCCATAGCAAACTATTCAGGCGATATTTAATGAGCCTGTTTATAAAAAGATGTTTCCAACATTATTTGCGGTTATAAAGATTGCATGTAATTTTTAAACAATTACCCTCAGTGGTTGAGGTTACAATTTGCCACGGAAAACAAGCTCAATCTTAAGGCAAAATGAAATCAGGATTCCTGCAAACCAGTGTTTTCTTCAGGTGCCTGATGGTGTATTTTTTCACTCGGCTGGAGGACCCTTTACACACAAAACCTACAAAAGTTTTTTGCATGTTTATGAACAAAACAACTACGATTGCTGCCTGCCGGTCAACACAAGTCAGGAGCAACACGCGAACGGTTATTTGCTAACGTTCCACCGCTGAACAACAGTTTATTTTAACATCGGTGAAACTCGGTGGCCACTAATTATAAGCTCCTATAGTATTTATAAAACAGCATTGTAGAACTTAACGGGCTTCTACAATGCTGTTTTTATTACTATTAATAATTGTGTAGAATACTGCACAAATGGTCAGTGAATTATTAAGCTGAAGAAAAATATGTTTACATAATTATATTGTCAGCTTGCATAACTATTATAAAAAATCGGGCAGTACAAATTTGGCACGCCTGAACTATTTCATATTGAGTAATCACCACATCTTCGGCCTGTTACTCAAAATTCACCGGCATTCATATTGCATTATTATATGTAGCAATTGCAAAATTAAAAGGTACGCAAATGGGCAAACTGTGCTAAAAAATTTTATTTAAAAAGTTGTGTAAATGCTTGCAATGAAAACCGCAAAAAGTTAATACAGTTACAGTACACACTTTATAAATACCATACAAATATTTCAGTTGCAGAGGGCCGCGTTGCATTTAAAAATTAAATGTAAAAAATATTGGTATGAACATACTTATTACTGCACCGAACCTTGATGTTAGAAAAAATGTCAGTGGTATATCATCTGTTGTAAATACAATAATAACAAATGACACCGATCACAATTATACTCACTTTATTGCAGGAAGAGAAGACAATGAAGGCGGAATAGGCAACCGGCTAATTCGCCTGGCGAGAGGATACTATGATTTGTATAAAACATTAGTTCAAAAGAAAATCACCCTGGTACATTTAAACCTTGCAATGAATACTAAATCACTGTTCAGGGATTATATTGTGTTTTTAATCTCGTATTTACTGAACAAAAAAATTGTTGTTCACCTGCATGGAGGTAAATTTATTTTGAACAGCCCAAGCAGTTTTGTACTTAAATACATAATAAATTTTATATTCTCCAACGCCCAGCATATTATATGCCTTAGCGGGCTGGAGAAGAATATAGTAGAAAAAGAATATAATGTTACCAATGTAAAAGTACTTGAGAATACCGTGGACAACTCGTACCTGAGAATATTACACAAGGAAAAAAACATAAAAAAATTGAACGTGTTATTTCTTGGAAGGCTGCATGAGTCTAAAGGGCTGAGGTATATACTGGATACTATAGATGAGTTGCAGGCAAATGCCGTAACAGAATTACATTTTACATTTTGCGGCGCCGGCCCTCTTGAAAAAGAAGTGAAAGACATTGTTGCAAAATACCCTGAATTTGTTGAATTTGCAGGTACCGTAGGCGGCGAGATCAAGAACGAGATTTTACAATATGCCGACATCTTTCTCCTTCCATCTATTTATGGCGAAGGATTGCCAATGGCCCTTGTTGAAGCTATGGCATGCGGCCTGGTACCAATAGTTACCAACGACGGATCAATGGGAACATTTATTGATGATGACGTTACAGGTATCGTGGTTGACAAATGCGATGCTCCACAAATAAGCAGGGCGCTTGAAGGCCTGTTAAACTCACCTGAAAAAATGGCCCGGCTATCAAAAAACGCAAAAGACAAAATTCAAAAAAACTATTCAATTAAGGACTATGTCTCGTCATTGAATGATATATATACTAAGTCGGCAGCGTAAATTATTTGTTCTTCGGCGAGACAAATTTAAACAGCCTCATTTACCTGTCACTTTTTTCAGCTATTCATATTACACCGTTATAAATTTTTTAAAATGTTAACCAGGAAACACGTTTTGTCAATAGATGTTTCATCAGGATCATACGAAGATTTTGTAGAAACCATTTTCGAATACAGCAGCACCAGGCAGTCCAAATACGTTTGCCTTGCAAATGTACACATGCTTGTTGAAGCTTATAATTCGCCTAAATTTCAAAATGTCGTAAATGGTGCCGATATAGTTGCGCCAGACGGTATGCCCATAGCCAAGAGCCTTGGCTTGTTTTATCATATCAAGCAGCAAAGGGTTGATGGTATGGGCTTAATGCAAAACTTGCTGGCACAATGCGCAGCAAGGGGCCAGTCAGTTTACTTTTACGGCGGAACTTCTGAAATGCTCGGCGACACGCGGGCATACCTTCTTGCCAAATATCCACGCCTTAAAATAGCAGGTATGTATGCCCCTCCTTTTAAAGAGCTGTCTACAGCTGAAAAAGCCTCAGTGGTATGTGATATAAATCAGTCCGGCGCAAACTTAGTTTTTGTAGTGCTCGGCTGCCCCAAACAGGAGGCCTGGATGAATGAAATGAAGGGGAAAATATCTGCAGTAATGTTAGGAATAGGCGGTGCGCTGCCAATGATGATTGGCTGGCTTAAAAAAGCACCAAAATGGCTGCAAAATATTGGGATGGAGTGGTTCTACAGACTGTTGCAGGAACCCAAACGTTTGTTTAAAAGATATGCGGTTACAAATACTAAGTTTATCTATCTCGTTCTGATGGAATTGCTTAGTAGAAAAGCAGCAGACACCGGTGTTGCATCAATGCCTTCACAAACTTATAAAAAGGCGGCGTAACTATAACAAACGAATATGTAACTATAACAAAAGAATATATGGACAGGAGATTTTTACAAAAACTTAAACTGGTATTTTCAGCTTTCGATATCCTTCTTGTTAATTTGGCACTTTTAAAATTTAGAAATGAAGAAGTCCTTTATGGCGGCGATAAGTATATGGCCTTAATATTTGTTCTCAACTTAGGTTGGCTGGCATTTGTAACCAAGGGCAGCAATTATGTAAAAAAATATGTATCGTTTTTAAAACAGCATTTTACTATCGGTGAAAACAAATATGTTATAATACCTGCAATTACAGTTGCCACAGCTATATTAGTTGGCCAGGCATTTTACTCGAAGTTATTTTTGACCAGCTTCCTAAGCTGTATAGCTCTTTTACTTTCTTTTAACCGCCTTCTATATTTTGAGATATATAAATACTTAAAACGGAAGACCTTTAAGGAAGATAAAGTTATGTTTATTGGGTTTAACCATCTTGCAATGAAAGTTATAGATGAAATGGAAAGAGAGGGAATAACCAAAAAAATTATCGGTTTTTGTGAAGAAGCTGAGAATGTTAATGAATTATCGCCCTATCCAATACTTGGTGGTGTAAGGAATGCAATTGATATATGCAAGCATTATAAAGTAACGGAAATATATTCAACGCTGACCCCGGAAAAGCACATGGTAATAAATGAACTTATTGAACAGGCTGAAAGAAACTGCATCCGTTTTAAAATTATTCGAAATTTTGACAATAACCGGGATTTAAGAAATAACAGTGAGCATTTTGACAATATCTGGGTTATATCTTTAAGAACAGACCCGCTGCAAAAAATGGGCAACCGCATTATTAAAAGGCTTTTTGATATTGTATTTAGCAGTTTAATAATAATTTTTATCAATTCCTGGTTAATTCCTATAGTTGCATTTATAATTAAACTTGAATCTAAAGGACCGGTTTTTTTTAAACAATTGAGAAGCGGTAAAAATAACAGCTTGTTTTTTTGCTACAAATTCCGGACTATGTATGTAAATTCCGATGCGGATAAGTTGCAGGCCTTGAAAAATGACAAGCGCATTACGCAAATAGGAAGATTTTTAAGGCATACCAACCTGGATGAATTTCCGCAATTTTTCAATGTGCTTAGAGGTGAGATGAGTGTTACGGGGCCCAGGCCACACATGGTTAAACATACCAATCAATATTCTGAATTGGTTGAGGAATATATGGTGCGCCACCTGGTTAAACCAGGCATTACTGGCTGGGCCCAGGTAAATGGGTGCAGGGGCGAGACAAAAGAGATATACCAGATGCAAAAAAGAGTGCAGAAGGATATATGGTATATGGA
>FTJK01000632.1_pt3 | contig 19581 bp, 15 predicted proteins | sample 1658811 | NCBI WGS metagenome assembly FTJK01 (sample SAMEA3914857, study PRJEB12502) | metagenome | biome: forest; material: soil | place: USA | collected 2011-06-22 | depth 0.1 m
ATGCTTTATCGCATTTTCCACAAGTATTTGCAGCGCGAATACCGGCACATAATATTGCTCCATTATATCTGCAGGTATATTAATGGTAAACTGCAGTGCTTCGCTAAAACGAATTTTTTGCATTGCTAAATAATCTGAGCAAAGTTTTACCTCTTCTTTAATTTTTATGGTGTTTACTTCGCTGGAAGAAATAGAATACCTTAAAAAGCCGGACAGTTTTACAAGATATTCTTCAGCGTCTGCAGGCGAAGTTTTTATTAATGCTTTTAAAGTGCTTAATGAATTAAATAAAAAATGAGGCTGTATTTGGTGCTTTAACTGCCTGTTAACAGCTTCCATATTTTTTACCCTTAACCGGGCATTTTCCAGTGCTATTAAAATGTTCTTTTCCTTTACCAATACCAGGTCCTGAATAATAAGTATAGCGGTATTTATCGAAACAAAAACAATGAGGTGAAAATGAAATATCTTTTTATGCACATCCTCACCTGGGTGCATGTAGGTTACAAAAAACCATTCCACTGCACCCATAATAAATAGTACACATATAAAATAACTCAGGAAATATTTTGTTAAACTGAATGCGTTGTTTTTTTTGCTTTTGCTCACAAAAAAAATGATCAAAATATTTACTGCCCACATAAAAAGTACGGCAGCCGTTACCGTTAATAAAGACAACGGGTACTGCCTTAAAAGCGATCTGTTAATAATAGACACCGGAGTAATAAGCAGGGCCGCTATTACAGGAGAGGTGTACAATGCTACCCAGAAAAGTTTTTTTATGATTTGAGTTGAGATTGTTGGCATATTTGCACCAGGCACCATATTGCTGTTTCTTTTATCAAATTTTATACATTACTGCCAAATAAGTAATAGTTTTTCCGTGGGATGGACAAAATAGCGATTGAAATGACCGGTAAACTGAAATACCCGCGGCAGTTACATTCGGCGTCAAAGTTATGCTTACAGCAGTTTTGATAAAATCGGTATTGGGAAACTGTTTCAACGCTACGATAGAAATATCAGGCTATTTTTCCTTTACCAAGGCCTCCCTTGCCTTTAACAATTCGGCTTTTTCTGCCTTTGATATTACAGGGTAAGCCAGGTTAAGCTTTTCAAATTCAGTATTGATTATTGAACCTACCGCCAATCGTAAATACCATTTATCATCTGCAGGTATAACATACCAAGGTGCGTGTTTGGTTGATGTATGGCTAAGTGCTTCCTCATAAGCCTTTTGGTACTCATTCCAATGATCCCTTTCTGAAAGGTCGGCTACGGAGAATTTCCAGTTCTTTTTAGGATTGTCTATACGTTCTAAAAATCTTTTCTTTTGCTCTTCTTTTGATACGTGCAGAAAAAATTTAAGGATGATGGTCCCATTCTCCGATATGTTTTCTTCAAAACGGTTTATCTGCTCATACCGCTGTTTCCAAAATTTTTTATTAATACTCTCTAATGTGTCGATGCCGGGTAATTTTTCTTTCAATATAAATTCGGGGTGTACGCGGGTTACCAGGACGTTTTCATAATGCGACCGGTTAAAAATACCTATCTGCCCGCGGGCTGGCAGTTCTTTATAATGCCGCCAGAAATAATCGTGGTCAAGTTCAGTTGAGTTAGGCACTTTAAAACTGTTAACTTTTACACCCGTGGCATTAAGGCCTATAGTAATATGCTTAACAGTGCTGTCTTTGCCTGCTGCGTCCATAGCCTGCAGCACAATCAGGCAGCTATACTTATCGCTGGCGTATAATTTATCCTGCAGGGTTGAAAGCTTATCCAGGCTATCCAGCAATAATTTTTCGCCCTCCTCTTTTGTGTAGTTCTTTTTTTTCTGGTCGGTGTCAAAATCTTTCAGTGAAATTTTTGTACCAGGCTTTACGCGAAATTTGTCCGCATTAACAGGATCTTTCATGGCATAAATATTAAAAAAGATAAAGGTATTGAATAATAAAGCAGAGGATGTACTAAAATAATGCCGGATGTAAAAATGGCAAACTTGCCTTTTAAACGAAAACGCTAAGTTGCTGGAGAAATTGGTATTGCCTTCTTAAGGTTCAGGCTATTTTCCTTCTTCAAATTTTTTCACCAATTCTTCCACCTCTTCCCTGCTCACAGGCATTTGCCTGTTATCAATATTTATTACTATCACATAACCAATATCGCCTGGCGTGGAGAGCCACGCATTCACCATATTAAGCTGCTCGCTTTCAAGCAACTTACCCGTATAAGTATTCCATATTTCTTTAGCACAAAGGCACCCCAGCGTAGGCGATATGGGGTAATACGGTTTGCCTTTAAAATAGTCCGGGTTAAGCGTGGTGCCGTGTGAAATAACGGCGGTACGCCCTATTTTACCAGCGTAAAATGCCTCAGTTATCGGCGTGTATTTTTGCCATGATACGGGCAGCAAACCAAGATAGTTAGTTAGCGCATCTTTATTGTCATCAAAGGTATCACCCCAGTAGGCTTCATCATCTTCAAACGGCATCAACATTTGTATATCAGGTGTTGGCCCGAGAAAATTATTATGAGATGTTTCAAGCCCTGTTATCCTGAAAACACCCTGTGGGGTATTGCCGTCTGTAATAAAATATGGCAGGTTTGATGCCGACCTTGCTAATTGTTGAAACACTAACAGTTTACCGGCGCTATCCCTGCAAAAACTGCCGTCCGCATTTTGCAGAATGGCAAGGCCCGGGTAATCTCTGTTCCATCGCTGGAGTGAATAAATTGTTTTTTGCCGTAATAGCTCTTGGTGGGCAAACAAGTCCGCCACAGGGGGTATTTGCTGTTTTGTATAAGCATCATGGTAGTGTATATAATCTCTCAGTTGAAGCAACAGGTCGTTCTTTGCAGCAGTGGGAAATTTTGACTGCAACATTCCCAATATCGTTTGCTTATTCTTTTGCGAAGCATTATTAGCAAGCAGGTAAACAGCTTCCATGGCAAAGAGTTTTGCATTGGTCTCCCTGCTTGATAATATTCTTATATCATTTTCATATATACCGGGATATAAACCATAAATCGATTCCAGGAATGATCGTTTGGTGGTGTATTGCAGCGAGTCATATTGAACAAAAAGCTTGTTGAATCCTGCCTCTACCTGCGGCGACTGTATCATAAACTGCGAAACGGCAAGGCAAGCACTTTCAAAATCGTATTCGCTGTTGCTGTCTAATGGCTGTGCAAATGCCTTGTTCACTGCCGTGTCGCGCAGGTAAACATCAAACCTGTTCCTGTTTTTTTGCAACACATAATCAGTATGGATAGAATCCTGTGAAACCTGCGCAGCACCATAAGAAACGCAAACCAGCGATAGAAAAACAAATACCAAAAATTTCATCGTGCAAAGATAATACATAGTCATTGGGTCAGTAAGTCAATAGTCATTAAGGAAGATCCGTTAGCTTTTTTTAACAAGCCTTTATTGTTGGCTGTAAGTGCCGGATAAAAGCTTTAAATAAAGTATTTCAAAATCTGCCATGTTTTGCTTGTTTTTACCAAAGGATGTAAACTGCGCTTTATCATCAGGGTTGCAAATGCTGTTGATCTTTACAAAATCGGTACTAAGCTCAAACGTCATTAATTCCGACCATGTTCTAAGGTCTAATTTATGCCTGAAGCCATGGCCGGTTGCTTGTATAAGTGTTTTAGATTTATGGGTAACTATCCAGCCGTGCGCTTTTAAAATGTCTATAATAATTTCGTACTTTTTTGTAGCATTGATAGTATAGAACTTTAGCGCCCGTTTTTGTATGAACCAGGCAATAACAGTTAAACACCCGGATATTGATGCTGCCACAATAGCGTCTGTATTCGTCAGGAACCTTGTTGTTTGCCTTGTAAAAAGAATGTAAAGCGGGATAAGGGTAATAACCAATAACATTAGCGCCAGCAGGTAATGAGATATTTTTTGCTTCCTTGTTAGCTTAACGAATTTCATGCTGCTGTTGGTTATTCATAATCTCAAATTACCATATTATTTATACTGCCATTGCCCTGCTTTAATGTCTTCGTATTCAGAACATAAAAATGTTTCTTGCACTGACACTCCATATCCTTCTGCAACATCCATATACTCTTCTTTACTCTTAACGCTTATTATTTTCTCCTTGATATCTTTGAAACATATTAATGAGCCGAACCCGCTCCAACCAGCTACGCTATACGCCGAAAACGCGCAAAAAAAGCATGACTTGATATGTACACCAACAGGCAATAAACTTTGTAACGCAGGTAACTGGTATTCAAACGACATCTCTTTCATGCCTTCAAATAATGAGAAAATATCTTCGCGAATTGTCAGAGCAAATTTTATTAATTCCGGCTCTTCAGATTCGTTCAATAGAACCCCGACCATTAAAGGCTCTTCAATAAATCCCGCCAATGTGCACAGCCTTATTGGCAAAGCAACTTCAATCTCGCAGTTGGATAAGTAATTGAAGTTGCCTAAATAAAATATTTTTTGTGCCTTTTCAAGGTCACCTGCAATCGGTTCTAATTCTTCAAAACTTTGCCCCTCAAAATCTATACCCCGAATTCTTGTTTTCAATGAAGAACCATCGCTCTCAAAACAAATTTCCTCCTGTCCATTTTCGTCTTTATATTTAGATTTATAAGATGTCATAAAAAGCTGCATTTGTAGGTAGAAAATTGCATCTATCCTCGCAATATTTTCACCGGTTTAACTAAACCTGTTGGCCCATACAAGTCATCTCCACTCCATTCCTGCGCTGCCTTATTATTCTTTAGCGACTTTGTATAGGCGCCAAGCGTGGTAACAATTTTTATAGTGATATAGTTATCGCCTTTTTGCACCGCCCTGGTAATATCGTATGTATGGTTGCCATACCATTTAGTGCCCATTGGCCGGCCATTAACTTCCAGTTCAGACACGTCATAAATATGGCCAAGTGATAAATATGTTTTACCATTTGTGTCATCCATCTTTACAATGTTGCGATATATAATAGTACCTGAAAAGTCTTTTGTATCTGCACGTTGCTTAAGGTCGGTTAAAGTATCAAGTGTTATTTTTTTTGACGTGTCATTTACATGCTGTAATGTTAACTGCCATGGGCCGTTTATTTTTGTTTCTTTTAAATTTTGCGGGCTTACGGCAACATATTTTTCGCCGTCCTGTTTAGTATTATCAAACACTATGAGTTTGGATTCAGATGGCCCAAGTTCAACCACTAACATCCCATCTGAAAAAGGCGTATAAACCTGGCGTTCCCCGGTTTCCGCGTTCCATAACCAGGCAGTTTTCTTATTACTGAAACCTGCCATAAAAGTATGTGGCTTTGCCGCGCTGTAATTGGTAAAATAGAAAATATCTTTTGTACCGGATGTATAATGCAATTGGCTTACGTGGATCACCGGCGCACTTATGCTAACATAAGGTGTTAGTGTATATTGTTGTTGAATTTGTTTATACCAGCCTATTAAATCTTTAGCCGGTGCTTCAACAATGCCAGTTGTCTTTGGGTGATGGCTAAGAATGTCTTTGCTTATGCCCTCAATCTCTTTGCTCTTTTCTTTGTAGCCCGTTAATCCTGATGATAAGTGCGGCGTTTTGCCAATAAAAATAACCTTGCCGCCGGCGTCTGCAAACTGCTTAATGGCCCTTGCTGTTTCGGGCATCATACTTTCAACTTCAATAAGTATTAAGGCTTTGTAATTGCGTGTATTGAAGGTAAGCATGCCACCGGCCTTTGTTGCCTGCTGAAGAATATGCTCCGTTACATAATCACAGCCATTGCCATTTTGATGTACGGCCTCCCAAACTTTGTGTACATATAAAGGGTACCTGACATTTGGAAAAGGGTCCCTTTGAAAACCATACTTTGCGGCTAGGTCAACAAGCGGGTGCAGAATTGCAATATCAGCCTGCATCACTGAATTTTGAAACAGTGACGACATTCTTGATTTGTAATCGCTCCATAACCTGAAATATGGCCACCATGTATTGCGTTCATTAAAAAAGCTGCCATACCGCAGCCACCCGGGGAAAGGTGCCTCCAGCGGGCTATAGTTAAAGCCGTGTAATACCGAGTGTGTAACACCGGATAGATTACTTTGATCACCGGTTAGCTTTACACGTTCCAGCGTAGCACTAAATATCTGGCCTGTGTTTGTCATTTCCTCGCAACTTATCAATTGCTTTCCTGCCAGGTGCCCTGCCGATGAAACAAACTTGTTTACCATGGTGTAGTTCCTGCCGCTAAAATTCTCTTCACTGTCATCAAACTCGTCAATTTCGGGCACCCAAATCCACGTTTCACATTCGGGTATATCCAGTTTCATGCTTGCTTCAATTGCGTTGCAATCCATGCCATAAGCCTGCATACGGCTTTTTACGCCATGCTTTGTGCACCAGGCGGTAAAAGTGCCCACAAAACGTTCCTGAAAAATAGCCTGTTTGGTATCTAAAAAATCATACCGCACCCGGTTTAAATTAGCCTGCAATTCAGGTGCGAACACAGAGCCATACTTCTCATTTACAGCGTTGCCCATTTCGCCTACTTTAAACAATATGTAAGGAAAATATGGCTTAAGGTCATAACCTTTGCGAAGCTGAAATTGATCGAACATATCACTGCACCAGTTAGCCCCTTCCAACTCAATACTGTCTGTAAAAATGGCCCTGAAATAGTTATTAAGCGGGCCAATTTTACCCGTTAGCAACTCGCCAAAATGGTCAAGGTAGTTTTTAACGGCGGCTGCGTCGTAATGGTTTATTACCGGGCCTTTTGCACCCAGCGCACCCTGTATCACCCTTTGAAACCCGGTAACTTTAATTATAAAGTATAATACATGGTCGCCCGTAGGTACAACAACCTCTATTTCATCTTTATTTACCTGGTTATCAAGGTCAGCGCCCGGTGCAAATACAGTCATTTCAGCAGGGGCAAGCCTCACCATAAATAATTCACTCACCTTATTCTCGTAGTTAGACGGTGGTTCAACACTATCAAGCAGCTCCTTTTTTGTAATTTTATACGTTTGCCCGCCTTTAAGGTTTTTAGTGCCTAATATCATTATCTGCGATTGCTCGTTACGCGGCACATGTTCACCGCCAAATGGCCAGCCACTGCCAACGATCATGTCGCAAATAATACCTTTTTCCTTTGCGCCCTTAACCGCAACTTCCACCCCATCAAGCCACTCAGGGCTGCCCCAGGTTAATTCCTTTATGCCAATGCTATCAGCGTTCTCGTTCCATTTTATGGGGTTTATCTCCACGCCGCCAATACCGGCATCCTTCATTATATCCAGCTCGCGTAGCACTTCTTCCCCAGTAACCCTGTCGCCATTCCACCACCATCGTACAAATGGGCGGTGAAAGTTGCGGGGGTTTACAAACATCTCATACACGGCATCTTCTTCCTGCCCGCTTCCGGCAGGCAGCAACCGGGACCCTGCCGCTTTCGCCAGTTTAAGCAATGGCAACCCGGCGGCCGTAAGCGATGTAAGTTTTATAAAACGCCTTCTTTTAAGATTCATGCGGTTATTTTGGGGGATAATATAACTGAAAGATAGGGATGAAGGGGATGTGTTCAAAATGAAAATAGGCGAAGTGCAGATTGCTCCGCATGAAATAATTTTAAATAATAACTGTCATCCCCACATTCGTTACAAAAAAAGTTTTATGTTTGAAAAGTTTACATAAACCAGCATGCAATTGTGCCGCTATGGGAAAGTTGCCGGCTTTTTAATTTTGCCTGGTATCCAATATTGCATTCGTATCCAATTTCCTTAACCATTTTGTAAGTTTTGGCCCTGTGGCTGATTGATTAAAAAATATAGTTTAAACCTATTGCTGACACACGAATAACCTTTAATGCCAGATTGTACATGAACGATGTGTTTGAGTTTTTTAAAAAACTTTTTGATACTGACGACTGGCCGCCGCGTTGGCATTGCGGTAAATGGAGCGAGTTTCATGGTTGGCTGTACATAATTAGCGATCTTTTAATTTGGGCAGCTTATTTTGCTATACCCGTTATAATCATCCGTTTCATCACATATAAAAGGCAGCGACGGTTTATTAAACTGTATTTTTTGTTTGCTGGCTTTATCCTGGCGTGCGGAGCTACACATTTTCTTGATGCCATTGGTTTCTGGATACCCGCCTATCGCCTTTCGGCTCTTGTTCGGGCCATTACAGCAGTTATAAGCTGGTTAACTGTTTTTAACCTGGTAAAACTGCTGCCTTACGCTTTTTCTTTAAAACCGTCTGAGTTGCTGGAGGCGGAAATTGAAATGCGTAAAAAAGCCGAGGCAGAATCGCAGTCAAAAAACCTGGAGTTAGAGGCCAGCAGGCAAACTTTTAAAAGCGCATTCGATTATTCCTCTATAGGCATTGCGCTCATAAGCCCGGAAGGCTGGTGGCTTGATGTTAACCAGGCCCTTAGCAGCATGCTTGGTTATACAAAAGAAGAATTACTGAAACGTACCTTCCAGGAAATTACTTACCCCGATGACCTGGACCAGGATATTGATTATGTTGACGAACTTTTGGAAGGAAAAAGAGATACCTACCAGATGGAAAAGAGGTATTTTAGAAAAGACGGCGCTATAGTATGGGCGTTGCTCTCAGTTTCGCTGGTTAGGCAGGAGAAAGGGCCCGCTTTTTTTATATCGCAAATAGTTGACATTACCGCCAAAAAGCAGCTGATAATTGAAGTAGAGGAGAAAAATGATGAACTTGAAAAAGCAAACAGAGATTTGCAGGTACACATTATTAAGATAAATGAATTTAACAGGATAATTGGGCACAACCTGCGGGGGCCAGCAACATCGCTGGTAAATGTTGCCGAATACCTTGAACAATATGATAATGAGGCTGACAGAAACGTACTGCTTTCAAAAGTAAAGAGTACCTCTTTGCTTGTTTTAAATACGCTTAACGACCTGAAAGAGTTTCTTGAGATACAGCTTAATCCCGAAAAGCAAAACATCCCGGCTCTTTTTAGCGATGCGCTTGGTAACAGCACCAGCATATTAGCCGATCAAATAGCAGAAACAAATGCCGTTATCAAAAACACCTTTGCAGTTGCGCAGGTTATATTTCCCAAGGTTTACCTTGAGAGCCTGTTTTACAACCTTGTAAGCAATGCCTTAAAATACCGGAGTACTATAAAAACGCCGCTGATAGAGATTGAAACAAAAGACGCCGGACAGTATATACTGTTAACAGTAAAGGATAATGGTATTGGAATTGATATGAAAAAATACAGCAATGAGATATTCAAATATAAAAAAATATTTCACAGGGGGTACGAAAGTAATGGCGTGGGGCTATTTTTGACCAAAACCCAGGTGGAAGCATGCAACGGTATAATAAAGGTTGAAAGTGAGATAAACGCCGGTACTGCTTTCTATGTTTATTTTAAAAAAACACTGCATTAATATGAGTTACAAATTGTCAAAAGCTGGAATTATTGATGACGACCAGATATACCAACTGGTTATGAAAAGAACCATTGAACAAACAGGCCTTGTAAAATCTATCCTGCAATTTTATGATGGCGAGGAGGCTATTGGTTATTTTAGAGAAATGTACGAAGTAATAGAAGCCTTGCCCGAGTTAATATTGCTGGATATTAATATGCCTTATATGAATGGCTGGCAGTTTCTTGATGAATTTATTAAAATTGATTTTAAGAAGGAGTATAAACTAACCATCTTTATCGTTACATCTTCCTCAACAGCTGAAGATATGAATAAGGCTAAACAATATAGCGTGGTAACAGGCTACCATGTAAAACCCATCACAAAATCAAAATTTGAGGAGATGATGCAGTTAATTGTAAATGCCGCATAATTTAACATAATGGCAAAATTGGCAAATGCCATAAATAAGGGCGCTTCTAAAAGCGCCCTTATTTTTACCCGGCTCCTGAAGACTAAATATCCAAATGGTATAATAATTGATACCCTGCCCTTTATTTAAAGATAATCCATAAAAACAAAATGCCTTTTTGGATTAATTAAAGCGTGAGTAATGGACTACAGGGGTATAAATTACGACATTGGAACAAAAACCATCACCGGGTACTACCCGTGAAAAACTTGATAAAGAAACTATCACAAAAGAAATTGGCATTATTAAAAATGAGTTGCACTGCAACGCCATAAGAATTTCAGGACTTGATATTAACCGGATATCACTGGCTTCTGAAATAGCATTAAACCTGGGATTAACAGTTTGGTTTTCACCGGCGTTGCACTACGACGGCCAGGTGAACACTTTGCAATATATTATTAAAGGCGCCGCCGCCGCTGAAAAGCTAAGGCGCGTTTACCCAAACATAATATATGTAAGCGGGTGTGAATTAAGCTTGTTTACCAGTGGCTTTATTGAGGGAGATACTGGAGAACAAAGGATGAAAAACATGTTTAGCCCGTTAAGTATGGTAAAAAATATGTTGGGTATCAAACGTGCTTACAACAGGAAGTTGAATATATTTCTTGGAAATGCTGTCAAGGAAATAAGAAAACAATTTAGTGGGCAGATTACTTACTCTTCAGGAACCTGGGAAAAAATTAACTGGGGCATATTTGATATAATTGGCATTGATCATTACCGCGCAGCTTACAACAAACCAGTGTACCTGAAAGTGTTGCAGGGCTACCAAAAGATGAATAAACCAGTAAGCATAATGGAATTCGGTTGCTGCACATACAAAGGTGCTGTAGACAAGGGCGCAATGGGCTGGGCAATTGTTGACTGGAAAAAGGATAAGCCTGAATTGAAAGGGGAATATGTTAGAGATGAAGATGCGCAGGCAAAACACATTTTAGAACTTCTTAACATATTTGAAACCGAAAAGGTATTTGCAGCTTTTGTTTTTACTTTTATAAGCAGCAATTACGTTTATAATGATGATCCTAAATATGATCTTGACATGGCGGCATACGGAATTGTACGGGCAATGGCAGATAACATACATGGATGCTATGGGGACCTGCCTTGGTTGCCAAAGCGTTCATTTTTTGCATTAGGTAACTATTACGGCAGCAGAGAAGGTGCTTCAGTTTAAATTTCCAGGTATTCATTTTTCACGCCGCTATCGTAATGGCTAAATTTAACCAATACCCGGGAGCCTTTATACTTTTATCATCACACTCTCTATAGCCAAATCATGTATGGCTTGCTTTTGATCGTTAAAGGCGATTGACAGGAATGAAAGCCACCCTAAAAATATTTTAATAATATAACGTATGTAGGATAACACTATGTGAACATGTTTGGTAGTGTCTTTGGCTTTACGTACCCTTATATGCATAATGTACTGCCCTATCGTGCACCCCATGGCAACACAAACGGGTTCGTACAACAGCCATATCCCCAAAAACATTATTATCCTAAGCCACACGGGCGGGTTGTCAAAATTATCAAGCACAGAAGAAAATACGAACATAGCCAGCACAATAAAAACAGTGTCAATAAGAATTGATTTTACACGGTCCCCCAGGGATGCATATTTGTCTTCCATTGCAAGGGCTTATTTTAAAACTATATTTGTTCGGGCGAAACAACATTCATCCTTTCCGCCAATAAATTTTCGGCATCATCATAAAATTCATATTTAAAATCACAGGCCAGCATGTTAAAAAGTCGGTCCAGTATTTTAATATTTTTAGCGTCATAACCTACTTTTCCGGTAATCAATGGGTTTACATCGTCACCCTCCAGGCTCAGTTTTGACCATGCATTGGTAACTTCAAAATCTGTCCAGCTCACTTTCCTGGCTGTCCAGCCATTATTTTCAAATGACGTTTTTATCTTTTCTTTGTTAACCCGCGAAAATTTTGCAAAAAAATTATTTTCATCCGGTAGTAGCATATTCTTTCTTTTTATGTAAAGTTATTATCCTAAATCCTTTTTACAGCTATCTATTTTATGGTTGTGGCCATTTAAAGCTTAATTATCACTTTTTTAGCATTAATTCCCGGGTAAATTTTACAGGTGCACTGCCCGTAGCTCAATAACTTTTCATGAAAACCTTTCAGATTATAATTGCTCCCGTGCTGTGCCTTATATACTTCTCTTAGCGAGAGAATATCCGTAGCACCCGTAAAATAAGAGCATAATTGCACCTGCAACACAGTGGCGCGGTGGTATTTGCCGCAATTTATGCATCTTCCCGAAAGGCCTCATTCTTTAGCAGCTTTGCAATGCCCGCCTGGTTGTAGTTAACTAAAGTAAACTGACTTACTTTTGTTATTTAACTGGCGCATTCCTCAATACCATTCCATTCCTTACCCCGGTATGCTTCTCCTCTGCCCATGTAACCTTCCCATTAACCAGCACATACTTAAAACCGGTGGAGTATTGGTGTGGTTTTTCATAGGTTGATTGATCTTTAACGGTGTTTTCATCAAATACTACAATATCAGCAGCAAAGCCATCCAACAATAAGCCACGATTGTAAAAATGAAATTTTTGTGCCGGCAGAGAGGTCATCCTGCGGATGGCTTCTTCCAGCGGTATCACTTTTTCTTCCCTTACATATTTGCCCAGCACCCTTGCATTGGTACCATAACCGCGCGGATGCGGCGAACCAACATTAAACAACCGTATACTTGCATCGCTGGCAAACATATTAAAGGGGTATTGCATAATGCGCTTTACATCTTCGTCACTCATACCATGAAACACCATGCCGGCGCCTCCATTCAGCATCATATCAATTACGGTTTGGCCCTCATCGCCGGCTGTATGCTTTCTTTTCCACATTACATTTATTTCCTCAATGCTCTTGCCATTTAAAGCGGTATCAGCCTTATAGTAAGCTACAACAGCATAGCTAAAATGTTTTAGCCTTCTTTTATGCAGGTGTGCCAGCATATAATCAATAGATTCCTTTTTTATGGCTGGGTTATTTAACCTGGCTTTTACTGAGTCATTTCCATCAGCCAAAACCCAGTCTGGTAAAAGGGTACTTAGCGATGTGCTGCTGGCAGTGTAAGGGTATTGGTCAATGGTTACGTCCAGCCCTTCTTCGCGGGCTTTAATAATCATTGGCAGCGTTTCTGTACTGCGCCCCCAATTGTTCTGGCCGCTTAGTTTAAAATGCGAAATTTCAACTGGTATGTTTGCCTGCCTGCCTATGTTTAGGGCTTCGTCAATAGCTTCTGTTACGCTGTCACCCTCATTTCGGATGTGCGAGGTGTATACGCCATTAAACCTTGCAGCTTCTTTAGCCAACGCAACTACTTCAGCGGTTTTAGCATAAGTACCAGGTATATAGATAAGCCCGGTTGACAGGCCTACTGCGCCGTCATGCATGGCCTTATCAACAATGGTTTTCATCTGCTCCAGTTCTGCCGCTGTCGGGTCGCGGTTAGCCTCGCCCATTACAGCTTTGCGCACATCGTTGTGGCCTATAAGCGATGCAACGTTGATAGATAAATGTAAGCTGTCAAGCATTTTAAAGTAAGCGCCAATATCAACCCTCGAGCCTCCGCAATTGCCTGCTATAACGGTAGTTACGCCATCCGCGATAAAATTGGTTGCAAAAGGGTTCTTTATTTCATCGCCCTCAATATGCGTATGAACATCAATAAAGCCAGGGGCAATAATAAGCCCTGTCGCGTCTAATATTTTGTAGGCGGGAAGAGAGAATAAATTGCCTATTCTAAATATTTTTCCATCCTTTACAGCCACATCCCCATAAAACCATGGATTGCCTGTGCCGTCAATTATTTTGCCATGCTTTATAATTATGTCGGCAGTATCCTGTGCGCAACAGTTGATTGCACTTAACACCGCCAAAAAGAAGACGTATTTCATTTAATTAAGGTAGGTAAAAAAGACATTGCTGATTTCGATATTTTGTGATAGTGCTTTTTACATAAAGTTTACTTCATCTGCAAACCTTAGATCGAACCCGAAACCAGCAATCGAAAAAATTACGAAGTTTATAAACCCCCTTTAGGGGTAGGGGTATAAACCACACCTCCCTTCATAACAAAATCTACATGCTCCAGCAATGTAACATCATTCAATACATCGCCTTTTACAGCAACTATATCGGCGTATTTGCCAACTTTAAGCGAGCCAACTTTATCCTTAATGCCTATAAGGTCTGCTGCGTTAACAGTGGCGGCCTGTATAGCCTGCATGGGTGTTAAGCCATACTTTACCATGTAGTAAAACTGCTTTGCGTTCCAGCCATGCGGATACACTCCCGCATCAGTACCAAACGCTATTTTTACACCAGCCTGAACAGCTTTCCTAAAATTATCACGCTGAGCCTGGCCTACTAATTTTTCTTTGTTTATTATCTTCTCGGGGTAACCCATCTTCGCATATTCAGTGCGTATATAATCGTCATTATAAATATCAGCTACAAGGTAAGTACCATGCTGTATCATTAGTTTAATGCCTTCATCATCTATCAGGCTGCCATGTTCAATTGACGCAACGCCGGCTTTTACCGCCATTTTAATGGCTTCAGCACCGTGGGCATGGGCACAGGCCTTTCTTCCCCATAGCTTTGCTTCCTCCACTATTGCGTTCATTTCTTCCTGGCTGTATTGTGGTGCACCTACACTTTCTTCTTCCGTTAATACGCCGGCGCTGGCCCCGAACTTTATTACATCTGCGCCATACTTAATATTATACCTCACCTGTTCCCTCACGCCTTCCACGCCATCAGCAACACCGCTCATTTGTTTTGGGAACTGCCAGTCTAAAAAGGGAGAGAACCCGTTTAAATCGCCATGGCTGCCCGTTGACCCGATAAATAAAGTAGCCACATACATGCGTGGCCCGGGAATATCGCCGTTATTGATGGCATTTTTTAATGCAACATCTATAAAGGCCTCGGCGCCAACATCCCTTATGGTAGTAAAGCCGGCTTCCAGTGTTCGCTTGGCATAAATATGCGCGGTAACGGCATAGTCTATAGGTGTTTTGCGAAACAGGTTATCATAGTAATTGCCTGTAGGCCCGGCTGTAATGTGTGTATGGCAATCTATAAGGCCGGGCAATACGGTTTCGCCTGAAAGGTCGATAACAGCAGCACCTGCCGGTACCGGAATATTTTTGCCAATGGCCTGTATTGTATCCCCTGCAATAATTATTACCGCATTTTCTGTTACAGAGCCGTCTTCGGTATTGATAATCTTCCCGGCTTTTATGGCTGTAACCTTTTGGCCAAAGCCGCTGCCGGATAGCAATAAAAATACGCTTACAGTAAGAATAAATTGCCTGCAATATTTCATAAGCAAATTTTGTATCGGAAATATAAGCACAGAATTTTAATACCCCGGAAATTAATCAGGTTATTTGTTAATGCGCTTATAGACCGGCAGAAAATTTTGCTTATGAAATCAAGCACTGCATGTTTTATGCATGTGCACAACAATATTTAAAATATTGCTGTTGGTACGGTGAAGCTAATATGTCCATGTATTTTTTACAGCACTTATTAGAGATAGTGTAGAAATACATCGGCAATAACAAGGTTATTAGTTAATCCGGCCTTTTATGATAACTTCATCATGGCCACGATGATGGCGTGGACGGCCATCCCTGCTAACAAAACAACTTGAGGCGCCTATTACTATCAGCAATAGAACAATAACGAGATTTATTATTTTATTTTTCATACAGGTAGTAAGACAATAAGCGTACCAGTGCAAATATTGGTTTGTTTTTCCTATACGGCATTTTCTTATAATGGTATGTGTTTAATGTAAAAGCAGGTGTAAAATCAAATTTTCTCTTTTCCGCCCTGCCACGCAGCCGGGATACCTGTACCTAACATGGTTAATACCAATATATTATTTCATTTTTATACCATTTGCGCTTCCAAATGTGCCTGCAAAACGGACCGAAAGGGGACTTGGAAAGAACCTAAAAGGGGACCGAAGGGGACCTAAAACGGACCATGTTTTTCACTCTCCCAGTCCTCTAATAGGTTTACACTTTCCCTTTTGCACTTTCGCCGCCGACAACTAAAATGCCCACTCTAAAATTCTCAAAAACCGCTTACCAAGCGGTACTGCTGATAAATATAAAATCCACGTTTTTGTGTCGCTTCCGAAGTTTGGATTTTGATTAAAATATGCGGCCAGCAATGAGGCCGGTCGCCAACAACCAGGATTAAAATCTAAACGGCAACACCCACTGTAAAAGTTGCGTCATAACCACCGGTTGTAGTATTGGAAGTTATCGTGCATATTTCATGATCCAGGTCGTCCGCAGAATCACCAAAAATGGAGTCTGCAGCATTATCGGCCACCGAAGTATTCTGCCCGTGTGCTGTATATAAAGACGTTTTATATACCGCCGTATTTATATCATCGGGAAAAGCTATTTGCGTCGTTTTCTTTAATACTGAATTTATAAACACTTCTATATGTATATGTGCTATCCTGCCTGTGTACCAACCCGGGTAAATGGTGGTAAATTTTACTTCGCCATTTGCATCTGTAAGCTGTATGCCACGTAAAAATGTTTTACCGGTATAGTCTTCTGTTCCAAGATAACCTGGCTCACTGTACTCGCTGTAGTAGCCGTCCTTATCGCAATGCCAAATATCAACGCGCGCGTTTTCAATGGGCGTACAGCTGTTATTGGAGTTTACAACCGTAAGGGTTAAACTTAATGGTACACCTGTTTTACCTTCTGTTATATCAGTTCTGAAAATAGCGGAGTTTTTAGACAGGTCGTATGGGTACGGCCCTGCAGTCTCCTCCGGTGATGTGATACAACTTCCGGTACTAGTTGTAGTACTGGTAGTTCCTGCCGCAGATTTTTTGCATGCTTCAATTAAAAGGGGGATTGAAGTAGCAGTAATTAAAAAGTGTTTTAAAAATTTCGCTCTTGACTGTTGCATACAAAGGGGTTTATTAATTACAAAATGAGAACAATATGTAGAGCTGGTAACGATAGGCTTAAATATTATATCCTAAAATTGGAGATTATAAAACCGGCAGTCAAAATTTATAGATTAATTCCCTTTAAATACCGATAATTAAAAAAGCCCCGTAAGCGGGGCTTTTTTAATCTCTGTGAACGCGAAATTTATTGTTTCCTGCGGCTATTGCAGCAGGCTTATTGCTTTGTCTAATTGCGGATCATCTATAAAATTATTCCGCAGAAAAACGGTACTAAGCGTTTGCTTAAGTTCGTAGTCTGGCGGAAACCCCTTCCCTTCATAAATTTTGTCATCCATATATTTAAACATGGTTGATGATGTATAGGCATTACCGTAATAAGTGGTTCCACCTGTTTCTATATTCGTTGAGATATTCCCAAAGTTAAATGAGCCGGCGTTAAAATCTGAATTGATGGTAAGCGGGCCATTGGCACCCCACGTAGTATCGCCCACCACCTTTGTATTTGCAAGCCGTTTAAGTGCCATGGTTGTAAGCTCGGCCATACTCACCGATTCTCCGTCGGCAAGCACCACAATTGGCTTTGTAAATGCTGCCGCACCTGCTCTTGGTGTTACAATTGCGGGTTCCCACGGTGTATAATCCAACCTGCCAATACCACTTTTTGACCGTGTATAACCTATCTGCAGCGGGCTTGATATAAGGCTGCCAACCAAAAAATTTAAATCGCTTATTTCACCCCCGCCATTTCCGCGTACATCTATAATAAGGCCGGTAACTGAAGCACTGTTTAGCTTGTTAAAAAAATAATCTAATACGGCCTTTATTTTTGCTGAACCGCCCTGGTATTCCGATACAAGCGCAAATTTGCTGAATGAAAAATACAGGATGTTGCTGCTGCTGATAATGCCGGCAACCGCATACATATCTTTATTGCTGCCTGTTGTATCTACACCGATTACTTTATTATCCAGGTATAATGAGTCAAGGCCGTTGGTATAATAAAAACGTCCGTCAATACTGGGGCTGTAAGGCGCAGTTTGAAACATATTTTCTATAAACGCACTGTTTTTAAGCTTCCTGTCGTGTGCAGGCTGAATAAAGCCACCGCCAGGAAATAGTGTGTAATGCGAATCTGAAAGCCCGTCAACCATCTGTTTAAAATAACCGATAGCGGTATTGTTATCAGCCGAATCGTATAAATTTAGTTTAGCAAACCTGGGGGCATATATGTTGTACATATTGTCCCAGTTGGTGGTATCAATGCTCCAGAAAACATAATTGTTATTCATGTTCGTCCAAAAATCCTGGAACACCTGGCTAAAATTACCGGTGGCTGTAGCGCCGGTTTGATTGGTAGTAGTAATTTCCTTATGGCACGATGAAACAAATACCATTATAATAAACACCGGTATAACTGCTTGGCAGCTTTTACTTTTATAGCTTAATAATTCTTTCATAACATATATTTTATTACGCTGGAATAATCTTTTAAGAACAACACGGGGTTAATCATTTTTTCTGCCTATTGTATACAAAATGCCCAGGCTTAAAACGTATGTTTGGTTATACCTGGGTACCTGGCCAATCTCATATTTTCTTTGCTGGTCAGTAAGCGATTCGTAGTATGTTGCTTCACCAAAAAGCTGGTACGTATTAGTTAACTGGTAGCTTATTCCCGCACCTGCCAGCAGGCCTAATTCAAGCCTGTTGTCCTTTGTAGTGTTAAACTGGTATTTTTCGTTATAACTATAGGGTGTGTATTCGTCAAATACATTATTCGGCTGTTGGTTGCTTGTTATGTTTGTATATGCCGGCGGGTTTAATATATTGGGCATAGTTCCCTGCACCCTTGCATTAATCCAGTAGCCTGCATAACCACCCAGGTCAGCAAAGCCCTTCAGTTTAGCGCCCCCAAAAGAAAAATGCCCCATTACCGGTAGCTGCAGGTAACCATTTGTATTGTTTTGGTAAACACCTTCGTAAAAACCTGTACGCTGCATTTGGCTGTTTTTCTGTAAATACCCTGGCGCGGCTTTTACGGCAAACCAATCGTGGATGGAATACACAACAGGTACGCCTATTCTAAAACCTGCCATGGGATTGTATTGGGTGGAAACAAGACTGGAAACATTAGTGACGAGGTAATTTTTATTATAGCCGCCTTCAACACCAATGGATAATTGTGCCCGGCCTTGTATGCTGCATAACAGCATAAGCAAACAGGCACCGCTACAAACAATTGTTTGTTTTAATTGCTTTTTTTTCATGTAACTACAATTTTTCAGATCAAAAAAATATTACGCGGGTTATTTGTTAACGCACAAGACGATAGAAAAATATACGGCGCGGTTCACCTTTCACGGTTTAGAAAACTATTAACAATTGCCCGTAAAACAGAAAATAAAAACGTTTTAATTTAAAAAACCCACATGCAATAAAAATGAGTACCGGCTAATTGCCTTATGCTATAGATGAATGCCCGTGCGTTGATGAAAGCCGGAAAAAACGAAGGCCGGATTAAGCCGCCGGTTTTTGAAAACCGGCGGCCGTTAAAAAAAACTGCTTTGCTATGTGTTAATGTTAATTAAAATCAAGCGGAAAATCCACTTTGAAAGAAATGTTCCTGCCCATGTTATAAATGCCGTGGTATTGCCGCGGGTCAGTCGGGTAAGGCTCAAAATATTTAAGCCTGCTTAAATGGTCCTGGTAGGC
>FTJK01000341.1_pt6 | contig 19210 bp, 12 predicted proteins | sample 1658811 | NCBI WGS metagenome assembly FTJK01 (sample SAMEA3914857, study PRJEB12502) | metagenome | biome: forest; material: soil | place: USA | collected 2011-06-22 | depth 0.1 m
TCATCATCGCTGTGCGCCATTACCAAGGCGCCTATAAGCCGTGTACTTACTCCCCAGCTTGTAGCCCAAACATATTCCAGTTTGTTTTGCTTATCACTAAATTTTACATCAAAAGCTTTGGCAAAATTCTGCCCTAAAAAGTGCGAAGTACCTGCCTGCAGGGCTTTGCCATCCTGCATCAGCGCTTCAATGCAATAAGTATCTTCAGCACCGGCAAAACGCTCATTTGGCGTTTTTACCCCTTTTATAACCGGTACGGCCATCCATTCTTCTGCAAAAGTTGCATACACTTCCAGCATTTGTTTTGCTTCGGCCACCGCCTCGTCTTTTGTCGCATGCGCTGTATGCCCTTCCTGCCAGAGGAACTCTGCCGTACGGAGGAATAGTCGCGTACGCATTTCCCAACGCACTACGTTAGCCCATTGGTTTATAAGCAGGGGCAGGTCGCGGTAGCTCTGTATCCAATTTTTGTATGTACTCCATATAATAGCTTCGCTGGTTGGTCTAACAACCAATTCTTCCTCCAGTTTCGCTTCGGGGTCAACCATCAGCTTGCCGGGTTTGTTTGGGTCAGTTTTCAGGCGGTAATGGGTAACAACGGCACACTCCTTAGCAAAACCTTCCGCATTCTTCTCTTCCGCTTCAAAAAGGCTTTTGGGTACAAACAGCGGAAAATAGGCATTTACGTGCCCTGTTTCTTTAAACATCCTGTCAAGTTCATGCTGCATATTTTCCCACAAGGCATACCCGTAAGGCTTTATAACCATGCAACCTTTTACCGCGCTGTAATCGGCAAGCCCGCTTTTTAAAACAAGGTCGTTGTACCATTGTGAATAATCCTGCGCCCGCGAAGTAATTTCTTTACCCATAATTTTATATTGTGAAACCCAAAATAATAACGCCCGTTAGTTTTAATTTTACATTAACAGCACATAAAATAATTAAATGTTAAATGGCTGTAACTTGCATTTATCTTTTTTAAAGAGCAGCAAAAGTAATAACTTAGCGCTATAAACTTCTAAAACCTTGGAGTATGAACACTAAAATAATAACTGCGATACTTGTAGCCTGCGTTATAAGCAGTTGCTCATCTTTATACAAAGCAACCAGTACTCCTGATGATGTATATTATTCTCCATCACCCGCTATAAAGGGAAATGATGCTGCGGGTAATAATGACGCGTATGAAGACTATGTGAGCAGCAATGACGACCGCTATTTGCACATGAAGGTGCAGAATAATGCGTTGTGGAGCGGCATTGATGATTACAGCTACTGGCAGGACAGCCGTTACGATTTTGGTTATAGCTGCAATGCTTCAAGATTTTCTCTAATTAACTCATTTTACAGCCCTTATTCCTATGGCATGTACAACGGTGGTTTAGGTTTTGGCTACGGTTATTATGGCTTTGGCGGCGGCGGTTGCTGGGGCAGCCCGTACCAAACTATTGTATTGTATAAAAATCCGAAAACATATTTTGCAGGCACAACCAGCAAAACAAACCTTACAGCATACCGCAATTTTCAATACAGTAACAGCAACGGTTACAAAGCAAATGGTTACAACAACAATAATGGCAGTAACTATGCAACCGGCAATACCAGGAACAATACTTATTACAACAATAATACAAATACTTCGCAGCCAGCGCGTTCTTTTAATACAAGCTCGTCAAACAGCAGTGCAGGCGGCCGCAGCGGCGGTTACAGCAGTGCGGGCAGCAGTGCGCCTGCAAGCCGGCCTACACGCCACTAATATTTTTTTTCTCCGGTGTTAACCAAAAACTGCAAATACAAGCTTTGCATATACCATTATTACCATAACTGTTCTGTATGAAACTATTTCTTTTTTGCAGCACCCTGTTACTGATGGCTTTTGATGCAGCAGCACAAACACCGGATGATGCGCTGCGAAGCGGTTGGTTTATACCAGGTGGTACTGCAAGGGTTATGGGTATAGGCGGCGCGATGGGATCGCTGGGCGGCGATATTACAGCCAACAATACAAACCCAGCGGGGTTAGGCTTGATTAGAACAAAAGAGGTTGTTTTTTCGCCGGGTTTTATACTTAATAATACTGCTTCAAATTTCAGGGGCACAAATACATCTGCCAATAATAACGCATTATCTTATGGCGCTTCCGGCATTATAATTGGTGGCCCAACACAACAAGGCGCCAGTTTCAACAGCTTTACTTTCTCGTTTTCTGTTAACCAGCTTGCAAGCTATAACAATCATATACATTATAAAGGTTTAAACAATTTAAGTTCGTATTCCGAGCAGTATCTTGAGGAATTGTCAAGGGACCATGCAAGCCCTTCGGCAGCTTTGGGTAACTATGTTTTTGGCTCATCGCTGGCTTATTATACCTACCTTATTGATACTACCATAAGTAACGGGCAATTGGTTTACTTTGGCTTACCAAACCCATCAACCGGCTTAACACAGGAATATGATGAGGTTACCAGCGGAAGTTTTAATGAGGCTTCGATAAGTATTGCGGGTGGAATGAACGACAGGCTTTTTTTGGGTATGAGCTTAAATATACCCTTTGTTACATACCGACGTGACATAACGCTTACCGAAAGCGATGCCAGCGGGAACACCAATAACAATTTTGCCTATTCAACCTACACGGAAAATTTCAGGTCCAGTGGCGTCGGTATCAATTTTAAGATAGGCCTTATTTATAAAGTAACGCCGGCTTTCAGGCTGGGGCTGGCCGTTCACTCGCCCTCTTTTATCTGGTACCATGATACAAAACGCACATCGATGGTAACCAATACTGAAAACTATCTTGACGACCCTAATTATCCAAATGGCACCGTTAGCGCAAGCAGTGATGAGTTTAACAGTGGCAACCCGGGCGAATTGAAATACCAATTGCAAACGCCCGCTAAGGTTATTGCCAGCGCTACCTATCTTTTCAGCGCCGTAGAGGACACCAAGAAGCAGAGAGGCTTTATAACCGGCGACATTGAATACACCGGGTATGGCGCGACAAAGTTTTTACCCACCAGCGATGCTGACCCAAATGGTACTGACTATTATACTGCACTTAACAGCGTAACAAACGATTATCTTAAAGGCAACATAAATGTACGGGTGGGGGGTGAATTGAAATTTGACCCGCTTTCGTTCCGCCTGGGCGGCGGGTATTATGGCAGCCCCTACAGGGACGACCAGCTTAAAGCAGACCGCATACAAATAGGTGGTGGTGTTGGCTACCGCAACCACGGGTTGTTTGTTGACCTTACTTACGTGGAAACCATTAACAAGGATGTAAGCTTTCCCTACCGCCTAAACGACAAACCCAACACCTACGCCACAACCAATAACAACCGTGGCAATATTATACTTACAGTAGGGTTTAAGATATAAGCCCGAAAATATAACTTGAAGATGTGGGCTTGAACAAACACTCAATTTTCAATGCCCAAATGTTGAACGCTGAAGTGAAAACCGATGCGCTTTTTGCCCCTCCCAATAACTCAACGGCCCTATTTTTTAACAGTTATTACAGCGCGTTTAAGAAATGCAGCCCGTAGAAAAGCGGGAAAACACCAAAACAAAAGCCCCAGGGCAAAACCCGGGGGCTTTTATATATGGATGATGCTGTAAATTTTAAACCGGCGGCCTTATCGCAACGGAAAATAAATACCGGCATGTAAATCCAGGGTATTCATGTTGCCAAAGCCATTTTTGTTATAAGGCACGTAATTATAGTTGGCCCCCAAGCTTAGCCCGGCTGCGCTTAATTTACCAAAAGGTATAAAAACGCCCGCACCTGCCTGTGCTGCAAACGAAGCACTGTTATCTGCGGAGCCGAACTCGCCCAGGTATTGCTTAAACCCAATAAGGCTTACGCCTGCACCGCCCGTTAAATAGGGCTGCACAGCGCCACGGGTGCCTAACGGCTTAAAAGCCAGTTTAGCCATGATGGGGACCGCCTGTATTGAGTTGCTTAACACCGCGGAAGTAGTTTCGTTATCGCCTGTTTTATAGGTTGTTCGCGGGTACTTTTGATAATAATCCTGGTAACCAAAACCAATACCGCCTGATATTTTATTACTGAAATTGTACATAATATCACCGGTAGCGCCCCTTGGCGAACCGTCACTGATGATGTCATTTTTAAAGCTGCCTATCGGCATGCTGTAATTATAATTGAGGTTGAACTTTGTATCTCCTCTCTGTGCATGCACTGTTACCGATGCCGCCAGTGAAAACATAATAACCACAGCCACATTAACTATCTTTTTCATACGCTTAATAATGTTTAATTGGTTTTTAAATAAGTTGACTGATCAAACAATGCCTTAACCTGCGCCCCGGCATTATCCGGGTTAAATATGCCTTCCCCGCGTACCAGGCCAGTCCAGATAAAATCGATCTTCTTGTTGGCCGCGGCATTTTTAAGATCAAGCATGTCAACACTTAGAGCGCCTTCAGTAACCTGGTACACCTCGTACGCATAGGGCATGTAATATCCGTAGTTGCTATAGCCCCAGTAATAAGGGTCATAATAACCACCGTAATAATCCGAATAATCGTTGTAGCTAATTACCCCTGTGGTGCTGTAAATACGGCTTACATCAATGCCAATATCAGGGTTTTGTTCCCTGCTAACAAGTGTATAGCCCCTTTGCTGCATCAAGGTTTTAACTGAAACAATATAGGCTGAGTCTGAGGCGGTAAGGGCCTTGCCTGAATGATTGTCGTAGATAACAGATACCGAATCGGAGATACTGTACGTTTTGTACGAGGCAAAATTAACTGTGGAATCGCGGTCGGTGATGTAGATCTGGGTTTCTGCCTGTGTCAGGTTGTTCAAAGGTTCTTTACTGCAGCTGCTAAAAAACGCTGCAACGCCCAGTAAAGCGGCGATCAGCGTTCTACTCATCATTTTCATAAACTTTCCTTGTTTTTAACGTTATTAACAAAAAAGACGAAGACCACCTTAAGAACGTAAAAAGGCCAGCGGGTTTACAGAACAGTTGCTTTTTAAGAAATATTTACGACTTGTGTTAAAAGAGTGAAAAAAGGCTTGTTATATTTACACGCAGTACATGAAGAGAATAAGTTTATTAACCCTTATTGAAATTTCAATCATCATCTTAATTGCTGTTGGCATTTATGGCAGCCTGCAATTGATGGAGCTAAGGGCCGAAGAACCGCGCCGGGCTGTTATTGCCATGGAGATGATATATGGCAAAAACTATATAGTACCCAAAATATTCAACTATAATTATTACAACAAGCCGCCGCTTTTTAACTGGCTGCTTGTACTAGTTTTTAGAATAACAGGCAGCTTTAACGAGCTTTGGGTACGGCTGCCATCTATATTATCACTTTTTGCAACTGCATACTTTGTGTTTAAAATTACGGCGCGGAACATTAACAAAAGAAGCGGTCTTATTGCAGCGTTACTGTTATTGGTATCTGCTGACATATTGTTTTATGGTACAGTAGATGCCGGCGAAATAGACCTCTTTCTTATGCTGCTGCTGTTTTTACAGGCCATTGCGGTTTATTACTACAGCTTAAAACAACAGTGGTGGCGGCTTTTTATTACATCGTATCTATTTATGGCAGCCGGCATTCTGACCAAAGGGTTACCGCTTGCTTTAATACAGGCGCTGTTACTGCTTTGCTGGTTTATTTATATACAACAATTTAAAAAGCTATTCTCCATCCAGCATATTATGGGTATGCTTGCTGGATTTGGCATAGTGTACGTTTACTTCGCGGCGTATAACCAACAGTCAGATGTTCTGCTTTATCTCTCTCAATTACTTACGGAAAGTACGCAACGAAGCATGCTTGAAAATAAATGGAGCAGTATTCTATTCAATCTTTTACAATCGCCATTGCAAATATTTTATATATGCCTGCCTGCAACTGCATTACTGTTATATGCCTGCAATAAAAAGGTGAGAAGCAGTTTAAGGCAGAATACGCTTTTTATGTTTTCGTTTATATTCACGCTTATTGTTTGCATAACATTTTTTATATCGCCGGATACTGCCAACCGCTATTTGTACCCGGCTTTTCCTTTTATAGCTATTATGGGCGCGGTTATTTATGCAAAAGCAACCGAATATCTTCACACTTCCAAATGGCTTGCGGGTTACAAAACGCTGCTTGGTGTGTTCGTTTTTTTTGCCTTTGTACGCATAGCTTACGATGTTTGGGGCATACCATACCAGCAAAAAAGCACGGCACGTATTTACCGCGACCTTTCAGCACAAATATTACAACATACCGGTGGCGCCCCTGTTTATTTAACAGGATACCCTCAACAAATAGTTAACCGTTCATTACTTTTTATTAAGATGCGGCAGCAGGTTTCCGCAGCACCCCCGTTGCTGCCCTGCCAACTGCCCTATTACATTGGCAAAACAACAGGTACACTTATGCGCTACGATTCCCTGCCTGCAAAAGGGTTGTTTTATTTAACACCGGTTAATTTTTTGAAAGATAAAAATGCGACGGTTTATTTTACCTTTTTTGATGACTGGATACGCAGGGATGTAGCACTGGTAAAGTTTTAAAAACAGGTTCTTACCTTATTAATGTTATTGTACCTTTATAGTTATATACCTCACCGGTAGCACAAACTATTTGTGCCATGTAAACATATACGCCGGGTGGTGCAGGGGCGCCGCCGATAGTGCCATCCCAGCTATTGCCGGTATCATTGCTTTGTATATTGTTTTTCTCAAAAGCCTTTTCACCAAGCCGCCCGAAAATAGCAATATGCTTAATCAATTTAATGCCATTACCTTTAATTACAAACCTGTCGTTGTGCGTGTCATTATTAGGTGTAAATGCATTGGGTATATAAATAAGGTTTTCGGCGCAAACCAGGTTTATTTTAATAGTGTCTGCCGCGGCGCAGCCATAGTTATTGGTTGCTGTTACGGTATAAACAACGGGGACCCTCGGCGAACTTAACGGCGATGCACAATTTGCGCAGCTTAAATAGTCTGCCGGCTGCCATGCATATTTTACAACATCCGCGCTGCCTTGTGCTGTTAATTGTATATCGGTACCTGCATTAATTGTAACTACATGCGGCGATGCCGTTACTGTTGGCCTGGCCGTTATTATAGCATCAATATTAGCCGTATCTGTAAAGCAACCATCATTATCGTACCCCACTACAGTATAAGTGCCCGCCACGGTTGTGTTAACTATAGGGTTGGCAATTTGTGTATTGCTTAACCCAATGCCATTTATCCATTTGTAGGTATTAGCGCCACTCACTGCAAATTGCCCTTTGCTGCCAACGCATATATACAGTTCCGGGTTGGTTTTTAGGTGGAATGGCTGGTCAACTGTTACCAGTACAGAATCGTTGGTAACGCAACCATACTGGTTTGTTGCCTGTACATGATAATACTTTGATATGGAAGGATGTACAAATGGGGATGAGCTGTGTTTATCATCAATACTGTCGGCCGGCTGCCAGTTATACGTTGTGGCATCATGTGCGGCAAGCTGAACGGCGTTGCCTAAACATATTTTTGGCAACTGTGGCAAAATATTAACCTGTGGCTTGCTGTGTACAGTAAGGTTGCTGTAGGCTGTATCGTAACAACCGTTATTATTTACAATTAATGTAACCTTATAGGTACCGGCATCCATGAATAAAGCAGGTAATGGGTTTTGCAGCGCCTGGCTTGCAATGTTGTCACTAAATTGCCAGTTCCAGCCGAGGGTATTGTCAAAATTTGTTGCTGCACCTGAAAACACTGCGCTGCCCTGCTCGCAAATATCAGCCGGGCCGCTTATTGTTGCCCTGCTTACCGGCTGAACGGTAATATCGTTGGTTACAGTTTGTACACATCCATACAGTGAATTAAGCGTTACGGCAACTTTATAAGGCCCTGTAACCATGTACCTGAATACAGGCGAACTAAGGTTGCTTGTATCGGCAGCATTGTCAGTGCCGAAATTCCAGTGGTATTGTAATGGCTGTTGTAACTGATCCTGCGAAATGCTTGTTACCGCAGGGACAAAATTTATAACCGACGAGTCGCAAATTACTGCAGGCATTTCAGTAACCGAAGCAACAATGTTATCAACAACAATTCTTTCCGGTAAGGCCGAAGTACCCGAACAGCCACCGGCATCCTTAAGTATAAGCTCGGGTGTGTACACGCCGGGTATAATATACTGGTGATGCGAAAATGTATCGGTTGTCTTCTGCAAAGTGCCATCGCCAAAATCCCAGGTAAAGGAGGACGCATTTTTGATGGTGGCACTAAGTACAACAGTAAGTGAATCACAGCCGGTTAGCTTATCAGCAGCCAACACAGCATACGGCCCTTTTACCTCAATAAAATCTTCCGTAGAATCAACATTGTTATTTATATCGTATCCATATAAAACCACACGGTATAAACCGGGGTTATTATACGTGTGGCTTACAAAGCTTTGGTTATCGGCCTGGCTACCATCACCAAAATTCCAGGCTATATGGTTTGCATTGGTAGTAGTACTGGTAAAATTAACAATAACCGGGGGGCAGTTGTTATTGTTTATGTAAGAAATAGCGTAAGTATAAGCCGTGTTTACGTTACGTATATAAATAACCTGGTATGCAGTATCGGTGCATTGCTGAGAGTTATTGGACGATATAAGTTTTACGGTATCCGCCCCAACCGATTTAAAGAAGTACGAGGGGTAATTGTCAGTTGATTGGGTGCCATCAGGAAATAGCCAGGTGTAGTTAATATCAAAGGCGTTGTAAGTATTGGTGTTGTTATAAAAATATACGGTTGTATTAGGGGGCGCAGGGTTTTCTGATACCGTAAAGTTTGCTTTGGGGCCGCTTATAATTGCAAAGGCACTGTTGTAAAACGTAGTGTTGGTGCAGCCTCCGATATCCGCAACTGTAAGCATAACAGGATAAGAGCCCGGGTTAGGATATACATGGGCTGTTGTTGTGCTGGTGTTTTGTGTAAACACAGTTCCATCACCAAAATCCCACTGCCATGTTTTTATAGGCAGGTTAGGCCCGGCAACTGAAGTATCAATTAACGTTACCGAATCTTTGAAACAAACTTCTTTTTTACCGAAGGTAAAGCCTGCCTTTGGGCCTGTAATTTTTAACGGCATAAAATTGGAAGTATCGAAACAATAAAAAAAATCAGACTGTATAATTACCCTTAAATTCTTTTCGCCGGATGTTAAACCGGTTATATTAAAGTTATATGGCGCCTGGTTAAAAGTATAAAAGTTATTGCCACCTGCATTTGTTGAATCCCCATATTGCAGCTGGGTGATATAATAAGCGTAACCGAAATTGCGGGCGGGGTTATCTTCAACATTGCTTAATTGCAGATCAATATTATCGCTGCCGCAGGCAACGGTTTTGCCAGACGACAAATTGGGGGATTGCTTAATAAGCACTTGCGCACTGATGGAATCGCTCACAGAGCAGCCCTGGTTTATTCCTGTTAATACAATATTATACGATCCTGTTTTAGTGTAGGTATGCGCAACGGTATCTACTTTTTTGTTATAGGTTACCTTATTTGAACCGTCGCCAAAATCCCATGTCCATTCGTTTACTTTGGTTGACAATTCTGTAAATAAAACGCTGCCCCTCGTGCCTTCACAAGTATTTATATGATTAGCAATTTTAGGGAAATCCGGTTTTACCCGTATGTATTTCTTTTTGGTCACGGTGTCCATGCACTCGCCATTTTGAACAATAAGTTTAATGGTATATATCGAGTCATAGTAATACTGGTGTACTACGGAAGAGCTGTTGTTGAAAATCCCTCCAAAATCACCAAAATCCCAGTAATAATTCCACCCCGTTGGCTGTGGTGACACCAGGAATGACACAGGGTTATTGCCACAGACGACTGTGTCGGGCATAACCGAGAAATCAAATTTCGGGTTGTCTATAATGTTTACATAGGTATAGGTAGTAACACCGGGGCAACCACCGGTAGTTACATAGTTTAATGTTATTGTATATAGCCCGGATTTATTAAAAGTGTGCGACGGGTTTGCTGTTGTGGCGGTACCGCCATCGCCAAAATCCCACTGATACGTTTTTAAAACATCTGTAGGGCTGGCCGAGAATTGAAGTGTTACACCAGCACAGCCTGAATTGGACAGGCCTCCGGAGGAATTTCTCACGCTGATAGTAATCACCGGTTTTTCCAGGTTGATGGTTTGGTATAAACCAGCGGTACAACCAGCTTTGTTTGTCACCTGGAGCCCGATGTAGTAAAACGCCTGGTCTGGGAACGTATAGTCTATCGACTGCCCTGTACCAAAAGTATTTGTATAATCGGGGTAGGTGTTGAACCACTTCCAGGCCACCGCTCCCGCAGTTGTGTCAGTAAGCGTGGCTTTTATTGGGGCGGTACAAGCGCCCTTTGTATCAACAATAAAACCATTAAGGCGCGGCCCCGTAACGGCCTTAAGTGTTTTTGTTTTGCTTAAAGTGCAGGTACCATACCTATGCGTCAACTGCATTACATGGCTTAAGGTGTCGCTAAAAAACCAGAACGGCTGGCCATTGCTGTAATTAGGAAAAATCTGCTGGCCATCAAACATCCAGGTTTCGTCGTCACTTAAGCCGGAGCTCATATCAAAAAGATCAACATCAACGTTGGTACAAAGCACCGTTGGCGGGTTAAAATCAACAGTAAAAATGTCAACCTTCATATAATCCGTCTTTGAAATATTGGCGCTGCAGCCCTGGGCATTTTTTACCGTAAGTGTAACGGGGAAAAGGCCTTTGGCCGAATACGTATGTACGGGCGATACATCGGTGGACGATTTGCCATCGCCAAAATCCCAGAAGTAGGACAAAGCCCCGGGCCCTGTGGTAGTATTGGTAAAGCTTGCCTGGTCGTTTACATGGCACAAGATTGTTTGGCTGGCCGTAAATGCTGGAAGGATTGCCGGTGAAACGTTAAGAAGGTCAGCTTTTGATGCGGTGGCATAACATCCGTAACTATTGGTAACAGTAAGGCTTATCGCCGGTTTTTGGGCGAATGCATAAGAATGGGATATTTGGCTGTAGTTACTGCCGGTTTGCGTTTGGCCATCACCAAAGTCCCAGAGATAGCTGCTTATGGTACCATCGCCTGCGGTTGCTTTACTGGTTAATGAAACATTAAGCGGCAGGCAACCGGTTGCCGGCGTAACGGAAAAATCCACTACTGGCTTTTTATACACCGTTACATCCTGCGACTTTGATGATGTATTGGCGCCATCTTTTACAGTGAGCGTTACGGAGTAGGTTTTTTCCAATATATAAGTAGCACCCGGGCTTGGCAGGCCGGAAGTATTGCCATTACCAAAATCCCATTTATACGTGGCTGTGGTAGAGGCCCCTGTTGTTGTGTTGGTAAACTGAACGGTTAAAGGCGAGCAGCCGCTTGCCTTATCAATCGTGAAGTCTGCTTTTAACTGTGCAGAACCCCTGGCCCAAATAGAACAAAGCGCAAACAAAGTGCATAAATATTTGATGAATCGGCCCCTCATAGCAGTTCAGGATTGCTTCTCGTTTTATAGGTAAGCTACCGCAATATAAAGCATTGTTCCTGCAATATATTCACAACGTTAAACTGCAATAAATTTTAATGTAAAATTTATCGCATAATTCATCAACGCAAATTTTGGCTCACCACAACCGCAGGATATAAAAATGTATAATAACTTACTATAGCCCTTAGGTCATCTTTTGTAAGGATATTAAGAAAGGACATGTGGGGACCATAAGGATATTTTTCAACCAGCCTCTGTGCATATTGACTTTTCTTAAGCGTCTCTTTCGGGTGTAGCAGCAAATCCTCTATAAAGTTTTTGTAAGGCGCCCTGTCCTGCATGCCCATTAATGCAGGGCCAGTCAGGTCTTTTTCCATACTGTGGCAGGAAATGCAGTTTGTCCTGAATAGATCACGGCCTTTTAATACATTTGAATCTGATATTGTTATGAGTTTGGGATCCACTGTTCCGCAATAGCCAACCGGGCTTTCTGCAATAGAAAACCCTCCTCTTGAATAAATGACTGTGCTAATTGCAATTGCTGTAACCAGCAGGGCTATTACCCACCATATTTTTCTGCGGATGGATTGTATAAAAAAGCCTTTATTAAAGTTTGGTGCTTCAATAAAGGCTGCTTTTATAATTACCTCGTTTCTTAATCTATTGCTACTGCGCCTTCTACCAGCACGGTTGCTTTGTTATCCAGCATTTCAACAAAACCGCTTTCAATCGAAAAACTGGTGCTGTTGGTTTTATCTTTCAACACTTTCAGGTTGCCTTTTTTTAAAGCGCTTACTATCGGGGCGTGGCGGTTGAGCAATTCAAACAAACCATCGATGCCCGGCAATTGTACGCCATACACGTCGCCGCTGTATATCTTTTTTTCTGGTGTTAATATTTCAAGTGTCATGTCTTCAGTTTGTGGTTTGTAGTTTATAGTTTGTAGTTATGCACGTTTAATTAATAACACCTCTATATTAAACTGCAAACTCTACGCTTTTTTCATGTTGCTGCTGGTGATAGTTTATACTGTATTTAACTACAAACTATAAACTACCAACTATAAACTGGTTCTTATCCCTGAGCCTGCGCCATCATTTTTTTACCTTTTTCAATTGCATCATCCAGTGTGCCAACCAGGTTAAATGCAGCTTCAGGGTATTGGTCAACCTCGCCATCCATAATAGAGTTAAAGCCCTTTATGGTATCTTCGATGCTTACAAATACACCTTTTAAGCCGGTAAACTGTTCAGCCACGTGGAACGGCTGTGACAGGAAACGTTGTACACGGCGCGCACGGGATACTGTAAGTTTATCTTCTTCGCTTAACTCATCCATACCAAGGATGGCGATAATATCCTGCAGTTCCTTGTAACGCTGTAATATCAGCTTAACACGGTTAGCTGTATCATAGTGCTCGTTACCTACAATGGCAGGTGTTAATATACGGCTGGTGCTATCCAGCGGGTCAACCGCAGGGTATATACCAAGATCCGCAATTTTACGGCTCAATACCGTAGTGGCATCAAGATGCGCAAAAGTTGTAGCCGGGGCGGGATCGGTCAAGTCATCCGCAGGCACATACACTGCCTGTACAGAAGTGATTGAACCATTTTTGGTTGAAGTGATACGCTCCTGCATCAGGCCCATTTCCGTAGCCAGTGTTGGCTGGTAACCCACAGCTGATGGCATACGGCCAAGCAACGCTGATACCTCAGAACCTGCCTGCGTAAACCGGAAGATATTATCAACGAAGAACAAAATGTCTTTTCCTTTACCGGTGCCATCCCCATCGCGAAAATATTCCGCAATGGTTAAACCACTCAAAGCCACACGTGCACGTGCGCCTGGGGGCTCGTTCATTTGGCCAAACACGAAAGTAGCTTTTGAATCTTTCAGCCCTTCCAGGTCAACCAGGCTTAAATCCCATCCGCCTTCTTCCATGCTGTGCTTAAACTTGTCGCCATATTTCATAATGCCTGCTTCAATCATTTCACGCAGCAGGTCATTTCCCTCGCGGGTACGTTCGCCTACACCGGCAAACACGCTCAAACCACCATAGCCCTTGGCTATGTTATTAATAAGTTCCTGTATCAATACTGTTTTGCCCACACCGGCGCCACCAAACAAACCGATCTTACCACCTTTTGCGTATGGCTCAATCAGGTCAATTACTTTAATACCAGTGTATAATATCTCAGACGCTGTACTAAGGTCTTCAAAGCGGGGCGGCAAAGCGTGTATAGGGCGGCTGTTAGCTTTACTAACCTGTGGCAGCCCATCAATAGCATCGCCTGTTACATTAAATAAACGCCCGTTAATATCCGGGCCGGTTGGCATAGCGATCGCTTTGCCGGTATCAGTTACTTCCATACCGCGCACCAGGCCTTCGGTACCGTCCATTGCAATGGTCCGTACGCTGTCTTCACCCAAATGCTGCTGTACTTCCAGTACCAGTACATCACCGTTATCGCGTTTTAATTCCAGTGCGTTATAAATCTCAGGCAGGCTGCTTCCAAACTGTACGTCAACCACAGCACCTATGATCTGTTTGATCTTACCTTTATTAGCCATAGAGAATGAAGGTTTTGAAATTTTGCCGCAAAGGTAAGGGAAACAATGTGTAAAAATGTTGTATGTAAAAGTTTCAGGAAAGTTTTTGTATGTCAATGTGTAAATGGTTGTTTTACAGTTAGTTGAATATGGGAACAACCAGCATTAATAAAGGAAAAAACTAAACTTAAAATAACTGTGTTTAAAACCGCCCACACAATAGTGTAAATTTTCCGGCTTGACCCCGTAGATAGCCAGTTGATGCAAACTGCTTAACGGCCTCTTGGCGGCAAGGCCAGGTATCAAACAAAGAGGTTCCGGGGCTTATATATGCCGGCACATGTAAAAAAGTGGATCTTATATAGCTTTGCTGAACATATTGGTTACACTGCTTTTATTTTCAGCTTCATACAGATCAAAGGCGTTGCAAATGTTCCTTATAAATTGCATCCCTAATTTTGTAACCTGCAATTCCCGCCCTTCTAAATTTACCAGCCCATCGCTTTGCAGATCTCTAAGTTTGGGAACAACAATATCTTTTAACATGCCCGCGTGCTCTTCCGCCAGCGTGGTCTTGTTTTGACATGCAATATCAAGGATATAACGCTTAATTATTTCATCTTCTTTACTCAAATAGATGCCTTTAACACAATCTAATTTATTTGAATGTATACTGCGGTAATAGTTTTCCAGTTCTTTTTGATTCTGAGCGTACGCAACACCAATATCGCTGATGGCTGATACACCAAGTCCCAGCAGGTAACCTGTGGTTGCCGTGGTGTACCCCATAAAATTGCGGTGAAGGGTGTTATTTAGCCAGGCTTTGTAAAGGTCATCAGCCTGTAGTGCAAAGTGGTCCATGCCGATGTCAGTATATCCGGCAGCACACAATATTTCCTTGCCTTTTAGGTATAGCTGCATCTTTTCTTCCGGCGAAGGAAGGTTGGTTTCATCAAAAAGCCTCTGGGCCTTTTGTTTCCACGGTACGTGCGCATAGCTGTAAAAAGCAATTCTGTCTGGCTTAAGGCTTACAACCTTATTGAAAGTATTTTCAAGGCCTGCCAATGTTTGAAAAGGCAGCCCATAGATCAAGTCAAAATTTACTGATTTAAAACCTATGGCTCTGGCATTTTCAGTCGCCCTTGCAACATTTTCAAAAGGCTGTATCCTGTTAATGGCCCGCTGAACAATAGGGTCGTCATCCTGTACTCCATAACTAACCCTCGTAAAGCCCAGCTGATGGAGCGTTGTTAAATGTTGAGGTGTGGTGTTGTTGGGGTGGCCTTCAAAGCCAAATTCTTTTTGCTCATGCAGAATGCAGCTTTCAAATATCCCTTTTAGCAGCAATTCCAGATTTTGCGGAGAAAAAAAAGTAGGTGTGCCACCGCCCAAATGTATCTCCCGCACAAGGGGCCTTTCTTCCAGCAACTGGCAATACAATCTCCATTCTTTTAAAATAACGTTTATATATTCTTCTTCAACACTATGGTTTGTGGTTATTTTTTTATTGCACCCGCAATAAGTGCAAAGGCTTTCACAAAAAGGCAGGTGTATATATAAACTAATGCCGGCGGCCCTGTTATCAATGTATCTGTCACGTACCAGTTGCTCCCATTTTGTTGTATCCTCAAAGGGGTACCAATGCGGAACTGTTGGATAGCTGGTGTACCTTGGCACTGGCCGGTTATATTTTGCGAGTAATTGCTCAAACGTTTTCATAGCCCCAAACATAGCTACCCAAGAAGGCAATAAAGATGAAAATGCTCATCCTTCAACATGACTTTTGTCAACAACAGAAAAAAGGGATTTAATGACGAAAGTCATCTATAAGGATAGAGAAAGTCAGTTAATTTGTTTTCCCGGAAGGATATTTTTGACAATAATTACAATTAAACTGTATGAATATAGAATTGGAGCAGAACCGGAAACTTGAAGATGTAGAACAAGATTTTAACAGGGCTTTCCCCTATTTAAAACTTGAATTTACCATAAAAAGCAAGCTGGCGCATAAGCAAATTGATAACCAGTTGCTTGCTAACAGGATAACCCTCACTATAGGTGATCTAAATAAAGCCATCATCCCGTGCTCTGTTGAAATAACGGGGACCATGACGGTTTTTGAACTTGAAAGGTTATTTACCAGCAAGATTGATTTACCGGTAAGGATATTACGCAAAAGCGGTAACATTTGGATGGGAACAAGCTTCACGAATAACTGGACTTTAGCGCAGCAAAACGAGCATGGCAGAGAAATTTCAACATTAAGAATATCCTGATTAAAAAAGCAGGTGTTTAAGCTTTTCCAGGTTAGTTATCCTTATCTTCCCTTCAACAGTTTCAATAAGTTTTTCTGATTTAAAATCACTAAGTGTCCTTATGAGCGATTCAGTTGCGGTGCCAACATACTGGGCGATATCTTCCCTTGAAATATTAATTTGCTTATTTGGCCCATCCTCTTTGTTGAATTTTGTATAAATATCAAGCAGTGCTTTTGCAATTCTTTTTCTTAGTGACCCGTAAGCAAGCTGCATAAGCCTTTCTTCTTTATCCTTAACGTTTTGTGCAATTATTTTTATAAAGGTGCCGGCTATAGCGATGTCTTTAAACAACACATTTAAAAAATCATCTTTGGGTATCATTAACAGTTCACTTTCCTCCAATACCTCGGCGGTTTCATCATACAATGTGTCTTCCAGCAGAGGCAGATATCCAATAAAGTCTCCCGTTGTGTACAGGTTTGTTATGTACTCCTTTCCATCTTCATGCATTCTGAAAGTCTTTATTTTGCCTTCGGTAACATAAAACAAAAATCTTGGCCGTTTACCTTCGGCATAAATAACCTGTTTTTTTGATAAGGAGGTACTGTCATATTTGCCCATATTTATGTCAAACAGCCCAGAGCCGTTAAGCTTCATGATCAGCTCAGTAGCACCCTGTTCACCTGGTGCATACTTCTCGTGCAAAATGTCGAATTTTTTTAACCTGGTCTCAACTGCATTTAACAATTCAATATCATCAAATGGCTTCATTATATAATCGTCCGCACCCATGTCCATTCCTTTCCGTACATCCGATCTTTCAGCCCTTGCCGACAGAAATATAAATGGTATTAGCGCTGTTTCTTCATTTTTTCTAAGCAAGTGCAAAACGCCATACCCGTCCAGTTCCGGCATCATAATATCACAAATTATCAGGCTGGGCTTTTCTTTTATCGCCAATTCAAGGCCTTTCCTGCCGTTTTCAGCCGTTATGGCATTATACCCCGAAAGGGAAAGTATTTCAGCTGTATTTTCCCTTATATCATTGTGGTCATCTATAATCAATATGGTGCGCATAATTAAAAAGGTATTTAGTATAAACAGCATTAAAAGTACAATGCATATTCAAGAATATCGAACTCTTCTTTTTTAAGACCTGATTAAAATCATATTTTTTATTGAGAAGTGTCAATCTAAGGCTACAATTCCACGGCTACTTTAGCCAATAATTTTTTATGCCTGTTACCACTTCAAGTACTGCAAAAACTCAATGTTACCATTGCGGGGAGGATTGCAATGAATCTATAAAATTTGGCGAAAAATATTTTTGTTGCGGCGGATGTAAACTGGTTTATAACCTGCTGAATGAAAATGACCTGTGTGCCTACTATGACTACAACAAAAGCCCCGGGCCAAGCAGAAAAAAAGAAATCCGCAAAAACAAGTTCGCTTTTTTAGATGATAAAAAAATAGCCGGGCAGATAATATCATTCCAGGATGGTAAACAAACACACGTTACATTTTATCTGCCGCAAATACATTGCAGCTCCTGCCTGTACCTGCTTGAGAATCTGCACAAGATAGAAGAAGGGGTTATTTCTTCAAAAGTTAACTTTTCAGCAAAAGAGGTTACGATCAATTTCTCTTCAAAAATATCGTTGCGTCAAATAGCTGAATTGCTTACCTCTATTGGTTACGAGCCATATTTAAGCCTTAACGACCTGCAACATGCAAAACCCAGAATAAACAAGCACATGATTTACCGGTTAGGTGTAGCCGGCTTTTGCTTTGGTAATATTATGTTATTAAGCTTCCCTGAATATTTAGGGTTAGGTGCGGATGAGCAAAACTTAAGACAGGCATTTAGGTTGATCAGTTTTATATTATCCCTGCCGGTTGTTTTATATAGTGCCCAGCCTTTTTATAAATCAGCGTTTGGCAGCTTAAAACATAAGTTCCTTAATATTGATGCCCCAATTGTTTTGGCTATTTTTGTAACGTTTGGCCGTAGCATTTATGAAATAATATCAGGAAATGGCTCAGGCTACTTTGACTCACTGACCGGCATAGTTTTTTTTATGCTTGCCGGCCGCATTTTACAGGATAAAACCTATGAACAACTATCTTTTTTGCGGGACTACAGCGCGTATTTCCCGATTGCTGTAACTGTTTTAAAAGGTAACGCCGAAACCCAGGTGCCTTTGCCCGATTTAAAAGTGGGATCGACATTGTTAATCCACTTTGACGAGCTGATACCGGCAGATGGTATATTAACAAAGGGGAAGGCATGGATTGATTACAGCTTTGTTACAGGTGAATCAGAACCGGTTATTAAGGAAATGGGCGAAATAATTTATGCCGGCGGAAAACAGCTTGGTAATAACATTGAAGTATTAACCCTAAAGGAGGTTTCGCAAAGCTACCTAACCAGTTTATGGGAAAATGGCTCGCCTGAAAAAAATGAGAATAAAGGCATTTCTTTTGTGCACCTACTTAGCAGGTATTTTACCTATATAGTCCTTTGCATTGCATTAATTACAGTCGTTTACTGGCTAAAAAACGACGGAACCAAATTATGGAACTCGCTTACGGCCATTTTAATTATAGCATGCCCCTGCGCTTTACTATTGTCAAATACGTTTACAAATGGTAATATCCTTTCTATTTTAAGCCGCAACAGGTTCTTTTTAAAAAGTGCCCTTACTATTGAAAACATTGGCAAAATAAATTATATAGTATTTGACAAAACCGGTACACTCACTTATGCAAATGACCAGCGTGTAGAGTATTACGGCAAAAAATTGAGTGTTGCCCAGGAAAAGGCCATCGCCACGCTTGCTTCACAATCCAATCACCCGTTAAGCCGGTTAATTGCC
>FTJK01000358.1_pt2 | contig 19201 bp, 24 predicted proteins | sample 1658811 | NCBI WGS metagenome assembly FTJK01 (sample SAMEA3914857, study PRJEB12502) | metagenome | biome: forest; material: soil | place: USA | collected 2011-06-22 | depth 0.1 m
CCCTTTAGGGGGATTTAGGGGGTTAGGTTTACTGGCTGCTGCCCTTCAATCTTAGCCCCACCGTTTCCTCCAATCCAAACATCAAATTCATGTTCTGTACCGCCTGCCCTGATGCACCTTTCAATAAATTATCAATCGCCGAATGTACCACCAGCGTGTTGCCTTCTTTCTCCAACTGTATCACACACTTATTTGTGTTAACCACCTGTTTTAAAAATATCGGGGCATCGCTTACCGTAGTAAAAGGATGATCCTTATAATATTCCTTATACAACGCTGTTAACTCTTCTATAGATTTTTCGCAGTGCAAGGTAGAGCTTATAAAAATACCCCTTGTGAAATCGCCGCGCCAGGGGACAAACCTTACACCGCTGCCGCCCCCATCCCCTGAAGGGGCGTTTGGAAAATCGTTTTGCAATTGGTTTAATGATTGATATATTTCACCAAGATGCTGGTGCGTAAGCGTTTTATAAGCCTGTATATTATTTGCCCGCCAGCTAAAATGCGAAGTAGCGCTTAGGCTTTGCCCGGCACCCGTTGAACCGGTAATGCCGGTTGTATAAACATCTTTTAACAGCCCTGCATGTGCCAGCGGCAACAACCCTAATTGTATAGCCGTTGCAAAACACCCGGGGTTGGCTATGTTTTGCGCTGATTTTATTTGTTCCTTATTTAATTCAGGCAATCCATAAACAAAGTTCCTGGTCACCTGTTGCCGGTTGCCGGTAACTGGCAACTGGTAACTGGCATCTTTGCTTAGTCTAAAATCATTTGACAGGTCAATGATTTTTGTCTCTTCTTTTATATGTTGCAAATGGGCTTCAAGAAACTTTTTTGCCTCTCCATGCCCTGTACAAAGGAAGATTACATCTGCACTAGTATCTCCTGAATGGGGACTGAAAATATTCTCAAACCTCAATTCAGTTTCGCCCATCAAATCCTGGTGTACGGCATATACGTAATTGCCCGCATTGCTTTTACTGTCAATAAAAACAATTTCGGCATTAGGGTGATTAATTAGTAATCTTATTAATTCGCCCCCGGTATAACCTGCGCCACCAACTATGCCTATTTTGATGTACCCCCCCGCCCCTAAAGGGGTGCCTATGCGCCGGTTTGTAGAATTTATACTTGACTCTGCCATAGTTTTTCTTTGTAAATGATTTCTCCAAAAATGAAAACCCTTCATCACCTCCTTTAATACTCAACGCACGATAGGTTAAACATGTGCTGCCCATAAGTTCCCCCTTTACGGGGCGGAGGGGGTCTCATGCCTGTCGCCATCGGTTGAAGGCTGAGAACTTAAAACAAACTCCAAATCTTCATTTGTGTTGTTCAATATCCGGTGATTTTTACCAGCCTCAATATGAAAGCCGCTGCCCTTCTCTACCGTCACAATTTCTCCCCCCACCTCAAAGGTTGCTGTTCCTGCCAATATAAAAAAGAACTGCTGCGATTGTTTATGATAATGTAATGTTTCCGCTGTTTGTGCAGGCATGCGCTCCTGCTTTACTGACAGCCCAGGTGTGTCAACCAATACCCACCCATCGCAGGCATCCCCCCATTGGTAATGGCGAAGCGGGTTATGTTTTGAAATTGGACGCATAACGAGTTTTTGGTTTTTCTATCGCTTATTATACTATTTCCATATTCTTTCCACATCATAAACATCAAATACGTCATCAGAACTTATAATAGGAATATTTTCTGACATTGATTGTGCAATCAACAACCTATCAAAAGGATCTCGATGGTGTAATGGTAATTGCTGTGTATGATAAATATGTGGCAATGATATTTGCAGCACTTCCAGTTTATACTTCTCTATCGAAGATTGAATAAACCATGAAAGATCAGCCACGATATTCAATTTTTCTGCCTTAATTTTTATTGCCATTTCCCAGACGGAAACCTGGCTCAAAAAAAGCTCATTTGCACTTTCTAAAATGCCTTTACTTAAAACTGAAAGATTCTCCGGCTGCTGAGCCATCCATATTAAAACGTGCGTATCTATAAGGTACTTTTTCATTATAAGTACTCATTGAAATCAGCAGGGGTTTCATTAAAATCTTCAGACATCCATATCTTGCCTTTTGCCCAACCCATATTTTTTTTCCGAATCTCGGCCACCGACAAAGTATTGCCGTTTGAGGCATTATATTTATTGAACAAATCATTAATAAAAGCTTCTACCTCCTGTTGCTTTTCAGGTGGCAATTGATTTGCCTTTTCCAAGGTATCTGTATTCATACTCTACGATTAATTCGCCAAAAATACTCAATAAGGCTGAAAAACTACCTTTAAGCCAGTTTTAGCTACCCCTTTTCCTCTGCAGCCTTTTTCAACTGGTAGTACATGCTTGTTTGGTTGCCAAATATTTTACTAAAACCCCTTACATCTTCGCCGCTCCAGCCGGTGTTCATTTCACCGTATTTGCCAAATTTGCTGCTCATCAGGTCGTATGCGCTTTCAATACCCATTACCTGGTAGCGGTATGGCTGCAGCAGCACAAACACATCGCCGGTTACATTTTGCTGGCTGCTTTGTAAATATGCTTCCATATCGCGCATTACGGGGTCTAATATCTGCCCTTCATGCAGCCAGTTGCCGTAAAAATTGGCGATGGTGTCTTTCCAGCTAAGCTGCCATTTAGTAAGCACGTGCTTTTCCAGTGCATGGTGGGCTTTTAAAATTACCATGGGTGCTGCGGCCTCAAAACCTACACGGCCTTTAATACCTATTATGGTATCACCTACATGTATATCCCTGCCAATGCCATAAGCACCGGCTATATTTTGTAAAAATTGAATAGCTTTTGACGGATGCTCAAATGTTTCCCCATCCACACCCACTAACTCTCCCTGCTTAAAGCTCAGCTTTACTTCACGCTCGCCCGATGCCGTTACCTGTGTTGGCCAGGCTTCTTCCGGCAACAGGCCTTTTGATGATAGTGTTTCCCTGCCGCCAACGCTTGTACCCCATAAGCCTTTATTGATGGAGTACGCAGCCTTTGCAAAATTCATATCCACGCCCTTGCCTTTCAAGTAGGTTATTTCTTCTTCCCGGCTAAGCTTCATGTCGCGTATCGGGGTTATTATTTCCACGCCAGGTATCATAATATGAAAAACCATATCAAACCTTACCTGGTCGTTACCGGCGCCCGTGCTGCCGTGTGCTACAGCATCGGCGTTAAGTGCTTTTACATGGTCTGCAATATGCAGTGCCTGCACCAGCCTTTCGGCACTTACACTTAAAGGGTAAGTATTATTTTTAAGTACATTACCAAATACAAGGTATTTTATTATACGGTCGTAATATCCTTTTACTGCATCTACAGTGGTGTGTGTGTTTACACCCAGTGTATAAGCGTGCTGCTCAATCTTTTTTAATTCATCTTCACTAAAGCCACCGGTATTTACAATTATACTGTGTACTTCGTAGCCTTTGTCTTCAGTAAAATACTTTATACAAAAGGTAGTATCAAGGCCACCGCTAAAACCAAGCACAACACGCTTTTTGTCGCTGTTTGTTGATCCGTCCATGTTAATTATTAAAGATTTGTTTTAGGTGATGAAGATGGTGGGCTACATAATCCTCTGCAAGAAATTGTATGGTTACTAGTTTCTCTTCTTCCTTGCCCACATTGCATTCGCGCGCATACATGTCAGCCGGCATATTGGCGAGAATAACGCAAATATGCTTATTCAGCAGTTGCCATAACCGTATTAAATCCCGTCGGCTATATTGCTGGTAGCCTTGTGCCGCTACCCATGCATCCTGGTTATAAACAACATGTGGTTTGTCTATATATTGGGTCCTTATAAAACGCTGGATGTTATTTTGTGCGGAGTCAATCAAATGGCCTAATATTTCCTGCTTGCTCCATTTGCCGGGCGCGGGCCTTGCAGTAAATTCGCTGTCAGGGATATTATTGAGCGCAGAAGTGTATTCATTCACTATTGATGTGAGCTGTGTAATAACTTGTTGCATTAAGATAAAATTTTTAAGAACTCATCAATAGTTACACACCTCACAGGAGGAAAATCGTTGTGCTTTAACGTCTCAAAATGTCTATCATTGGTAACCAACCAATCTGCATAAGAAGCTATATAACAATCCACATACTTATTATCATCGGGATCTGCTTCTATTAAATTCCATTTAAAAAATGCATCTGTATTTTTCACGTGTGGTGATTCATGAAGAAAACCAGTAAGCGTTTCGGCTTTGGTGGAACCAAATTTTCTTTGGAAAATTTCTATATATTCAAATATGATTTCTGTTGTTACATTCAATATGAAATTACCTTTGACCAATTTGTTAAAAATTTCGTGATATATTGATGAGGAGTTCATACACATCACAAAAATATTGCTGTCAATTACAACTCTCATTTATAAGCTGTTCTAAAATGTTCATCTTTCCAGCTATCTACAATTTCCCTTGTGTATCCTTTTTCGACAGATTCTTCCTCAATAGCCTTAATAAGTTTATTCGCAAGATATTCTGATAATACTTGCTTGAGTTCCAAAAGCTCTTCTTCAGTTTGATCTTTACGGAACATTTTGATTATTTCAAGTTGCGCATTATTTAAAGCTGCCATAAACCATCTTTTAAACAAAATTACAAATTAACGCCCCGATAACCCTCCTACAAATTAAAAAAGTAATGCAAAACCGATTTTGCCCTGGCCGATGTTCCATTTTTTTCCGATGCATGTTTATCCTTAAACAGCCTTTGCTTCCATCTCAGCAGCCTTTCATACAATTTGCTGTTCCGCTCAAAATGTTCCTTCGTCTCTTCAGGCTGGTAGTGGTCTTTAGGGTCATACAGCATTGCGGTACACATACAGTTCTTCCGTTCCTTACTCATCAATATGTCATAGTTTACGCAGCTTTTACAGCCGGCCCAAAACGCTTCATCCTGCGTAAGCTCGCTGTAAGTAACGGGCTCGTAACCAAGCTCGCTGTTTATCTTCATCACAGCAAGGCCAGTAGTCAAACCGAAAATTTTAGCCTCAGGATATTTTTCTTTCGACAGGTCGAATATTCTTTTCTTAATGCCCTTGGCTACACCGCTCTTTCTAAACTCCGGTACCACTATCAGGCCACTGTTAGCAACATACTCACCATGGCTCCATGTTTCAATATAGCAAAAACCAACCCAGGTGCCATCTTTAAGGTGTGCAATTACGGCCTTGCCTTCCTGCATTTTGGTAGCAATATAAGCCGGGCTGCGCTTGGCAATACCGGTGCCGCGGGCTTTAGCTGAGTTCTCCATTTCCGCAGTAATGGTTTCAGCGTAATGTATATCGCCACTATTGGCTACACGTATAATGATATTTGTATTTTGTTCCACTGTTGTTTGATTGAAAGAATAAGCAATGTCGAAGAATAAAGATCATGCCGGGCTTATCATGATAAGATCCTGTTTAAGCATATGCCTGTTTAAAAGGAATATCAGATACGAGGTCGTCGTACCGGTCGGAAGCAAGACGGGTTACATATAGAAACAACACCCACCAATGTAGGATGGAAAGCGTTAAAATGGATAATATGTGTTGTGTTCTGTTTCAACTTCAGTTCAAAATAAATGGTGAACCAATAATTGTTTGATGGCGTAAAATTACAAATGTTTAAATAAAGTGCAGAACTTTTTTTAAAAACATAAGTTAACGTTCATTAGTTTATCCCCTCTCAATATTTTACTGGTATAAGATAGTCCGCAAACGCGCGCAGTCTTTGTCATTAAATAAATGCTCCGCCATAATAATTTAGCTCAACAGACAATTGACAGGAGCGATATATTTAAAAACCAATACTTCTTTTTAGTTAATGGAATGTAAATACCCAACGTGACATTTGACCCACTTTTAGTGATAATCAATTGTTTATAAATGAGCAAATACCGAATATTTACAATTGGCATACTTTATGATTTTATGGTGATGTCTACAATTTCTTACACTTAAAATCAGCTACCATGAAACAACAACTCAGAAACTTTGCTGTTGCCGCAGCAGGTTTATTTATTACTAACCTAACTATGGCCCAGGCACATTTAAATGTTGCAAACACTACAAAAACCGCAGCCAAAGCCGCCGCGTCAGCGGGCAGTGTTGCAAGTAAGGTATCATCCACAACGTCTGCCGCAGTAAGTAAAACAGCAGGGGCAGTGCAAAAAGTAAGTACATCAACATCTGCTGCAACTAAGGCCGCAGGTGCTGCAACAGCTGGTGTAAACACAGCAGTTAATGCCACAGGCGCAGCACAAAACGGAGTAGTAAATGTTTCGGCAAACACGGGTGTGCAGGCAAATGCTTCTGCTGACCGGTCAGGTTTAACTCAAACTGCTTCGTCAGCTACCGATGATGCAAAAAAGAAAGCTGCCGAAACTAAAAACGATGTAAAGAGTGACGTAAAAACTACCCTGAGTGACGCAAAAACCACAACCGGTAATGCTTCTACAGGTGTAAATGCTACGGCACAGGAAAACGCTAATGGCAACATTGCAGTTGATAACAGCGGCGCTCAGGCTTCTTCAAAAAGCAATACGCAGGCAAGCGTTAAGGGTGATGCCAATGCGGCAACTGACGCAACAACAGGCCAGGCAAAGCAGCAGGCCGGTACAGCTTCAGCAAATGCCAAACAACAGGCAGCACAGGTAAAAAATGAAACTACCTCAACTGCGCATGCGGCCGTTAAAAATGCACCGTCAGCCAAGGTTTCCGGCAAGGCTAATGCTAAAGTTTCTGCCTCGGCTAAAGACAAAGCCTCAGCTAATTAATCACTAAATTTTTATTCATTCAATCCTAACCCCTTATTATTAAAATCCCAACTTTTTGTAAAACCACCCGCCCAACTTATGAAATCACTATTTAAAAAACTGCTTGTGCCTGCAATGCTGTTAAGCGCCTGCGGTTTATACGCCCAGGGTGATAAACCCTCATTAAAAGATAGCGCCCTCGCCGTGCAGGACAGTATAAAAGCCAACAAAAAGAATGTATTTAACACCAGTGTAAATTATGTATCCCGGCTTAATTATTTAGGCAGGGTTGACAGCCTTAAAAGCAGCGGGCTATTCCCCATAATTGGTATTGAATCAAAAATGGGTTTATATGCTAACGGTACTTTTATTTTTACCCAAAACAGCGCCCAACCCCTAACTTATGCCGGCACAAGCATTGAAGGAGGCTATAAGTTTCCTGAAAGCAAGCATTTTTCGGGCAATATATTTTATACGCAGTTTCTTTACCAGCAAACGGCTACCATTGTGGAATCTGCCCTTAAAGAGCAAACCGGCGTTAATTTAACCTGGAAAAACAAATTTGTAAATGTTACCGGCGGTGGTGACATAAAATTCAGCGGCCAAACAGATATTGGTGTTACAGGGGCTTTTGACCACCTGTTTATTTTTAAACTAACGTCCATTAAAAAAGCGGCTGTAGCCATTAACCCTACCGCAACTATTAATGCTGGCACCCAAAAATTTGAACAGACTTATTCAAAGAGAGTAGGTGGCATCCTGGGCCTGCCTGGAACAAGCCTGACAGGAACGGAGAACGTGAGCCAGTTTAACGTTCTTTCCTACGAGTTTACGGTTCCCGTGGTATTTGTGGTAAATAAATTCTATGCAGTTCTTACGCCTGCTTACGTTTTGCCCCAAAATCTGGTAACGGTAAAAAACAGGCCTGATCTTTCGGAAACGGGCAATAACCTATTTTACGTTACTGCTACCCTGGGTATGCGGCTGGAGTTTCGATAAGCGAAAAAACAGCTCCCAAACCGGGGTTGCAGCCCCGCATTTTGGTGATAAAACCGCAAGGTTTTGCTATTTTTGCCATTGCAAAATATAGTTTTATGATAAAAACAGGCAACACTATTATAAGCATCTATACTGAAATGACGCCAAACCCGGAAACAATGAAATTTGTTGCCAACAAATTATTGTACCCTGGCAAAAGCTTTGATTCACCCGACGAAAGCTTCGCCGGGCCTTCGCCGCTGGCAAAAGAACTGTTTAGTTTCCCTTTTATCAAAAGCGTATTTATCGCCAGTAATTTTGTTACGCTTACAAAAACACTTGAAACTGAAGACTGGCAGGACGTGATACCCACCATCAAACATTTTTTGAAAGATTATTTGGAGGCTGGAGGGCCTGTAGTAAATGAAGATGAGATAGTTATAACAAAGCAGGACGCTACTAACACTGTTGCTGCGGATGACGACGATGTTGTGAAAAGAATAAAAGAACTGCTTGAAAATTATGTAAAACCGGCGGTAGAAATGGATGGCGGCGCCATACAGTTTAAAAGTTACGATGCGGGGGTGGTTAACCTAATGTTGCAAGGCAGTTGCAGTGGTTGCCCGAGCAGCATGATAACATTAAAAGCAGGTATAGAAGGCATGATGAAACGCATGATACCAGAGGTGAAAGAAGTGGTGGCCGAAGCCGAATAATTATATCAATATTTTTAAAAGGTCCCGCTTCTGCGGGATTTTTTATGTAAGCACTTATCTTCACGGCATGAGTTTACCCGAAATATGGCAGCAGTTTACAGATGGTATGCGGCAGACAAAACCACTGGAATACGTCGGGGTTTTTGCAGGTATTATCAGTGTTTTGTACCAGCGCAAGGCCAATATAGTGGTGTACCCGATTGGCCTGGTAAACACTATTATTTACGTATATATCAGCATTAACGGAAGCCTTTTTGGCGAAGCAAGTGTAAACTTTTACTACACGGTAATGAGCATCTACGGGTGGATATTATGGTCAAGAAAAAATGAGCATAAAGAAGTTGTGCTCCACGTTATGTTCAGCTCACGCAAAGAATGGATACATCAACTACTTTTTTTTACAGTTTTTTATTTTGCTATTTACGCGGCGCTGGTGTATTTAAAACAGGCGTTCTATTCTAATACTATACCCTGGGCGGATGCTTTTGCAAGTGCGTCGGCTTATACGGGCATGTGGCTGCTGGCAAAAAAGAAAATAGAAAGCTGGTATTGGTGGATAGTAACCAACACGGCATCCATTCCGCTTTATTTTGTTAAAGGCTATGTATTTACAAGTTTTCAATATGTGGTGTTGCTGGTATTGGCATTTATGGGATTAGTTTCCTGGATGAAAAAAACAAATCAAAGCAAACCTCTTTTAAACCGGGAATGAGCGCGATAAAAAAAATAGTAGTCATAGGGCCTGAATCAACAGGCAAAAGTACTTTATGCACCCTGCTGGCAGCGCATTACAATGCGTTATGGTGCCCGGAGTATGCAAGGGAATACCTGTTAACCCACGGCATTCATTACACTTACGAAGATCTGTTGACAATTGCCGAAGGGCAATTGGCCCTGGAGGAAAAGTATGTTGAGTTAAAAGTGAAAAGTGAAGCACGACCAGCTTTACAACATAACACACAATCTGCAATCCGCAATCTGCAATCTGCAATTTTTATTGATACAGACATGTATGTAATGAAAGTTTGGAGTGAATATGTTTTCAAAAAATGCCATCCTTTTATTCTTGAGCAAATAGCAGCAAGAAAATATGACCTGTACCTGCTTTGTAATATTGACTTACCATGGGAAGAAGATGTGTTAAGGGAATATCCTGATGAAGAACGCAGGCAGGAATTATATAGCATTTATAAGAACCTCCTGCGCAATCAAAGCACGCCCTGGGTGGAAATATGCGGCGGCTATGCAGAACGCCTGCAAAAAGCGGTAACTGCTGTTAATGCTTTACTTGGTAAATAAACCTACCTGCCTGTTTTTATGGAAGCATCAAAAGGCATTTTCAGCTGCGTTTTCAAATTATGGTCTTTCGTTCCTTCCAGTACATCAAGGCCGTATTTTAGCTGGTCAACAGGGGTGGAATGATAAGTGCCGAAAATTCTGTCCCAAAAAGAAAAGATGTTGCCGTAATTGGTATCCGTTTCAGGGCGCATATAATGATGATGCACTTTATGCATGTCTGGCGATACTATTATAAGGCTTAAAAACTTATCCAGCCAGCGTGGCAGGCGAATATTGGCATGGTTAAATTGCGATAATAAAACAGACAGCGATTGGTATATCATTATCAGCCACATGGGCGACCCACAAACAAAAACCGCCAGTATTGCAAAAACTGCGCGAAACACACTCTCCCCGGGGTGATGGCGGTTGGCGGTTGTAGTATCAACATACGTATCAGCATGGTGTATCATGTGAAACTTCCACATCCATCTTACTTTATGCTGTATAAGGTGAATTAAATAAGCGCCAATAAGATCAAGTATCAGCAGGCCCACCACCAATTGCCACCAGAAAGGCAGGCTTATCCACTGCAGTACGCCAAATGAATGGACTATGCACCAGCGGCTGGCAAAAACAATAAGCAACGCGAAAGCAAAGTTTACAATAATAGTTGTAGCTGTAAAAAAGATGTTGACACCGGCATGCTTCCATTTATTGTATGTAAAATTGAATAACGGAAAAGCGCTCTCCACCAGCCAGAATAGGGTTATGCCGCCAGCCAGTATCAAGGCACGGATTGAGGAAGGGATATGTTCAAAGCCAAGAATAAATTTTTCCAGCATGGCAAGCAGTTTAACCCAGGCAAAATACAAAAAATATAAGAAAATTGCTAATAGAAATAAACTGGCACAATACATTTTTTAATTAAGGGTTACTTTAGCATAAAATCTACACCCTTCAATGCTAAAAATATTTAAGTCAACATGGCCTGTCATTATTATAACCGTACTGGCATGTGTTTTTTGCACCATACAGTCAGTACTATCGGGCACAGGTTTTTTTGACAAAATTGGTGGGGAGCGGATACCTTATACTTATTACAATAACTATATTATTTTTAAAAACTCTTTTTTTAACCTTATTAACAATAAAGATATTTACCAATTGTACCCGAAGGCGCAATGGGACTTGTATAAATACTCACCAACATTTGCCCTATTCTTTGGCTTGTTTGCGTACTTGCCCAACTTTATTGGCCTGCTGCTATGGAATTTACTAAATGGTGTTGTGTTTATTTGGGCTATAAAAAAATTACCGGGATTGAGCGATACCAAAAAAGTATTTATACTCTTTTATGTACTTGTTGAGTTGATTGGCAGCCAGCAAAATTCGCAAAGCAATACATTGATGGCGGGGCTGATAATAGGGGCATTTGCTATGGCTGAAAGAAAAAAATTCATTATCGCGCTCCTGCTTATCATATGCAGTGTTTACATAAAATTATTTGGGCTGCTTGGCTTTAGCCTGTTTCTTTTTTACCCGCAAAAGCTTAAAAATGTTGCGTACGGTGTGATGTTTGCTATTGCGTTTTTTTTGCTTCCGGTGGTGGTCATCTCCTTCCACCAGTTAATTTTTTTGTACGCAAGCTGGGGCAGGCTTTTAAAAGAAGATAACACTTCATCCGTAGGGTTGTCAATATTCGGATGGTGTCAAGCTTGGTTTAATATTCTCATCCCCAGGATTTGGGTTTTAGCTGCCGGCGTAATTGTATTCCTGTTGCCGTTTGCAAGGGTAAACTATTATAAAAGCCTTTCATTTCGGTATTGGGTGCTGGCCTCCATCTTATTGTGGGTGATTATTTTTAACCATAAATCAGAGTCACCCACATTTATTATAGCGGTAGCCGGCGTAGCATTATGGTTTTGCACCAGCAGGCAACAAGTAGCAGATAAAATGCTGCTATGGCTGGTATTTGTTTTTACAATGCTCTCACAAACAGACATTTTTCCACATTACTTAAAAGATAATTTTTTTATGCCGTATGTCTTAAAAGCGGTACCCTGCATTTTTGTTTGGTTCGTAATAAGTTATAGTCTTATTGTAAACCCGAAAAAATACCTGGCGGAAATATAGTGTCGTTTAATAATGCATCAGTTGCGTTTATCAAGCCCCCATGTTAGTTTGGTGCGAAGGGTAGAAAGAAAATTATTTTCATTAAGCAGCAAAAGGTTCATTTTAAATTTTTCTCGTTTTACAGCCAACTGAACATCTTTATCAACTATTTCCCTTCGGGCATCAAGCACACAAATGAACTGTTCACTCCTGCCTTCAATTTCAAATGATATAATGTTATCATCAGGCACCACAATAGGCCTTACATTCAGGTTATGCGGCGCAACAGGTGTAATAACAAAACTGGATGATTCAGGAAAAACAATCGGGCCGCCGCAGCTCATATTATAGCCCGTAGAACCGGTGGGTGTTGATACGATCAAACCATCTGCCCAGTATGAATTTAAAAACTCGCCATTAAGGTAGGTATGGATCTTTATCATGGGCGAAGTATCCCTTTTATGTATGGCAAACTCGTTTAACCCAAAAGGTGTTTCACCAAATAGAGCGGGGTCGGCATCCAGGTGTATAAGCGTCCTCTTGTCAATCACATAAGTCCTGTTAACAATGGCATCAACAGCTATAGCTAATTCGTCTTTACTAATGCTGGCCAAAAACCCAAGCCTGCCAAAATTTACCCCAATTACAGGAATATTTTTGTCGCGCACTAATGTAACGGTATCTAATATAGTACCATCGCCGCCCAGGCTTATTAAAACATCTATCGAAGCATCAAGGTCCCCCGGGCCTGAAAAAAAACTTATATTGCTGTTGCTGTGCAGTGCAATATCATATTCAGCCAGGGGTGCAAATAACAATATTTTAATTTCATGCTTCTGCAATTCGTTTAACAAAATATCCAGTTGGCTTCTCATATCTTCACCCAATCCTCTGCTGTAAATTGCAACTTTCATGTACGTTTATTTATTGGCAAAATCAGTTATAATGATTGAAGCAATAGCAAGATAAAATTAAAAGTCGGCTTGTACGTGAAAAAATAATCCGCTTTGGCCTAATTGGTTAAAGCTGTACTCAAATTTAAATACGGCATCGTAAAGGGAAACAATGTCCAGCCCTGCACCCCAGGTTTTCAACAGCTTGTTATTAAGCAAGCTGTTGCCGGGGTTTGGGCTATATCCATAACCAGCGTCGGCAAAAGCTTTAAGATAAAATTTAAAAGGTATAGGCGCAAAGTCTTTCTTTTTAAGCTTCGGTTTTACAGTTAGTGTAAATAGTTGTTTTCTTTCCGTTGCCCTGCCCACAATTCCGGCAACACCATCCACTACATAATATTCAAGCCCCCGTAAAAAAATGTCCCCGTAACCAAACAGAGGTTGATTGTAAAAAGGTTGTTTGAAAGGAACCCGGATCAAACCAGCCGCCTGGAACTGCAGGTCAGTTTTTGCAACAAATGGGAAACTGTATGAACTAAGGATTTCCAACTGCGTCATATGCATCGCTTTGTTGAAGCCCCTTTGCAGTAAAAAAATATCACCCATAAAACCTTTTAATGGGTAGGCTATATTATCAACATCAAAGTATTGCAGCGTATATGAAATCTCGGGAAAAGATAATTTGTTTGCATGGTTTGCAAAGTAATTGGGGTTTAGTTTTACAATGGTATCAGCCAGTTCTTCATACACATAAGCAATTTTAAAAGAATGCCTTGTTTTTATGGCCGGTCGGTATAAATAGCCTGCTTCGGCCCTTAGGGTTTTTCGTGTATAACCATCATTCTCCTTAAAAAAAGCCTGCTTGTTAAACTCGGTTCCATAATTCATTTCATGCTGTTCGGAATATTGAAAGTGAACATCGAAACCACTTTTTAAAGCCCTGTCGGCAAAAGGCTGAACATATTGCAGGTCAACTTCGTGGTTATAGCCAGATATTAAAAAAATGTTCAGCATGTCATTTCTGCCGCTAACATTATTTTGCATGAACTTCAAGCCATAATTCACCCTTTTAAAACTGTGATTTTCTTTTACCCACCACTGGTTAAAATTTCTGTCAATCAGTTTAAAATAAGGCAGCGGGAAAAGGTACCATCTTTCTTTTACGGCCACCGTAATAAATACAAGCTCGCCGGCCTGGCTGGATACGTACACTTCAACATCTACAAACAAACTAGTATTTATTATTTGCTGCCTGGCGAGTACCAGCCTGGTTTCCAGGTCTTTTTTTTGTATATAATCACCTTGTTTAAATGGTATCTCCCTGTCTATTATATAGGGCTTGGTTTTTTTATTGCCTACAATAGCAATATCCGCAATAAGTACAAGAGGAGATTTTACAGAGGTATCAAATGCATTAGTCAGCCTTATAGCCTTTAATGTATCTACCTGGGCAGTGCAACACAAGTACATAACGCAACAAATCCATAGCATTAGCTGCCGGTAAAGCAATTTCATTCAGAATAACGGTTGGACAGGTAAATAGTAAAAATAGGCTTTTGTGGTGTTTTATAGGTTTGCTAAAATAATTTTAACAAACGTTAGCGGGTATTATTGCCTGCAGGCACTTAGATATTAAGGTAGGCCATCAGCAGGTCGAGGTTCTCTTTCAATTCGTTCTCATACAGTTCTTCACCAAAATAATAACGGATAGTATAATCGTAGCGCTGCAAGGTTGCTATAATATCAGATATCTCAATCCTGTTTACTTTAACAGTAACCTGTAAAAGCCCTGTAAAGTTTTCAGTATAGGTATTTAGCTGGGTTATGTAGGCATCGTTGGTTTCAATCAGCCGGCTTATTTCGCCAAATGAAAAATTGCATTTATCCATTTCCATCACTATCATTCCACCGGGCTCTTCTACCGCGTTAAATATGGCAGCGGCATGAATAAGTTTTTTAGCACTTATTACCCCAACTAATTCATGTGCATCGTTTACAACGGGTACAAGCGAGATATCGCCCATGGTTGCAACCATTTTCAACGCCGACAAAAAATGTTCGTGGGGCAGTACGCTGGCATGGGTAAACTGTTCCTCCAGCAAGGCCAGGGTATCACCTTCATCCGCATCCATCAAAATATCCCTGCTTATAATACCTGCAAATCTATCTTCTTTTACTACCGCCAGGTGTTCCACATGATAATCATCCATCAGGTGAATGGCGAAGGAAACCCTGTCGTGAAGATGAACTTGTGGAAAATTGGTCTCTATAATTTGCGATACTAGCATATATACATCCTTTGCTGTAATGATGACAACAAATATCAGACTATCGCTGCAACAGGTTGTTTAAGCCTGGATAAAAATTGTTCAAGTATCCTGTTAAACTCAGCGGGTACTTCCATCATGGGCGCATGGCCGCATTTATCAATAAAATATAATTCACTTGTGGGAATAAGTTTATTAAATTCCTTGGCTACAAACGGTGGGGTAACGGTGTCGTTATTACCCCAAATAAGTAACGTGGGCTGTTTTACCTGGTTCAATTCTTCGCCAAGGTTATTGCGTATCGCGCTTTTAGCCAGGGCAATTATCTTAATAACCGTGATCCTGTTATTGGTTATTGCATACACTTCATCTACTAGCTCTTTAGTAGCTATTATGGGATCGTAGAATGTAAGTTCAGTTTTCTTTCTTATGTATTCGTAGTCGCCGCGCTTGGGATAGCTGTCGCCCATACCATTTTCAAATAAGCCTGAACTGCCGGTTAAAATAAGTGACTTTATACGTTCCGGGTGTTTTAGTATATGCACCAGTGCCACATGGCCACCCAATGAGTTACCCAGCAGGTTAATACCGGTGTATCCCCTTACTTCAATAAATCTGTGAACGTGTTTCTCCAGGCCACCTACGGTTGTGTGAAAAATATCAAGGTCAAATAAAGGCAACAGCGGTACTATCACTTTATATTGCGTTCTAAAATGCTCAATAAGATCTTGAAAATTACTTAGTGCGCCAAACAATCCATGCAGCAGTACCAGGGGCTCTCCTTCCCCCTCCTCAATATACTTGAATTTTTCTGTCTGTTTTATCTTATACTCCATTGTTATTTTTCTTAAAAAAACAGTTTCCGTTTTCTAACTATTACAAATAAACGCAATTGAAACGAGAAAACCTTATTGTTTAGAAGGATGTGTTGACTATGCTATTACTGGATTAACGACAAAAATACCATATTTCTGCTTAAAAACGCTTTTAGAAAGTCGCAGTGCCCGCGGGCCCGTGTTAAATTATGATGAACTGGCGTTACCAGGTAGCCAAAGTTTAGGTTACATGATGTTAAGTGTGGGTACATGCTTTGGTTCATGTTCGGCTCCTTAGGAGTCGTTAGATGCACCATTATGTCCATGTTCTATAAACATTTGACACCCTTCGGGGTCACACGAAGGGTTAGCAGCTATACGAATTTGTATTTGACTCTGAAGGAGTCGAACGTTTATAGTAAATTTCGGAAATAGGGCCTACGCCTCCAGCGGGGTCGAACGTTTATAGATTGCTTCCTGAAGCCTTACCCACGCGGTTCGTCATATAAACAAAGTTCAGGCATGATGGTTGTTAACCAAAGACCCAAAAAAGGCCTCAAGCTGCGTGAAGATATTTTTAAATACAGGTACCAGGTAACCAAGGGCATTTATTGCTTTTGGCCCGAAAGGTTCAACAACGGTATATGTTTTAGAGGCCTGTATTGTTTCGGGTTTTATAATATTAATTTCGGTTGCATAAAAAAGTACGATACTATAAATGGTAACATATAAAACCACGTAAAACACTATACCACCCAGCCTGTTAAGCCAGCCCAGCATCACTACCTCAACACTTTTCTGTATCAACCCCGCCACCCATCGCACGAGAATGACCACTGCTATAATAACGATTAAAAAAGACAGGAAAGGCAACCATTGCTTGCTGATATGGGTACTGTTTTGCAGCCACCCGCTTACGATAACTGAGAATTTCATGGCTGCAGCAAGGCCTATGATAATGGCCAGGAAAGAGAATATAGCTACAATAAGCCCCCGGTTATACCCCTTGAAACAGGCCATAGCAAGAATAATGATCAATATGATATCAATGGCCATAATGAGTTGTAAGGTAAAAGATATAACAGCGTAAGGTAAAACAAGAAACAACGGCCTTACATCATTTACTTCCAGGATTAAAACGGGCGGGTCAATAAAAGATTGTGCAAAAACTTAAGATGTTGAGATGGGCACTGCCTGGTAACCTGCATTCAAACATCCGCTTTTCTTTCTTTACACCTTATACCTTAAGCCTTACACCTTTTCTTTTACGCCTTGCTCAAAAGCTCCTTAACCGCTGTTGAGATGGCTTTCCCTTCTGCCTTACCCGCCATTTGTTTGTTGGCTGCCCCCATTACTTTACCCATATCCGCCGGCGAGGAAGCACCAGTTTCCACAATTATCTTACTAACTATCTCTTTTATTTCAGCTTCACTTAATTGCTTTGGCAAAAAGCGTTCAATCACAGTTATCTCGTCAATTTCCTTTTGTGCAAGATCGGGCCTGTTCTGTTTTTGATAAATTTCCAGAGCATCTTTACGCTGCTTCACCATTTTTTGCAGCATTTTTACTTCCGTATCTTCAGAAATAACACCGTTTGCACCTGGCTCTGTTTTAGCCTTAATTATTTCGGCCTTAATGCCACGTAGGCCTCGTAGAGCAGCTTCATCTTTTGCTCTCATGGCATCTTTCATATCGGCCATTACTTTTTCTTCTAAATTCATATATCAAGCTTTTATAGTTATGTAAGAAAGTTTACAGTTCTATTAAAGGTCCAGTACTTCTAACATCATACTTTAATCTGCAATCGCCAATCACTTGTTTTCCTTCAACTGCGATTCCCTGAATTTCTGGTAAAAATCTTTAGCGAACTCTTTCATATCGCCCACTAATTCATGGTTGTGCGTAGCACGATCATAGGTATCAGCCATACCCATAAGTGTTTGGTAAAAAAAATCGGCCATTTCGTCTACCATCATTTCTTTGGTCCAAAGGTCAACATGCAAGGCCGTTTTTTCGGCGCCATCCCAAAAAGCAACCAGCATTGCCTTCGCTATTTGCGGTTCATCAGCAGTGCTTGCCTTCCACGATATATTATCGGGTACCTTGTCTTTATCTAAATGAACATCAATGGTTATTGTTGAATTACTCATATCGAAATATAATAAAGCATTAAAAATAAGATGAATTATGCAGATGAAAATGCTTCTTTCAGTTACTTCTTTACAGCATTCTCTATTATTTCCCAGAACGATTTCGCTATTTCATCCCGCTTGAAATCCATCGCCTGAAGTTTTGCATTTTCAGCCATTTTAGCCTTAAGCTCTTCATTCTTAAAACTATTTATAATAGCATCACCCAGTGCTTCAAAATCATTGGGCGGAACAGGTAAACCAGTATCCGTGCCGTACTCTTTTAAACTTGTACCTGTAGCAGCCGCAATAACAGGCACACCACATTGTAACGCTTCGGCTACGGGCAAAAGGTCAGCATCGTTTGAGGGCAAATGTATTATGGCGTATGCACAGCCAAAAAGTGACGAACGTTCCTTATCTGATAGGCCGTCCAGCATCTGCACATCATCCCTGTACTTATAGGTTGCCATCTTGTCAATCACCTTAAGCGGGGCAATCTCATGTTTGGGCAATAGTATAAGCTGCATAGTGCTTTGCTGCCATTTTTTGAACTTGGAAAATGCTTTAAGCACGGTTAGCCACGGCTCTTCGTCGCCATCGTCCAAAACACATAAATAAAAGTCTTTACCGCTGGTGAACTCTGATTTTGTAAGTACTTTATCGTGCCACTCCCAAATTTTATATAGCTTGTCAGTACTGTACGGAACAATTTGTACGGGTTCTTTTTTCTCCCCGCTAATTTTCTCAACCACTCCTGCCGCATACCTTGAGTAGGTGAATACCGAGGTACACGCATCTATATATTTTTTACCGTTCTTTGCAACCAGCTTTTTCCAGGGGGTATAAGCCAATTTCGGATTGTCGCCCGCTAAGGCATCTTGTGGTAAAAAGCTAATGTCAGGGAAAGCGAGTATTTGGGGCAATTTGGTTGATGTGCTGCAAATACCATTCAAATTTACCACCACATCGGCCTTTATTTGCGCCAGGATGGATGGAAGTTTCGCGCTATACCACCAGCGCAGGCCAAAGCTGCTGCTTGCCTTTACATTAATGCCTATTACGGCGTTTTCAGGAAGCCCTTTTTTATTTACAAACAGAAAATCTTCCATCAACTGCACATCATAGCCAAGCCAGCCCGCATACTCCGAAAGCAGGTCTGAGATATAAAACCCGTAATCATTTTCGATAGCGCCAATGTGGTGAATAACTGCAATACGCATAAGCTGGAATATTAGTTACCGG
>FTJK01000039.1_pt2 | contig 18730 bp, 18 predicted proteins | sample 1658811 | NCBI WGS metagenome assembly FTJK01 (sample SAMEA3914857, study PRJEB12502) | metagenome | biome: forest; material: soil | place: USA | collected 2011-06-22 | depth 0.1 m
GAAAGAAAAGAAAGAAACCACGACGCAGCCCACGGAAAATTAAGGGCTGCAAGGGCTAAACAAAAAGAAGTGAATATCGACAGGAAGGATATGAACGCTGATAAAAAGGAACTAAAGATACAGGGCGTTAAACACCCGGTTGATAAAGCCAAAGACCAGGTAGATAAAAACCCGCCAAATAATTAAGCCCTCAGCCTTTTATTGAAGTTGCCCTGCTGTGCGGGGCAATTTTCGTTTTATTAATGCAACCGCAAATTATTTAAGCCAACGCAGAGAGGCATAGAAATATCATTCAAAATAATACATACGGGCATTAGGCCCTGTGCAAACGCTTAAAGCATAATTATTTGCGTGGTGCGTTTGCCGTCATGCCTGCGTAGGCAGGCATCTCCTAAGATATTTGACGGCCGAAAAATAGTTGACAATTATTTTAAGTTTAAATAAGCTGCATAAAATAAGAAACAACTCAAAAAAGTAACAAGTGTGCAGCTGATCAAAACGGTAGTTTAGGGATTGAATAAGCTAAGCAAGTTACCGTAGCTGAAATATGAGTAACTATTAATAGAGGTATCACATAAGAGGATAAAAAATAAATACATGCGGTGTTACGCGTGGGGAGGCGTGGGATGGCCGTCCCGACTGTCGTTGGGAGCGGCCTTGAATTTTTGCTACTTTTTTTTCAAGAAAAAAGTAGAAGACTAAATCAACAGATGATTAAAAACACGGACAAAAGTGTCCCGTAAGAAATAAGATATTTGCAGCAAAAAATAATCCGCAATTCTGCACGCCGTAGTTATCCAATACCAGCGAGGAACAAGTAATTCACATCCCATACCTTCCCCTATATTCCTTTGGCGTAAGGTCAGTATATCGAACAAATATTTTCCTGAATGAATTGATATCATTGTACCCAAGCGAGTAAATAATTTGCTCAATACTGTGCTTGCTGCCCTCAAGCTGGCGCTTGGCCTTCTCTACACTCATCCTTTGTATGTACTCAATCGGCGTATTGCCGGTAGCCGCTTTAAATCGTCTTATAAAGCTGCGTTTGCTCAGGTGCACAGTTGCCGCAAGCCCTTCTACCGTTGGTTTTTCTTCCATATCAAGCTCAATTGCCTTTTGCGCCTGGTAAATGTTATCGTCCTGGTGTTGTGTTTGCGGAATAAACATGCTAAACCTGGTTTGCGAAGCGCGTTCGTTGCTAAGCATCAGCATGCGTGTAGCAATATTTGCAGTTTCCTTGCCGCAATATTTTTCGGTAAGGTAAAGCCCCAGGTTTAAGGACGATGCCGCGCCACCGCTGCTGTATATGCCACCTTCATCCATAATTATTTTATGGTCTTCCAGTTTAACATCAGGGTACATGGTTCTGAATAAAGGCGCCGCATACCAATGTGTGGTGGCCGATTTATTTTTTAACAGCCCTGTGGCCGCCAGCATAAATGCGCCCGTGCACATACTGCCCAGTTCAGCCCCTTTTTTATGCAGCCTCAGCAGGTGCGGTAACGCCGTTTTATTCTGCTGCAGCTTTGCCTCTATGTCGAATTCCAGTGCAGGTATTAACAGTATATCTGTTTTATCAAGCTGTGGCAGAGTGGTGTGGCAGGTAATACCAAAACGGTCAGACGATTTTACCCTTTTTGTTTTTACGCCCACCAATTCAGTTTCAAAAAACGGCCTGGCACTTTTTGTCACCTGCTGGTGAATAAGCCCCGCCTTATTTAATACTTCCATTATGCCAACGGGCGCCATTGGCGTGCATCCTTCAAATACCAGTATGCTTACTTTTTTGTGTTGTTTTGTTTTCATACTTAATAAAGGTTGTGATATCAAAGATAAATGTATTTGGCACAAAAGCATAACTAAAATGTCATTTATGCCATTTGAAAGCTGCGGTACATTGGGATAACTTTGGCAATATAAAAGGGTAAAAAACATTTAACAGGAATTAAGATGAAAAAAATATTGATAACCGGCGCCAGTGACGGCATAGGATTGGAAACTGCAAGGTTGCTCGCGCAGCAAGGAAACCAGTTAATGCTGGTGGCGCGCAATAAAGCAAAACTTGAAACAGCGGTTGCAGCCCTGCCCGGCAAGGGGCATGCCTTGCTTGTGGCCGACTTATCGAAAAAAACAGATGTGCATACTGTTGCTGACCATATTAGTGCAGCTAACTATGATGTATTGATAAATAATGCCGGGGTTGGTATGTATGGCCGGTTTGAAGAATTGCCACTAGACCAGCAGGCAGCAATGATGCACCTTAATATGTATGGCCTTACCATATTATCGCACAGCTTTTTAAAACATGCAAAACAGGGTGATAGCCTGGTAAATATTTCCTCCGTTTTGGGTTCAACATCTTGCCCGGGCTCGGCTGTGTATGCGGCAACCAAAGCATACGTTACAAATTTTAGCGAATCGCTTTGGTGGGAGAATAAAGAAAGGGGGGTATATGTTTTAGGCTTTTGCCCCGGTGTAACCCAAACAAATTTTCATGAAATATCCGGTGGCAGGCAGGATATGTTTTCAAAGGGCATTACGCAAACATCTGCTGCGGTTGCAGAGGAATTGGTACACGTGTTGAAAAAAAGAAAAAAGCCAAAGGCAATTTCGGGCGGAATGAACCGCATGATGGTGTTTTTCCAACGGTTGATGCCGCGTAAGGCCATGATTAATATAATGGGGGCATCCGGGCCGTTAGAAAAACTGTAAACAACAAAATTCTGGATGTGGTTTAAAACAAAGGCTGGGTTTCAATTACGCATAAAAAAGCCCGCAACTCACATGCAGGCTTTCTTAAAAACTCACTTCAATTTGTAGCTTTTAAACAATGATTCTTGGGTTTTTCACAGGCATAAATAAATTTTATAGGATAAAATAATGTGTTCAAAAAATAAGCCTGAAAAATTAAACACACTAATTGATTGTTTATTAATGTTTTATGAAAATACGTGAACACTTAAACAGTTCGGGGTTGGGTAAAAAAGTCAACAAATCAAACATGTTCGGCATAATTTAAAACCTGTAAAAAATAGTTTTCAAAATTGTCCTTGTAGCACTATGCTATTCGTCATTAACATATCAATTCATTTTAAACACACAAAACTATGAAAGAGTACTTATTGTTGCTAAGGGCTGGCAGGCCTGCAGCATCTAAAACAGAAGCTGAAAACAAAGCTGAAATGCAGGCATGGGGCGCATACATGGGCGGCCTTGGTGCAAAAGGCCAGCTTGTAGGTGGTTTACCATTGGTATCCGGTGGGGCTGTTGTATCTGCGTCAGGTACCGTTGGCGAACCCGTAAAATCTGGTGCCGAGGGTATTGTTGGCGGCTACCTTATTATCAAAGCCGGCAGTTTGGACGAGGCTGCAGAAATAGCAAAAGGCTGCCCGCATATTGCCAACGAAGGTAATATTGAAGTGCGGGAAATTGCACCTATGCCTGCTATGTAACTTATTAGTAAGCATGCCGCTTTTATTAAAGTGGCATGCTTACTTCATTAAAAAAAGATTACCATGTCATCCGTTCAAATCATTGCCAAACAGTTTGCGCTGCACAACAGGTTATTTAACAATGTGCTTGAGGGTGTTGCTGATATGGAAGGCAATAAACGCCTGGGCGATAAAGTGAACCATCTGCAATGGATAGCAGGCCACCTTGTTAACTCACGCTATAATTTTGCTGCAAGGCTTGGCGTAACTGAAACCTTTCCTTACAAAGCGCTGTATTCGGATGCTTCGCTTCCGCCGCCGGGCAACAGGCCAATTGACGAAACAATTGCCTATCCTTCCCTAACGGAGGTATTGCAATACTGGAATAATTTTTCCGGAGCTTTTGTTGAGACGGTTGCAAAGGTTACGGATGAGCAGGCTGCGGCCGATCTGCCTTTTAGTTCGCCCATAGGCGGCAAAACCTTGCTGGATTTCCTTGGTTTTTTAACAAGCCACGAAAGCTATCACATCGGGCAAATGAGCATTATAAGAAAATACCTGGGCCTTAGTGCTATGTCATATAAATAATTTTCCGTTTTTGGGATTTACCATACGGGTTTGTTTACCTTGTACCAAATACGCTGCTTATGCCATTACAATTTACTGTTACAGCAGAAATACCTGCAGCCAAAGAAACAATATACAATGCCTGGCTAAATGGCGAAGAACATGGGAATATGACAGGTGCGCCTGCCACCACTGCCGAAAATATTGGCGATAGTTTTAACGCCCATGGCGATTATATTTCGGGGAAGAATATTCAACTGGTTCCCTTTACAAAAATCGTTCAATCATGGCGCACAACAGAGTTCGAAGAGGAGGATGAAGATTCTGTGCTTGAAATAAAACTGGAAGATAAGAACAACCATACACTTGTTACATTAACGCACTCCAACCTGCCACCTCATGGCGCCCAATACGAGCAGGGCTGGAAAGACCACTACTTTAAACCCATGAAAACATATTTTTCCACCAAACACTAAAAAACAATTATTTTATGCAGGAACAAAATTTTAAAAATCATGCGCGGTATGTGCCGGCGTTTCACTTTGTGATGCTTACTGTTGTGCTGGCTATTACAGTATTGTCAATTATCAATATTGTTGCAGGCATCAGTTTGCTGTCTGTTATGTACGTGCTAGTTGCAATAGCACTGGATATTGCGTTTGTAATGATACGCCAGTTTCCCCTTGCTGTGCAGGACCGTGCCATACGTGCCGAAGAAAACATGCGCAGCTTTGTACTTACCGGCAAGTTGCTTGACAGCCGCTTAACCATGGGGCAAATAATTGCATTACGTTTTGCACCCGACGATGAAATAGTTGAGCTTACAGCCAGGGCCATAAAAGAAAACCTAAGCAGCAAGGATATTAAGCAAGCTGTCAAAAACTGGAAAGCAGACCATCACAGGGCATAAGGGTAAGAGAAATAAGCTGTACTTTTATAAAGTGAAAGAGCCTGTTTCAATGCATTTAAATGAGCAACAAATCCTAATGTTAAGGTTGCTTGAAGATCCGTTGCCAGATAGTGATTTTATGCAATTGAGAAGGCTTGCCGTACAATTATTATCGCGGCAATTGGACAACATAGTTGATCAATGGGAAGAAGAAAATGATGTTACTGCTGAAACATACGAAACATTAAGCAAACAACATTTTCGCGGCCAATAAGGGCTAATGCGCCTCATTCCCTAAACTCCACCCTGCTCCATTTATCCGGCAAATGGGTATCATAAATGCCATGGCTATCCAGTGCCATGGCGGGGTGTGGGGTTACTTCTGTACCGCCTGCCATTAATTTTTGAAACCTGCCTAAAAACATCGTCCATACATCGCCATCTTGCGGTGGTATGCTGCGGCCATGGGCTAATACCTGCAGGCTTGCCCAGGGTATAGCTATTTCAAGGCTCCAGCCTTTATCAATATCAGTGTTGTCGTTCAATGTGCCGTCCACATGCACGGCGGTTTGCAGGCCGGGCATATCAAAATTTGTAAATGCCCAGCGTATGCCGCGCGGGTGCGTGCCTTTCCAGAAAGTGGCGCCGCTGCGGTCATAATCCCCTCCGAATGTATATGCCTGTGGTTGATGAACATCAAACTGCGGCACATCAAACCTGCTTCCCTTTGTGTATGCGTCCTTCCATATAAAAAAAACTTCATAAATGGTATTGGCTGCATTTACTTCAAGTTCATAATAACAGTCGCCGCCGTCAATAAATATTTCAAGGTCATTCTCCAAAAAAACAATACTGTCACGTTCGGTTTGCTGGGCTTCCACAAAAGGCTCTTCAGCAGTAAAAGCTATATATAAATATGTTTCGTTCCAAACCAAAGCTGTTTGTGTATTATACATGCCCGGCTGGCCCGTAACCATATCCACAAAGCGTTTGCTCCATTGGGCATTTTGCCAAACCGGTTTATTTATATCACCATCAATAGTAATGGTGCCAGTTATTTTTTTAGCGATGTAAGATGAATTGGCCATTTACGTTAATTTTTGGTACAAGCTGTTGTGCCGTGGTTAAGCATGGTTGTCCTTGGGACTCCTTTGGAGTGTCACTCACTTGTGCAGTTACTTCTTTATTCAGCAAGTTAGCATTTATGCCTGGTTAATAAACGTGACATTTGAAGCATGTTTTCTTCCAAAACATTACTATTTTGCAGTATGAAACGTACAGCCATTTTTCTGTTTGCCTCTTTATTTGTTACCAGTTTTAGTGCAACCGTTTCATTGGCGCAGCAAAACAAAAACTTTACCGACAGCCTGAATAGCAAACAATTATTGGTAGTGGTTACAGACGACTGGGGTAGTTTACACGGCACGCTGTACACCTACGAAAAACAAAAAGGCAACTGGGTATTGCAATTCAGCAACCCCATAGTGGTAGGCAGCAAAGGGCTTGGTATTGGCGATGGCTTAGTACCATTATCTATCGATGGAGCTCCCATTAAAAAAGAAGGGGATATGAAAGCGCCTGCGGGCATTTTTACCCTCGGCACCGCTTTTGGCTATGGCGATTATAAAGATGCCAAATGGATAAAGGCCCGTTATATAAAAGCAGACGATACCCTTATTTGTGTTGATGACTCACATTCCGCCAATTACAATACGCTTATAAAAAATGACTCCGCCAATGGCGATTATAAAAGCTTTGAGCACATGCACCTTAACGCAATCTATTACAAATGGGGCATGTTCGTAAACCATAACGCTGATAAGCCTAAGCCGGGCGATGGCTCTTGCATATTCATCCACATTTGGGGTAATGAAAACGAAGGCACAGAAGGCTGCACCGCCATGAAAGAAGATGATATGGTTAAATTGCTGCACTGGATTAACGCCCGCAACAACCCATTACTGGCGCAGTTTCCCAAGGCTGAATATGCAAAATTTGCCGCGCAATATAATTTGCCAATACCTGGCGGCCAATAAGATTTGATCTGCCTGTAAACCTTCGCCCAAAATTGTTAAAAAGATTTTTAATTGCAACGCTGGTAATAAAAGTACAGTCAGGTTAAAAAAAGTGTATATGAAACCAGTTGTCGTATTGCTTGCCGCATCGTTGTTAATTTTTGTTTCGTGTAAAAAAAATATTGGTGTTATTAACCCTGGGGGCATTTATAGCAAATGGCCCGTTGCCACTATTAATGTTCAATCGTACGTGGTGCCCATTGGTGTAACCCAGGACACCACCTACAAAGCTACCAGTGAGGACTACATTGACTTTTCAACAAAGGGCGAAATTGATTTTTACATTAACCAGCAACACCGTGTTGATACTTACGACACCACTAAATTCAACCTGTTAACCGATACAGTTATAACAGTAACCAGCCCTGGTCAATTTGGTGGTCATTATGTCTCCCTTAGCAGTGTAGGTAATAGCCATACTACACTTGAGGAAACAGTATTTGGTATTGATGCGGGCACTGAAACTTACTACAAGCTTGGGAGGTAAGATAACGGCCTGGCACTGCTATTGTCTTAAAACGGCTACCACTTAATATTTTTATCAATAAAATCTATCAGCCCCTGCGCCAATACTTTTTGTTCTGCCGTTTTGGGGTGGCCGCCGGTTTCTTTGTAAGGCATGAAGAAGGTAAATATTTTGGGGTCATTTATAAGCGAAACAGCTTTTTGCACATAACCCGGCCATGATGAGCCTTTGCGGGCTATATCCATATTGCCAAGCATACAAATTATCTGTGCATTAGGGTATGTGGCCCGGATGGTCTGTACAAAATTTTTGTACGATTCTATAATATGTTCTTCCGTTGGTGGTGTAGTTCCAAACCTGTTTTTAAACTGGGCGTTATCATGCATATTTACTATCCATGCATCATTTTGAAAAAGGTTTATCACCACAACATCAGGTATGTATTTGCTAAAATCCCATTTGCTGTTCGCATCTGTTGGGTCAAGCATGTTATACATTTCGGGCGCTATCAGCGGAAACCAGCTAACCATTACCCCGATACCGCTTTTTGACGTGTTATGTAACTGCGCATTAAAATGCCGTGCTGTTATGGCCGCGTATGCATCATAGCTGTTTTCGTAATAACCGGTCGGCGAGTCGCCGGTTTTGTCTTCAATAGCATAACCGCAACTTATGCTATTGCCAAAAAATTCTATCTTTCTCTTTGGCAATGCTGCTGGCTTAAGCAGTTTGGTTTTTTCATCTATCACAAAACCATAAAACCATGTTTTCCCTTTATCCCATTCAGTACGCTTAAACACTTCTACGGTGTGTTTGCCATAAGCCAGCCCTGCTGCCAGGGTGTATATTTTCTTTGCCGTATCCGTATGTATTTTATAAACGTTGCCGTTATCTATTATAACATTATAGTAGTTAGATGTATCCGCATCTTTAAAAACGCCCCCAATGCCTGTGCCCTCAAACTGTATGGTTACAGACGTGCCCGGCCACATTAGCTCCGCTGCCCCATTTGCAAAAGCAATCCTGCCTTCGTAGGCAATATGTTTATCCTGTGCAGGCGCTAACGTGCCCTGCGAAAAACAATTTACAGTAAAAGCGCTGATTAAAACTGCGAGGCAAATATTTTGTTTATACATACAATGCAATATTTTAAAGGCCAACAATTTAATTATTTATCCTGAATTGTTATTGCCGGCATTTCGTAGGCTATCATCGTATTTAATAAGGTAATCCTCTCTTCTCTCAGGGCTTTAAATACTGTTGTTATATCATCATAAGTTCTTCTTGAATAGGCATACGCAAGTATGCCCTTTTTACCATTCCCTAAATCCACCTGTTTATACCGGTAGATATTGAATTCCAAAACAGTCATTTTATCATCCTTAAACTCTCCAAGTATGAAGTCAACCATGTATTCCTTCGCACCGGGGCTTTCGGTCACCATATAATTGCAACTTGCATCTGTCTTTTTCCTTTCCTCCAGTTCTTTAACTTTCTGGTTAACGGCAGATTTTAACTTTGAATCAGATTTAAGAAGATAAATTGTCAACATCTGGTTAAAATGATCAACATTTTCGCTATCCGGCAAATACTCCTGAATGTAGTAATCGTCTGTCGGTTTACTTGTCCATGCAAGATTGAATATTGTTTTATTAAATGTCAGCGGTCCTTTCACCCCAATTCTGTCAACAGCATCATTTGCTGTTTTTGTGAACGACATTAAAACTAAGAGGCCGATAACGGAATATTTTTTCATTTATTTTTTTAAAGAATTCTTGAACATTACTAAGTCATATCTCAACAAATACCTTGTCAGATAAATTTATTTCCAGGCTCTCTGTCAATATATCCTTTAAAAGCCGGAGGCTTCCTGGTGTGGCCAAATTGCCTGTATTTCCATTGACTTCGCAGGGTTACTGCCTTATCTATTTCCCTTTTCTTCTTTTACCCCACTTTATTATTTCATACCAAATTACGGATATAAATCCAACTACAATACTGACGCCTGATTGTGCCATACTTAAAGGTTCAAAGCCAAAGAAGTGTGCAAGTGGGTTTATAAAAATAAGCAACCCTGTTATAGCAATGGTTATTGCGATGATAAACACAACAAGGTTGTTGCGGTACTGTATGGTTGTGATAACAGAATAATAGAACGAACGGTTAACCAAAGTGAGAAATATATTGGCCGATATAAGCACAGCAAAAACCATAGTTCGTGTAAGTGCCTCGCTGTAACCCAGGCTTACTGCATATTGATACGCGGCTAATGTACCGGCGGTTATCATTAGGCCTTGTATAATACTGGTGGTTAGTTCTTTCCAATTGAAAAAGGTAGTTGAAAATGGTTTGGGCTTTTGGAGCATTGTGTTTTTTTCCATGGGCTCATTTTCATAAATAATGGAACAGGTTGGGCCCATAACAAGTTCAAAAAAAATGATGTGTACCGGTGAAAAAATGTTGGGATATATCCAGCCCAAAGCCAGGGGGATAAATACAGTAAGGATGATAGGTATGTGTATGGAAATAATATACCTGATGGCCTTTTTTAAATTGGTATAAATGCGCCTGCCCATAGCTATGGCATCCACCATTTTATGCAGGTCGTCTTCCATCAAAACCAGGTTGGCAGATTGTTTGGCTATCTCGGTTCCTTTTTTACCCATGGCGATACCAATGTGTGCGGCTTTAAGCGCGGGCCCGTCGTTAACACCATCACCGGTCATAGCCACAATTTCATTATTTGCCTTTAGTGCGTTTATAATCTTTAGTTTGGCTTCGGGGAACATTCGCGTAAAGATGTTGGCGCTCTCCACTTTTTTCTGCAGCTCACTTTCAGGCAATGCCATCAATTCATCACCGGATACGGTTTTTTCAGTTCCTCTAAATCCTATTTCCCTGGCAATGGCAGCCGTAGTAGCGGCATTGTCGCCGGTTACAATTTTTACTACTATGCCAGCTTTGTAAAATTCGTTAAATACCGATTGAATATTTTTCTTCGGCGGATCGTAAAAGGCTACAATTCCCTTAAACGCAAAAGTAAATTGCTGCTGTTCTGCCGGAAAATTATCGCCCGCAAAAATTGCTTCACCCACAGCCAGTACCCGGTACCCTTCGGTCGCCAGTATTTTAACCGCATCCTCAATTTGCTGTTTTTCGGTTGGCCGCAAATCGCAAACATTTATCAACGCTTCGGGGGCACCTTTGGCTGCTACAATGCGGTTGCCTGCTGCATCTTGAAATACGTGTGTCATCATTGGCGGTTTACCACCCAGCGGGTACTCATGCACCATTTTATAATTAGGCCTTTCGTCGGCAGTTGCCAGCTTTGTATAAGCATTGTGTAATGCAACTTCCATCGGGTCAAATGGTATTGGCTCACTGGCCCACATCGCCAGCCTCACCAGTTCTTTTTCGTTGCCGGTTAACTCACTTTCAGCCTCAGCAATTCTTTGCCCTGCCAGTGTAAATACTTTTGCAAGGCTCATTTTATTTTCCGTTATCGTGCCAGTTTTATCAGTACATATAACCGTGGCACTACCCAGTGTTTCAACAGTTTTTAGCTGCTTTACCACTACCCCCATTTTCATTAGCCGCCAGGCGCCAAGGGCCATAAAAGTGGTTAATGCCACCGGTATCTCCTCCGGCAAAATGCTCATCGCCAGTGTAAGCGCTTTCAGCAGGCTGTCAAGTATATTATACCTACGAAAATAATTAATGGCCCACACAATCATAAAAACAACTGCACCCACTATTACCATCTTCTTTACAAAACTGTAAATCTGCAGTTCCAGCGGTGTTTTTTCCTCCTTTATGCTTTCAATGCTTTTGCCAATTTTGCCTAACCTGGTTTCATTGCCGACGGCGGTAATAGTTGCTATTGCCAAGCCGCTTGCAACCGTTGTGCCCTGGTAAATAAAATTATCATCGGTTGATCTGTCCTTGTAAACAGTTAATGACTCACCGGTTAGGATAGATTCGTTTACTGAAAAGTCATTCGAATGTACAATAATGCCATCGGCGTTAATTGACGTGCCTTCCTCAACTACCAGGCTGTCCCCCACAACAATTTCTTCGCTTTTTATTTCCACTGTTTTGCCATCCCGTATTACTTTACATGTTGGCTGGGTAAGGCTTTTTAATTTCTCCAGCGCGGTGCGGCTTCGCTTATCCTGGTATAGAGAAATTGCGGCTACCAGCACAATAGCGGATGCAAGAAAAATACCATCGCCTGTTTTGCCACTGATGAAATAAATAGCAGATGCCACTAACAGCAATACAACCATTGGCTCTTTGGCTAAGCCCTTTATGGCTTCCACAAAACCATTTTCTTTTTTGTAATAAAGCCTGTTATAGCCATATTGCTCCCTTGCGGCAAGCACCTGCATTGCCGTTAACCCTCTTATATTAAAATTATTCTCCTGCATGGCCACCCCCGTTTAAGTTTTAATTATTGCCGTAATTGCAAAGGTATAATGCATCAATGCGCCATTTGGCTGACAGAAGTCATGTGCAAGGGCTTAAAACATTGGTTATATTACAGTTTGCCCGGCATTTACGGATAAAAAAACTGAAATCTAGTTCCCGCTGCTGACATACTGTTGTCACCAGCCGGTTGTTGCTTTGTAACACAAAACAAAGCAACTATGTTACCGACTGCAACACAAACCGTTTCTGCTTCATTAGCCAGCCTTGTAAGAGATTATACCACTTACAACCTGTGGGCAAACTGCCAACTGGTTAAATGGCTTAAAACCAAGCCCGCGGAACTTTTTGAGCAGGAAGTACCCTCAAGCTTTCGCAGCCTTAAAGCTACCTTATTGCATATTTGGGATTTGGAAAGATGCTGGTTTGCACATGTAAAACAGCAACCGGTAACGTCATTCCGCCAGGAGGGATTTGACGGCACACTTGAGGAAATATTGGAAGGGATTTTGGCAGAATCAGAGGCGATTGATGACTATGCGTCTTTTATTTCGGAAGAGCAGTTACAGGAAGGTTGCTTTTTCTCCATGCCTTACGCGGGCGATCATATGCTGCCCGCTTTTGAAATTATACTCCATGCCATGAACGACAGCACTTACCACCGCGGACAGCTTGTTACTATTGGGCGTGCCCTGGGTTTAATAGACGCACCAATCACTGATTATATGTACTACCTGCTGCGCGTAAAATAAGGGAATTGCATTTATGTATATACCGGTTTTACTGCTGTTCCAACGCTTGAATGATCTTTTCTTTATCGTCAGAAGAAAGGTTTTCGGTAATATGATCATGTATGTGTACGCTGGATTTGCTGATAAACCTGCTTTGTTTGGCAAATAGTTTGCATAAGCCACAAATGCCTAAATGCATCCATAAAAGCCAATGCTTTTTAAGAGAAAGTTTTCCTTCCTCCAGTTTTATTATAAATTCCGTTGCTTGTTTACAGGTTATCATCAATTTCATCCCCACATTATTGTTTTATCCAGTTTTTTTCCAAACAGGCCCGCAACTGCAGCTTGGCACGATGCACCAAAACCCAGAAATTAGACGCAGTTATGTTAAGTTCCTTACAAATTTCTTCACTATCCAGCCCGTCAAGGTATTTCATCGTAAAAACGGCGCTTTGAATGTCCTTAAGTTTCCGCCTGCATTTGCTTAGTATCTCGTAAAATTCCTTTTTTTCTACGGGCTGGCTGTAATCAATGCCCCATTCGGTTGGCCCGGCCTGCTGTGTCCAATGTTCTTCCTGGTCGAAAAATGGGTCACCGGCAGCATCTGGCAAGCCTTCGGTTAGGCGGGTGGAAGCTTTGCGGTAATGGTCTATTATTTTATTTTTTAGAATGGTGAACAGCCAGTTTTTCTCCGATATTTCGCCTTTAAACTTGTCAAAATTTCGCCAGGCGGCAAGAAAAGTATCCTGCACAAGGTCCTTCGCCACCTCGCTGTCATTCACCCGTGGTAATGCATAACGGTACAGCATATCGCTGTAGTCATTCACCCACTTCGTTGCATCTAATTGTGCCATCGCCCAAAAATAAGGATTGTTGGCAAGTAAAAATTGTAAACCCTGCGACTAAATGATGAAATTAGCACATGCTTTCAAACGGCCTGTTGCTAAATATTAATACAAGCCTCGAAACCGCCCTGCAGCAAAAAGTATTTATCGGTCGGACTGAACAGGTATTCGGGGGTGATATCAATAAAACATACCTGCTGGAAACAAATGCCGGTAAATTCTTTCTAAAAGTAAATGCTGCTTCGGCGGGTGATATGTTTGAGAAAGAAAGCAATGGATTAAACATATTGGTAGCCGCCAATGCCCTTACTGCTCCCAAACCAATTGTTACCGGTAATAGCGGGGAGCATATTTTTCTGGTGATGGAATACATAGAAAAGAGGAAACCTGCGCTTGATTTCTGGCAACAGTTTGGGCATGGGCTGGCAGCGTTGCATAAAACTACGCAATCGCAATTTGGCCTTTTAGAAGACAATTATATCGGCACGATACCGCAATCAAACAGCATGGCAAATACCTGGGCTGAATTTTATGCACAGCAACGTATTATGCCGCTAATGCAAAAAGCATTAAAACAAAATAAATGCCTGGTAAGCGATGTACAAGCTGTAGAAACCATTTGTGGCAAGTTTGCTGATATATTTCCCATAGAGCCACCTGCCTTATTACATGGTGATTTGTGGGGTGGAAATTTTATGGTGGGGAACGATGGGCAACCTGTTATATACGACCCCGCAGTTTACTATGGCCACCGCGAAATGGATATAGCCATGACGATGCTTTTTGGCGGATTTGACAAACAGTTGTATGATGATTACAATAATGTATATCCGCTGCAAGCCGGCTGGCGGCAAAGGGTAGAACTTTGCCAGCTATACCCTTTGCTTGTACACCTGTTGTTATTCGATGGCCACTATTATAACAGCGTGATGGATATTATAAAGCGTTATCAATAAGCCTACACCACCACATTAACCATTTTGCCCTGTACAAAAATTACATTTTTAACAGGGGTGCCTTCTATCCACTTTTTCACGGTGTCGTTGGCAAGAACAGTTTCCTCTACCTGTTCTTTTGGCATATCCAATGGCAGGTTAATGGTGGTGCGCAGCTTGCCATTAATGCTTACAGGATATTCTTTGGAAGACTCAATAAGATATTTTGATTCAAACTTAGGATAAGCCGCATCCAAAATGCTGCTATTGTTGCCAAGCGCGCTCCACAGTTCTTCGGTAATATGCGGCGCATAAGGCACTAGCATAATAAGCAGTTTTTCAAGCACTTCCTTTTTATAACATCTCAGATCGGTCAGTTCATTTACACATACCATAAAAGCGCTAACGGCTGTGTTAAAAGAGAAGCGTTCAGTATCATCTTCTATTTTCTTTATTGCTTTGTGCAATACTTTTAATTCCGCATCATTAGGCTTTGCGTCAACCCATACCCTGCCCTTTACTTCATCAAAAAACATACGCCACAGCTTGCGCAAAAAGCGGTGTACACCCTCAACGCCCTTGGTATCCCAGGGTTTGCTCTGCTCAACAGGCCCGAGAAACATTTCATACATACGGAAAGTATCGGCGCCGTATTTATTTACAAGGTCATCAGGATTAACAACGTTGTAGTATCGCTTGCTCATTTTTTCAACTTCGGAACCGCAGATGTACTTACCATTTGACGTTATTAAGCCATTGATTGCAATCAAAGGGGTCTCATCTTCAAGTATAAAACAAGCATTTTTTAGTTCGGGTCTCCACTTAATAAATTTCGTAATATCAAGCTCAACGCCATCAACAAAACTTACGTCAGTTCTTATTTTATGTATGCCAATCGCGATCGGAATTTTTGAATTAATTTCCGCCAATGAAGGAATCAGGGATACATACTTTTTATAAAAGGCAAGTTTATCATCAAATGATAAATTATCGCTATTGTATTTATCATAGATGCCCTCACTTACAAAAAGTGGGAAGTTTTTTTCGTAAAAAGAATCATTCGATAAAAAATTAGAATGATCTTCATTGTCGAAGATTAATTGTATTCTATAAACAAACCTACTGCTACCCTGTATCATCCCCTGGTTCACTAATTTCCTGTATGGTTCATCATGGCTGACATAGCCTAAGTCATACAACGCTTTTGTCCATAAGCGGCTATATAGCAAATGGCCTACGGCATGCTCTGTACCGCCTATGTATAAATCAACCTGGCCCCAGTAATCACTAACAGCACGGTTGCAAAATTCCGTATCGTTATGGGGATCCATGTAACGTAAAAAATACCAGGAGGAGCCTGCGTAGCCCGGCATCGTATTGGTTTCCCTCACCCCCTGCCCCTCTCCACGGGTGGAGAGGGGGGCCGCGGATGCAGCCCCCGATGTCAATTTACCTGTTTTCAGTTTTGATTCCGCAATAATACTTTTTATTGTGTCCCTTACTGCGTACACGTTGGTAAGTACTTCATCATTTGTAAAGCGCACCACTTTAAAGCCTATTTCATTTAAAACACTTGTCCGGTTTTCGTCATATTCTTTTTGTTCTTTAGTCTCGTGATAACCACCATCTACTTCAACTACGACCTTTTCCTGTAAGGAAATAAAATCAACGATATAAGCATCTATGGGGTGCTGCCTTCTGAATTTTACACCGGTCTTGCTATCCCTTAGTTCCTCCCATAAGCTTTTTTCTGCTTCTGTGTGGCCTTTGCGCATGTCTTTTGCAAGCTCAAATTGTATCGGCGCAACAACTTTGTATTTAGGCACATTAGCTGCGCCCTTCGCTTCCTTCTCCTCCATGTTCTCCGCAGCCCCCTTCTCCACCCGTGGAGAAGGGTTGGGGATGAGGTACCACTCCGGCAAATTTGCCAAAGGCCCCTCTCCATCAGGCCCGGGGCCATATTTATCTACATAAGGCAACTCCAATGGCAGTTCGCTTTCATCCATCGGGTAAGCAATACCATCAACCCATTTTATAGGGAATGGCTCGCCCCAATAACGCTGCCGACTAAAGGCCGCATCACGCATTTTGTAGTTTACTTTACGCTTGCCAATACCCATCTCTTCAATTTTGCTGCATACCACATCAATAGCAGTCCGCATCTGCATGCCATTTAAAAAGCCACTGTTTTCCAGTATTGCATCTTTGGTTGCGTTAGCTTCCTCACCATCAAAATACTTCCCTATTATATTGGTGATTGGAATATTAAAATGCTTCGCAAATTTAAAATCACGTTCGTCGCCGCAAGGCACAGCCATAATAGCACCGGTGCCATAGCCTGCCAATACATATTCACTTATCCAGATCGGTATTTCGCGGCCGTCAAATGGGTTAACGGCATACGCGCCGGTAAAACAGCCGGTTATTTTTTTCTCGGCCTGGCGCTCACGGTCGCTGCGGCTTTTAACGTAAGCGATGTATTCGTCAACGGCGGATTTTTGTTCCGCAGAAGTGATTTGTTCAACAAGATCATGCTCCGGGGCAATTACCATAAAGTCAACGCCAAAAATGGTATCGGGCCTTGTAGTATAAACCCTCACCCCCGCCTCTCCCTGCAAGGGAGAGGCGCCAGCGGAGACCGGGACAGAAGATTGAAGCGAAATTTTTTCCTTTGATATGCTTTTTATTTCATCACATCTTGTTTTTATGAGCCTTGTAATTCTGTTTACATCAGTTAACACTTCATCATTCGTAAATCTTAACGTCACAAAGCCAATTTGCTCCAAAGCGGCATCTCTGTCCTTATCATTTATCGTTTGCTCTTCCGTTGAATGGTATCCTCCATCTATTTCTATTATTAACCAAACATCCAGGCAAGCAAAATCAGCAATATAATTTTCAATAGGGTGCTGCCGCCTGAATTTATATCCTGTACCCTTGCTCTTTAAAGCCTCCCATAACATGTTTTCGGCCTCTGTCGGCACGGCCCGCATTTGCTTAGCATTTTCAAAATTTAATTCACTATTAACTTTATATTTAGCATAACCAAATCCCGGCATTTTCTCTTTTTCCACATCCTCTTTGTTACCATCCTCAATCTTCCCTTTTCCCGGATCCTCCTTGTTGCCATCCTCCATTTCTTCTCCCCTGCGGGGAGAGATAGAGAGGGTGAACTCTATCTCCGCACCGCTGCTTTTACCAATCCAGTTGCTTTGCATTTCCTTCATGGCATCGCTAAATTCAACCGTTTCCAGGCCTGATAACAGGCGGTCGGCATATTCGGTAATGCGCAGGTACCATTGGCGCAACCTCTTTTTTATCACCGGGTAGCCGCCACGTTCGCTTACGCCGTTTATTACCTCGTCATTGGCCAAAACGGTGCCGAGCGCCTCGCACCAGTTTACTTCGCCGTAGCCGCAATATGCAAGGCGGTAGTTCATCAAAATATCCTGTTGCGTAAATTCGCTAAAGCCCTTCCAATCTTCCGCGGTAAATGTGGCCGGTTGGTAATTGGCCGAAGCCGGGAACGGATGAATTGCATTGCCCTCCTTTTCAAAAGAAGCCACCAGCGTATCTATACTTTCCGCTTTGTTGGTTTGGCGGTTAAAAAAGCTTTTAAACAGTTGCAAAAATATCCACTGTGTCCATTTATAATAGCTTGGCTCGCTGGTTCGTACTTCCCTGTCCCAGTCAAAGGAAAAACCGATATTATCAAGCTGCTTGCGAAAGTTTTTAATATTATTTTCGGTGCTCTCAGCCGGGTGTATGCCATGCTCAATAGCGTACTGCTCAGCGGGCAAGCCAAACGCATCATATCCCATCGGGTGTAACACGTTAAAGCCCTTCAGCCGTTTAAACCGTGCATAAATATCACTGGCAATATAACCCAGCGGGTGCCCTACGTGCAGGCCCGCACCACTTGGGTAGGGAAACATGTCCAGCACATAACACTTGGGTTTATCGCTATCGTTGCTAACCTTATAAGCATTTGTATCTTTCCAGCGCTGCTGCCATTTCTTCTCAATATCCCTGAAGTTGTATTCCATTTTCTGTTTAGTGTTCTGTTATGTTTTGTGTTTTAGCCAGGCCCCAAATTTTCGCACTGCTGTTATACTAAGCCTGCAAAACAATCGTTTAGAGTGTTGCAAATGTAAGTGAATAACCTAAATTTGCCCTGTTAGTACACCTTATAACAAATAAACATGGCCAACACCGGTAAATCATCAGCAAGGCGCAGCAAACCCAGTTATACCTACAGTATTATAGGTGTGGCCATTGTATTGTTTATACTGGGGTTTGTGGGCTGGATATTTCTTAACGTTAAGCAGGGGGCCAACGCTGTAAAAGAAAATGTACCGGTTAG
>FTJK01000033.1_pt1 | contig 18625 bp, 12 predicted proteins | sample 1658811 | NCBI WGS metagenome assembly FTJK01 (sample SAMEA3914857, study PRJEB12502) | metagenome | biome: forest; material: soil | place: USA | collected 2011-06-22 | depth 0.1 m
TCTGGCTCCATTGCCTTGGCACCTCTACATTGTTCATTTCAAACACCACTTCCCCGTTGGGGTTGCGTATAACGCTGGTACGGTAATCGTACTCAAACAGATCGAACGGGCTGATACCGTCCTTTGTAAAGCGACGTTGAAATCGCAAGCCCTTCGCAGGTTGCTGTTGTTCCATAGCAAGGAAATATTTAATGTGTTAGGTATTTGTGTTTTCCCCAGGTTAACTAATTGTTAAGTGGTTGACGAAAATATTCATCTCTGCTGAAACAATTGCTGTTGAAATATGCACACTATGTGGAAAAAGGAATGCGAATATTCTTCTATGCCATACCTGCATTGCTTTTGCTGCATTTTGCACATCATGTAGATAACAATTTACGAAAAAAATAGGTATTAAATGAATAAAAAATGCTAAATAACTGCTCTCTTCGTTGAAGGAAAAGCCTTATAAGAACCCGGTTTATAGGGTTTTTACAAATATATTTGTACTGAAAAGTTGAATCGCATTGTCAGTTAATTACTTATGCATTGGCTAAAAAGGCAGCAAAGGAGAATTTTTTAGACGGGAAAATGAGTTTTGAGTACACTAATTTAGCTTTGTTGCCGTATTTATTAGAATAACCCCCGAAAACAGGATTTTTTTTTGCATTTTTGCATTTAAGCACCATTTAATTGTTAATCGTTTGCATGAAGCAGAAGCTGTATCATCAATTAACCGAAAGAAAAAGCCATGGCAGAAAGTCGTTTACGGTGCTGGTTGACCCCGATAAAGTGGATTTGAAGAAAACCGAGCAACTTGTAGCTTTAGCCGTGGATGCAAAAGTGGATTATTTTTTTGTGGGTGGCAGTTTAGTGATATCCAATACACTTGATGACTGTATCCGCCAGATAAAATCGTTATGTAATATCCCTGTTATCCTGTTCCCAGGCTCACCTTCACAGGTTAGCAAGTATGCCGACGCACTGCTATACCTGTCACTTATTTCGGGCCGTAATCCGGAACTGCTTATAGGCCAGCATGTTATAAGCGCCCCATTTGTTAAACTAAGCGGGCTGGAAATAATGCCAACGGGGTATATGGTTATTGATGGCGGCGCGCCTACTACTGTTTCTTACATATCCAACGCATCGCCTATCCCGGCTGATAAGAATGAAATTAGTATGTGTACGGCAATGGCCGGGGAAATGCTGGGGATGAAATTGATTTATATGGACGCGGGCAGTGGCGCTAAAAGGCCTATTACAGAAACAATGATTGAGAAAGTGTCAGCCCATATAGAAGTACCACTTATTATAGGCGGGGGTATTACCGAACCTGAAAAAGCCTACCGTAACTGCCGCGCAGGGGCAGATATCATTGTTGTAGGCAACGCCATTGAAAAAGATGCTTCCTTAATTAAGGAAATGAGCAATGCGGTGCACTCTGTAGCCGTAAGCGCATAAGGTAAGAATCAATCGTGTTTGATTTAAAATATTCAATGCTCAATGTTCAAGGGAGTGCATGCGAATTAAGCGCTGAATATTAAGGCAAGAAACAAGGTTCCGTAACCGATTGATGCTGTCTGAATGTGTATCGGTTTTATCATTGAACATTGAGCGTTTGTTCTAATCTGCCCATCAATCCAAATCACTGAGTATATTGCATCATTTGCAGGATAAGATCGGGGTTGGGGCAATTACCGAGGTAAAAATTTCTTTCAGAAAATTTGCATACGCCCGGATAATCTCCTTTCATCACCCGCATATCTCTTATTAGCTGAAAATGAAGGTGTGGCGGCCATTGCCCATTTTCATGCGGCTCGCCAAAATGCCCGATGGTTTCACCCTGGCTGACAAATTTCCCCTCTTTTAAACCCTGCAGGTCCTTTAAACTCAGATGTCCGTACAGCGTGTGAAAAACAATGGTATCTAACTGGTGCTGCAGAATAATGGTTGCACCATAGTCGCCATAATGATTGTTAAATGCAAAACTATGCACTGTACCTCCCAGGGGCACAAATACGGGCGTACCAACCGAACCCCAAATATCTATCCCGAGGTGAAGCCGGCGCGGCTCTGCCACAGTGCTGTTTTTGCTAAGAGCGTATTTATCTAAGTCAAACGCTTCGCTTCTTGAATATAAGGTTCTGTGCTCATCGTAGCCGCCTATGCCGTACTTACAATTGTTCGCGTGCAGAAGCTGCGTTACATAGCTGCTGAACTTTTCGGTATCGTTAATTATATCAGCAAACTGGTATGCTGTGGAGGCCGTAAGATCCATCAGCAACAGCTTATCTTTTGCAGCGTCAAAAGGAACTACCTTGTGAAAAAGCTGTTTGCGTTTTATAAGAGTACTTACCAGGGCATCGCTGTTTGACATATTGCAAAAATAGACTCAATAAATAATTTAGTGCTTTTTAATTTCCGTGCCTGAAGAATGAAACCCCGCAGATTTGCATCTGCAGGGTTAAATATTGTGCCTGTAACGGTGGTATCTTACTTCAACTGCTTCATTATTTCATCTATCGCGGTATCTAACTGGGGGTCGCGGTTGTTAACCCTGTCCTCAAAAGTATTTATCACTTTTATATCAGGTTGCACACCATTGGCTTCAATATCCTTGCCGTCCAGCGTGTAACAGCCCCATGACGGCAGGCGTATGAACGAACCATCCACTAAACCTGCACCGCTGGTAAATATTATCCAGTGATACGTTTCGTTGCCTACTATTTTGCCCAGCTTTAAAGCTTTAAAACCGGTTGCAGTCATTTCTGCATCGCTCAGCGATTGCTCATTCGTAAGCAGAATAATGGGTTTATCGCTTGGTGCAAAGTTTGGCTGCCTGGTTAACTGCCCTTCGCGGTATTTCCACTGCAGGTAAGAACGTTGTGATAAAAACTGCAACACCTGGTCATGTACATTACCGCCAGTATTATACCGCAGGTCAAGTATCAGCGCATCGCGGTTTATTAACTGCTGCGTCATATCTTGTATAAAATGTTCAAGCTGGTCTTCGCCCATATCCTTCATGCAGGAATATGCAATGCGTTTATTGCTTTTATCGTCCACCCGTTTTTGGTTATTGTCTATCCACTCATCATACAAATCATTTACTATACTAAACTGCGGGTGCACTTTTACATTATATGTTTCAGCACCTCTTTTAAAAGTTAGCTGCAGCTCCCTGTCTAACGATGGGCGGGTAAAATAATAATCACGGTCCTGTGCAGGGTCAACGGTTTCATCAGCCACTTTTACCAGCATATCACCAGGCTGTACGGCGATGTTTTCCTTATCGGCGGCACTGTACCGTATAACATGGTTTACTTTATAAGGGTCAGTATTGTCAAACACAATGCCTGTTTGCATGGTTGTATTGCGCAAGGCGATGTTTTCGTCCGCGCCAAAAGAGCTAAAGCCCTGGTGTGATGAGTTTAACTCACCAAGCATATCATTCAGTACAACCCTCAGGTCGTTCCTGTTATTAAGGTAAGGAAGAAACTGGCTGTAATATGTTTTTGTCTTGTTCCAGTCAAGGCCGTGAAATTTTTCATCGTAATAGTTTTCCTGCATCTGTGCCCAAGCCTCGTAAAACACCTGGTTAAATTCAGCAGATAAATTTCTGCGGAATGTATAACCAATATTTATGGGGTCAACTTTATTTGCATCAAGGTTAAGTTTGGCAATATCACCGTTAACCAATGCATAATATTTATCGCCGGACACCACTATGTTTACATTACCGCCTTCCGTGCCGTTTATTTTTTCAGTCTTCACCAGTTCAAAAGGTTCAAGGGTTGTTTTAAATAAAGCTGGGTTTCCATCTGTTCTGTTACTAATGTACAATACAAGAGTTTTGGTATCCCGCTGCAGCACCTCGGCCAGGAATTGTGAGCCAAATGAAGGGCCAACCAGTTCTATACGGTCCATTATCCTGGTTGCATCAATTTTTATAGGAACAATGGACGTATCTTTTTTAGAAGAGGTATCTTTCTTTTCCTCTTTAAAAAGTTCATTGAATTTATCTACACGGTAAGGGTCATCTATCTTTTGTAACGGCAGGCGGTAAACATGCGGCTGTTGCAGGCCTGATGGGTAAGCAGACTTTAAACGGGAAGAAATAAAATAGATGTATTTGCTGTCGGGGCTCCATATTGGGTTTGCCTCGGTTATGCCAGTGTTGGTTAAATTGGTTGTTGTGCCCTGTTTAATATTGTGAATAAAAATGTCCTGCTCAAAATTTCTGAAAGCGGTAAACACTACATACTCATCATTAGGCGAAAAGCCCGGCCCGCTGCCCTGGAAACCCCATATTTCATCTTTTACAAGGTTTCTGCTTTGCCAGGTTTTAAGGTCAAGCAGCCTTACTTCGTTACGGCCGCTTAAATAAACGGCCATCGTCCGTTTTTTATTCAGCGTAATAGCCCTGTCGTTGCCTGCGTCGGTTGTTAACTGCTTTATCGGTGCACTGCCATCTGCGGCAATGGTATAAAGATTTGTATAGCCATTAAGGGTTTGGCTGATGAGCAGCGTTTTATTATCACTCATCCAGGTTACTTCCGATACCCTTTCTGCTGTACCGCGGTGTACCTCTTCAACAAACTTACCTTCAATATCACTAACAAATAATTCTCCTCTTGAAATAAAAGCCAGTTTTTTATTATCGGGCGAAACATCAAAACCGCTAATGTTTTGCCTTACCTCAAAATCTTTTTCCTTTGGCAATACATTATTGCGAACGATAGAAATATGCAACTTTTCAGCGTTTTTTGATGCGGCATCATACATCCATAATTGATAATCTTTTTCAAATACTATCTTGCCGCCATTTGCATTTACGATGGGGTTTTTGATGGATGTTGGAAATTTAGTTAATCCTGTTTTTTTACCATTTTCAAGCGTGTACAGGTTGTATTCACCATTAGCCTCATCTGATACAAAATAGATAGCGCCGTTTTTATCCAGTGTGGCGCCAAAATCCTTCCCTATCCAGTCAGTATATCTTTTATATTTTTTTGTTGATGGATTGTAAGATTGTATATCCGGGTTAAAAGGCCCTTTGTACCTTTTGCGCTGTACCTGGTTGCTGCTTTCCCAGGTGTCGTTAAAAAATAATTCCCCTGACGATGGGTGTTCAAATACATTATGGTCGTACAGGAAAAAATTATTGCCAAATACGCGTTGAGCAGTACCGCCATTGATGCTTACTTTATAGGATGACTGGCGGCTATCCCTGTTGCTGGTGAAATAGATATATTTTGAATCCCAGCTCCAGGAGCTAACATCATCCGTACCGCTGAACCAGGTTAATTGCTTTATGTCGCCACCCGAAACAGGCATCAAAAAAACATCGGCGTTGCCATATTGCCTGCCGGTGAAAGCGATCCACTTGCCGTCTGGTGAAACCTTAGCACTTGTTTCATAACCCTGCATGGCAGTAAGCCTTGAGGCAATGCCATCTTTAATATTAGCTTTCCACAAATCGCCTTCAAAACTAAATATAACCGTTTGCCCGTCGGGCGTTAAACATGGTTGCGAAAGAAAATAAGCATCCTGGCTTTGCGCAGGCGCCGCCACCCAAAAAAATATACACGCAATAAGCAGTCGTATTGGTTTCATACAGATAATTTATAAAATGAATATACAATGCCGGGGCTGATTACAAAAAAGAATATGATGAGGGGTGCACCTATATACGGCGCGGCAGCCGCAACGCCATTACCTTAGTATAGTTACCGAGCCGCTAAAAACCTTGCTGAATAGCTTGGTATCAATAATGTAATAATAAGTAGCAATTGGCAGTTGTTTGCCATGGTACGTGCCATCCCAGGGATGGGAATAGCCAACAGACGAAAATACAATTTGCCCGCTGCGGTTGAATATTCTCACCTCACAATTCAGGTAGGTGCTTAAATATTTTATCTCCCATTTGTCATTTATCCCGTCGCCGTTTGGAGAAAAAGCATTGGGGATAGCTGGTTTCTGTAAAACGGATATTAATACAGTATCAGTGTTTATACAACCACCAATGCCGGTTACCCTTAATGTATAACTAATATCGGTGGGTGGTTTTGATGTTGGTTGAAGCAATGTATTATCGTCCAGGTATGTTGATGGCAACCATTTAAAGCTTAAACTAGTTCCACTTGCAGAGGCAGGTATTAAAACATTAGCGCCAACTAATATTGTTTGGTCTGGCCCTGCGTTTACAACAGGTAAGGCCAAAACATTTGTGGTAAGCGCAAAGGAATCAACACAGCCATCATCCGCGGTATAATTGGCCTGTATTATATTGCTACCGGCACCTGATAAAACGGGATCAAAAACGCCGTTGGCGCTTACCCCATTACCTTTAAAGGCATACGAGCCTGGCAGGGAGTTTTTTTCTTTTACATCAGCAATTGTGTATGCCGCTGTATTTAAACAAAAAGTATCGGGCAAACTAAATGAAACAACCGGGCTGGGTAAAATACCAATTACCGTATCTACTTCGCTTTTGCAGGAGATACCTGAATAAGAAATCAATTTTAGCGTGTTATATACCGTATCGTTCGTGGCGGGTGCAGGATACTTATGCAGGTATATTTTATTGGTATATGGGTTGTCATCGGTGTAAACATTGCCCAAAGTATCGCCCCAAATAATTTGTGTTTGGGTGATGGAACCAAAATTTACCGAAGATGTATTTACTATTTGCGCCGCTGTATTACTGCATATAATATTTTGGAATGTCAGGCCTGCCTTGGGAATATCGCCATTTACAGTAAAAAACTGTTTAACGCTATCCACGCAACCAATAGCCGAGGTTACTGTTACTGTGGCGCCATAGACTGCCGTAGCATGGTAGTGGTGCTGCGCTGTGGTACTTTTTGTAGTAAGGGTATCGGTTTGCGGCGTAGCAAGGCTATCGCCAAAATTCCAAAAATAAGTGAACCCTGACGAATTATCTGCAATGCCTGTAGTGTCTTTAAATGGCGCAAACGCATCTTTCAAACATACTTCCGGCGAAACAAAGCCCGGCCTGGGCAACGGGTTAACCAGCACATTTTTAGTAACGGCCAAACTATTACAGCCAAGGCTGGATTGCACTGTAATGCTTACCGGATAAGTACCCCAGGCGCTAAATGTTTTAGGGATGGGTGCGTTACTCGCTGTGTTTAGCGTATCCCCGGGAGCAAAAACCCAGGACCAATGAATAACAGGGTCAAAGCCTTTTACAGATTTCTCAGCGAATTGAAAACTGTTTTTTTCGCATGCCGGAGAGGAATAGGCGAAGTTTGCAACGGGCAAAGGGTTTACCCTTAAGGTGTCAAATTTTTTTATTGTTTGAACGCCGCTTACTTCGCAGGAATTTGCATCGGTAATACTCAACACCTTATAGACAGTTGTAGCTACAGGGCTTGCCGTAAAAAAAGACGAGGCCTGGCCTATATTTGGTAATGTGTCATTAGCAGCACCATCAGTATAAACAAAAGCCCATGGGGCAGCCCCTGTAAGTGTAAAATTTACCGGGCGCGTATTACCATAACAAACAGTATCCAACGACCTGGTAAAAGCGGCAGTGGGTAAAGGATGTACAGTTACCAGTACACTGTCAACCGAAGTGCCGCAACCCTGCAGGCTTGCGGTAAGGTAATACATACCGGCGCTATTTATATCGGCATTGGTGATAACCGGGCTATTAACTGAACTGGTAAAATTTCCAGGCCCCGTCCAGGAGTAGGTTGCACCGCTGACTAATGTAGATGACAGCTGGATATTTGAACCAATGCAACTTGCAGAAGCCACCTGCGGTGATGACTGTACCGTAGCATAATTGGAAAAATACCCCAGCCTGCCGCCCGTAAATGACGAGCCATTTAGAAAACCAAGGTGAAATAACCCCGAAGTATTTTTTATAATAGTTGTTACCTGCGGCGGGAAAACAGCGTTAATATCAAGCCCGGCAGTATTGCGCATCATAGCTGAATCTATTCTTGCAGCTTTCCATACTCCGTTGGTGCCGGGCACATCCTGGAACATGGCAGGCGTAATTACCCCTGCTTTACCATTAACCACAAACCTGTTTATCTCCGCCGATTTGCACAGCAGGTTTAACTGAAAAAGTTCGTCAGTAGCCCTTATAAAAGAAACCAACTGCGAGCCGGTACATTTAATACTCGGTAAAGCTGTGGAAGCCATTTCGCAATTTATGCCGGTAAGCTGGTAAACATATACGTTATTGCTTGTAACAATATAAGCAGACGGGTCGGTTAGCCTGCCTTCATAACTCTGGCCCTTATTGATAGTTGTTATTTGTACACCGTTTACCGAGATGGTTGTGTTATCCTTGATGGCCCAAACATAGTAGTAATCGGCAAGGATTGGATTTGGTACAGAAAGGTCGCCCCTCACTATAATAAACTCCTGCCCTGTATTTTCAATTGGCACAATTTGATCGCCAATCAGGTCCTTGCAGGAGCAGGCAGCGCAGCCATCTGTTGTAGCATCAACCGAATCGTCATAAATAGTAACATTTACCGGTTTATCGGCGTTTACAAAGCTACCGCCGAGATGCTGTGATACTGAAGGTCCGTCTGCAATAACAGAGTACACCTGGCCCCTGTTTAATGTAACAGTAAATGGTGTGTTTGCAACACCTGAACCAGCATTTTTTGACAGAGTTATTGTTACAGTTGTATTATCCTGCGTTGCTACAATTATAAACCCGCTGTGGGCAGCTATAAGCAACCCTGCCCAGTTGCCATACCTTGTTTGCGCTGGTATTAAAAAATCGAATCCCGCGCCTGTAGAACCTTTGAGTGGAAAAATTTCAGGGTTATTCTTTCTGCCTTCATCGTAGTAGGCTGATATTTTGGTGGAAGATTTAATATGAATGCCGCAATTTAATACCGTACCTGCCGGCCTGCTTTCAATTAAGTTTAGCTGCGATGTTACATCTACGGTTTGAGCAGTGTATGGCGCTAACTGTACGTGATATGGCGTAAATGAAGGATTATCAGGTTCGCTGATAGTAATATCCGCAGGTTTATCGTATGATGTAAGCCTGAAAACTTCCGGGGTATTTTCATGGCTTGGTGTAATTGCAGGCGCCGCAAACCAAAATGACGTATCTGACTGGGCTTTGCCGGTTAAATTACAACCAATAAATAATGCAGTAATTAAAACTATCCTGGAATAAACGAGCTTAAAATATTTCATTTTAGTACCTGGCAACAAAAATTATTATATTATTTAATATAGTTGTCTTTCATTAGTAAAAATAATCGTTCCAAATAACTTGTTTCTTATTCCATGCTACCGGACAGTAAAAAAGATGGCTAATATACAAAAGAAATACCGCTATAACCTCCGTTACTTTTCGGCACAAAAAAATAATATAGTTTTTTAACATTTTGCACCACAGCCGCTACCCGAAAAGGCCCCAATTATCGGCAAAACTGGCAACAGGAGAACAACAGATAATAAAAATACCCCGGCAATTTGCCGGGGTATAAAAAGAGGTAGAAGCGCGGTTATATAGTTTGGGTATTAATGCACAGTTATTATAATGGTTACACTGCTGATAATACGCCCGTTAGTATTATGCATGGTACTGTCCGTTGGACTGTGTGTGGTATCATGAGGAAAGTTTGGCACTGTATCGTGCGGGTAGCCAGGCACTGTGTCGTGCGGATAATTAGTTGTTGTATCGTGAGGATAATTGGTTGTTGTATCGTGCGGATAATTTGGTATTGTATCGTGCGGATAGTTAGCCACCGTGTCAGGATATGATGGTACAGAATCGTGCGGGTAACCCGTTGTATCATATACAGGCGGGTACGTTGGATAATTTGGTACGGTATCGTACGGGTTATGAACGCTGTCGTTTGTTGGGAAACTGTCCGCTGCCGCGCCGCTAACAAAATAGCAAGTAACAGTGTAGGTACCAGGCACCGTAAATGATACGTTTGCGCTGGCCGTACCATTAGCAGCAAATGACGCCCTGTCAGGTGAGGTGCTGCTCCACATAAGATGACTGCCCGGAGGCGGGTTAATTACATTTAGCGTTACCTGCTGGCCCACTGCCGCGTCAGTTGTTGAAGCAGTAAGTGAGGGAGTTGATATTGAAGGGCTTATGTTTTTTTGGCAGGCATATAACAACATAATGCTTGCGAGAATGCAGGATATGCCTATTAACAGGTTTCTACTTTTCATATAAGAGTTTTTATATTCGATTATTTAATACAGATATACACCAATGCCGGACAGGTGGTTGGGTAAAAAGAATCTTTTTATTGAAATCACCCAAAAGAGATACGATCATTTTTTTGAAAAGCGGTTAATTAAAGCGGTTTACCTTTACGTAAACTATTTATTATGTGGTGGATATATGCTTTGCTCTCGGCTTTATTTGCAGCGCTTACAGCCATTTTTGCAAAAGTAGGTGTGAAGAATATTGATTCGGATTTGGCAACCGCCATACGAACAACTGTAATATTTGTGCTGGTTTGGGGCATCGCTCTATTTAAAGGCGTTACGCCATCCATACAAGGGCTGCAAAAGCAAACATGGATATTTTTAATACTCTCGGGATGCGCTACGGGATTGTCGTGGCTGTTCTATTTTAAGGCGCTGCAAATAGGAAAAGTCGCCCAGGTAGCGCCTGTTGATAAGCTTAGCGTGGCGTTAGCTATTTTGCTCTCCGTACTTTTCCTGGGGGAAGTGCTTACCTGGAAAATTGCCGCGGGGGCATTGCTTATTATTACGGGAACAATTGTGCTGATAGTGTAAGGAAGGTTAAAGCGCCGGGGAAACAGTTTAAAGTTGCAGATGCTGAAAAATTTTGCCAGCCGGGAGTGAACACATAACTTGGTAAAAATTATCAACCCAAAAAAACCTGGTTGTGGAAGAACAAAAAGATTTGCTGCAGGATTTAGAATTTGAAGCCGGCCATCAAAGAGTGAGATGGGGTTTAAGGCTTGGAAATTATATAATCGACTTAATCGCTATCCGTGGTTGCATTTATTTTCTCACTAAGCTTATAATATCTGTTAACGCCGAAGGCTATTATAATTTTTTTACAGGCTTTAACCGCTTTGAATTTTACTGTATAAATTACCTGTACAGCGCGGTTGTAATTTTACTTTACTACACAATTATGGAAGGTGGTATGAAGGGCAGAACAATCGGGAAGCTTATAACCAATACCCAGGTTGTTATGTATGATGGCAAGCCAATTACGTGGCAAGCCGCGTTATTAAGAAGCCTGAACCGCTTAGTTCCGTTTGAGCCTTTCAGCGCCTTTAACGGTTATCCATGGCATGACTCATGGACACACACCGAAGTTGTAAGGGCGCGGAGGTGGAATTAACCCAATTACATATTCCTCTTTATTTCTGCACCCAGCCATCTTAACCTTTCGTCAATATATTGGTAACCACGGTCAATTTGTTCAATATTCTGGATGGTGCTTTTTCCTTCGGCGCTAAGCGCGGCTATTAACAATGCCTGGCCGGCGCGAATATCGGGGCTGCTCATGGTTATTCCACGCAGGGCATGCTTTCGGCCAAGGCCTATAACGGTAGCCCGGTGGGGATCGCACAAAATAATCTGCGCACCCATATCAATCAGTTTATCAACAAAAAACAAACGGCTTTCAAACATTTTCTGGTGAACAAGTACACTGCCAACAGCCTGCGTGGCAACTACAAGCACAATGCTCAACAGATCGGGTGTAAAACCCGGCCAGGGATGATCGGATACTGTTAAAATACCACCATCAAGGTAGGTAGTTATTTCATAGCTATCCTGCCCGGGTATATAAATATCATCCCCGCGAAACTCCATTTGTATGCCTAACTGCTTAAATTTTTCGGGTATTATACCAAGGTGCGTTATACCAGCATTTTTTATGGTTATCTCGCTTTGTGTCATCGCAGCAAGGCCAATAAAACTGCCTATTTCAATCATATCAGGCAGCATTCGGTGTTCCGTGCCGCCCAAATATGCTACCCCTTCAATTGTAAGCAAATTACTGCCAATGCCACTTATTTTTGCGCCCATCCTGTTTAGCATGTTGCACAATTGCTGCAGGTAGGGCTCACAGGCGGCATTATATATAGTGGTGGTACCTTCTGCCATTACAGCCGCCATAAGTATATTTGCGGTACCTGTAACAGATGGCTCATCCAGCAGCATGTACGTACCTTTTAAATTAGGAGCAACAAGTTGAAAAAAATTCAGGTGTTCGTTATATTCAAAACGGGCGCCCAGCTTTTCAAAACCTATTATATGCGTATCTAACCTGCGCCTGCCAATTTTATCGCCACCAGGTTTTGGTATATAGGCTTTTTTAAAACGGGCCAGCATAGGCCCTGCAATCATAACACTGCCCCTTAAACGGCCACTTTTTTTTCTGAAGGCTTCCGACCCTAAGTAATCCACATCAATATCATCTGCCTGGAAAATACAGGTATCGCGGCGCTGGCGTTCTATTTTAACGCCAAGCTCACCAAGCAATTCAATCAAAAGGTTTACATCCAGTATATCAGGTATATTGGTAATGCTCACCTTTTCCGGCGTCAGCAGTACTGCTGAAATAATCTGTAAAGCTTCATTCTTCGCACCCTGGGGAATAATTTCTCCTCTTAATTTTCTGCCGCCGTTCACCTCAAATGAAGCCATATAGTTGAGTTATTTAGTAAATAGTTTGATCAGATAAGTAATTAGCACAACGAAAATAAAAAAAGCCCCGCAGTAGCAGGGCTTTTTTTAATCACATCCGGATAATAAATTACCCGGTAATTTTATTTGAACCTCTTTTTAAAATTCGGGTTGCGGTTGCTGTTATTACCATTCCTGGCATCGCGGCCACCATTGCCGTTGTTATTACGGCTATTACCCTGGCCACCACCGCGTGCATCGTTGCGGCCGCCGCCGGCATTACGCGTGTCACGCTGGTTTCTGCTGCCAAAATTTTGAAAACGCCTTCCACCTGCTCCGCTGCGGGCCGGGTATTCGTCGCGTTCAAAATTCTGATTGCGGTGCTTTATGTAAGGTGTGTTGCTAAATTCAAGTTGCCCGTCAGTAATTTTATTTAATTCGCCCCTAATTGCATCGTCATGTACCAGTTCCTTATGCCAGTTGCTGTAAGCAAGCTTCATGTAATAAGCTATGGAATGAGCAAACCCCGCTTTCTTTTCCGCATCTTCTTCTTTCAGCGCTTTATCAATCACCAACTCAAGGTTTTTACCAAGATGTGAAAACTTAGGGTAACGTTTAGGATACTCCATAGGATCTGGCTTCGCCTTATAAGTCTCTTTTTGCGGTATCGGGTAGGGACTATCAACATCCAGCTTAAAGTCGCTTATAAAAAACAGGTGATCCCACAACATGTGCCTGAAATCTTCCACATTTTTAAGGTGCGGGTTAAGAAAGCCCATCAACTCAATAACAATCATCGCCTGGCGCTGGCGCTCGGTGCGGTCATCAACGGTTAACAGGTATTCCACCATTTTCTGAATATGGCGCCCATATTCCCGCATGCTTAAATAATTTCTCGAAGTGTTATATTCCATCATAATAAAAAAGTAAACAAGAATAGCAAATTTATGGTAAATAAATTGAAGGCAAGAAAATAGCCGGGTTTTTCTGTATTGCGAGAACTGTGTTACAATATTACGATAACATTTGTTCCTGCAGCATTAAACTGGCCGTTAAAGTGTTAATTTTTATGCTATTTTATAAAAGACTGAATTTTAAACAGTTAGGTTCCAGGTTAATCTAAAAGGATTATATAGAAATTTAAAACATCGCTAAAGTTTAAAAAATGCGAAATGGTTGTAATTTTGCGCACAATCAAAATATGCCGCACACCCTGCCAGTTGGCTCTTAAAGAACATATATGCTGAATATGCTATAGGCTGGTGTTGTTTATTTTGTTAGCAAACTTTATGATAAAGCCAGCCAAAAAGAGCGGATATTCTGCCGCTGTTATAATTGGATTACTTTGTACATTGATACCCGGCTTTTGCTTTGCCCAGTCAATGTCATCTACGGGTAATAATTTTTGGCTCGGCTATGGCGCCCATGCGTCAATGTTTAATAAAGATGGTTCTGTTAACAACAACACTGGTGGCTCCCAGGATATGCGGTTATATTTAAATGCCTCCGCGCCTGCCACTGTTACCATCGAAATGCCGCTGATTGGATGGGCCAGAACCGTTCACCTGAAACCCGGCACAATGAACGATGTGGTGGTAATACCAAAAGCAGGTGGGTTTGATGGCAGGTTAACAAAGGAAGGCGTATCGGATAAAGGCATCCACATTACCAGCGACCAGCCCATTAATGCTTTTTGCCATCTTTACGACAATGGCAGTTCTGCCTCCACGCTTTTAATTCCTGAAGAAATTTTAGGGCAGGAATATTATACTTTGGGCACTGCGCAGGTTTCGCCTGGCAATAATTCATTCTCGTGGTGTTTTGTGGTTGCTACGCAGGATGGCACAATGGTAGAAATAACACCGTCAGCCAGCACACTTACCCATCCTGCCAATGTTCCCTTTACACAGGTTTTAAACAGCGGCCAGGTATTAAACCTGTTTGGCGCGTTAACCGGCAACGCGGGTAATGTTTATACGGGTGTTAACCTTACCGGAACAAGAATAAGAACAATAAGTCCAGGTACTAAAAGTGCCTGCCAAAAAATAGCGGTATTTGCAGGCAGCTCAAATACAGCTATATCGTGCAGCGATACTTTAACAGCAGATAATCTTTTTCAGCAGGTACTGCCAATCCGGGCCTGGGGGCAATCATTTATTACTGTGCCAACTGCCGGCATGAATAATACATACAGGGTATTTATAAATACACCAACAAAAGTTATTGTTAACGGCAAGGTATATAATCATCTTGTTAACGGCCAATACTATGAATTTACCAGCGATTCGGCCTGCAAAATAGCTGCCAGCAGCCCTGTGCTGGTGGCTCAATATATTACCTCTGCCGGGCAGTGCGGCAATACCGGCAATGGCCCCAATGGCGACCCCGAAGTTACGTATCTTACACCTTACAGTTTTTCGGTCGGCCACGTATTAATAGAGTCCCCACCCTATAGCAGTAACATAACATCGCATTACGTTAACATTGTACTGAGAAGCATTGCAATAGACTCATTTAAGATTGACAACGTAAGGATGCCGCAGCTTTTTGTGCCTTTTAGTATTGATACATCTTACTCTTACGCACAAATACCCATTACACCCGGGCAGCATCTTTTATCTATCGATACACTTACATTTACTGCAATTGCATACGGATACGGGCCGCTTGAAAGTTACGCATACAATACAGGCTTTACCATTACCAAGCTATCCAGCCTTGGCACAAAAAACCCGTATTCAAAAAACCCGCAGGCAACCGTATGCCTGGACAATCAATTTAATATACAATTCACTATCAGGAGAACGGTAGATGAACTTTATTTTGATTTTGAAAACAACCCTGCCTTATCCCCAAATGCTGCTGTTGATATTTACGAAGCCGACCCCGACAGTGTGTATTATAACAGCCAGGATACTTTTTACCGGTATACCCTGCCTAGTGCTTATACGCTTACCCAGGCCCCGTCTTCATTTAATATAGATGTGGCTGAATTTATTGTAACAGACGAGGGGTGTATTGAGCGAAGGGATATTACCTACAATATAACCGGCACCCCAAAACCCACAGCTATAATTGGCCTGACTTATGACAGCTGCTTAAAGGATACCCTCAACTTTAAAGATAACTCAACCTATAGTAATGGCGGTTTTACAAACTGGCTTTGGGACTTTGGAGACAAAACAACCGCCAGCGGCATAAAAAATCCTTCAATGCAATATGCTGCTTACGGCAGCCATACAATTTCGTTGCGCTCGATAACAGGTAATGGATGCTATGCCGATACTTCAAAAACCATTGTGCTTAATCCAAAACCAAAACCTGATTTCAATTTTGCCGGCATTTACTGCCCCGGCAACGATATTAATTTCACGGATCAATCCACCATCCAAAATGGCTGGAAAATTGCGAAGCGAACCTGGAATTTTGGTGACGGTTCAGCAACAACAATACAAAATCCTGTAAAGAAATACTCCGCGGGCGGCGCTTACAATGTAAAGCTTATAGACTATAGTGATAAGGGTTGCGTTGATTCAGTCACCAAGCCTATATCCATGTACACCGTTGAGTTTTTTAAAGAACTGCTTACCATTAAAAACCCGCTCGCCACAACAGACAGTTTAAGCGCCTGCAGGGCAACACCTTTTAATTTATCAGCAACCTTTACTATACGCCCGGTAGAAATACAACTTGATTTTTCTAACAACAGCAATCTGTCTCCCAATAAACTTATAGATATCCCAGCTCCTGTGCCCGACAGTGTTTATTTTAATGGCGTGGATTCTTTCTTCCGTTATCCATTGGCCCCCACATTCACTTTTTCTGCTGTAGCATCACTGCCAATAATGGTTACAGCTTTTACTCTTACAAAAGGTGGGTGTATTGCTCAAACCTTTTTTGCAGACACCATCCAGGTAGCTGAGAAACCAGTAGCTAACTGGTTGCTTACGTATAATCATTGTTCAAATGATACCCTTTACTTTAAAGATAAATCAACTGCAGGTACTAAGATTGTGCAATGGGCATGGAGTTTTAATGATGGCACAACAGATGGGACTATTAATCCAGTTAAAAAATATACAACCTATGGTGACTATAATGTTTCGCTGCATATAGCCACAGCTCCGGGATGTTTTGCTGACACAGTAATGCCTGTTTCGCTAAGCCCCAAACCGATAGCTGGTTTCAGTATTACAGCGCCGCTGCTTTGCGCCAATCAAGATATCAGCTTTACCGATGCATCTGCAGTAGTTCAGCCAGGCACACTTGCAAAATGGCAATGGGACTTTGGCAATGGAAGTACAGCAGCCACACAAAACCCAATTGAACAATATACCACACCGCGTGACTTTACTGTTACGCTTATAACAGGTACAGACCATAACTGTGCAGATACCTTAATAAAAGCGGTAACTATTTATACAACACCAACAATAACTATACAACCCGATTTTTATATTTTTAATGGTTCAGGTTTACAACTAAACCCAGGCTATACAGGCACGGGATTAAAGTATAGCTGGTTGCCTGTTTCTTTTTTGGACAACCCAATTAGTGCAAGTCCTTTTGCCAACCCTGACAAGGATGTTAAATACACGGTGTCGGCAACAGGCGATGGCAATTGCCTGGTTTCTGCAGACGTTACTGTGCACATATTAAGAGTAATTGCGCCGCCCAATGCATTCTCGCCCAATGGCGATGGTATTAATGACAAATGGGTAATTGAAAATATTGCAGGTTATTTAAACTGCACAGTAAGGGTATTCAACCGGTATGGCCAATTGATCTTTAACGCCGAAAAGGGTTATCCCACGCCCTGGGACGGGTCAGTTAATGGTAAGCGTTTGCCAGTCGGCACTTATTATTACATTATTAACAGCGGCAGCCCGCAGGTGAAAGCACCGATAATTGGCAGTTTAACAATATTATATTAGCAATTATGCGGCGCCTGCTGGTTTGCTGATAATTCAATTAATATACGCACTGATTTTGCCGCGTCTTTCTTGTCCACAAAAATATGGTCGTGATAAAATGCCGCGACTACATTACAGCTTACCCCTTCATCGCCAAGTGCTTTGGCAAAAGCAGCTGTAAGCCCGACGGCCTCCAGCGAAGAATGAATGGTTAGTGTTATCCATGCAGCAACAAAATGGTAAGTAAGGTGCAATGCATCGGCTTTACTTTTTTCAAGAATAAGCGTAATACCTTCCTTTTCCCTGAAGGAACATATTATCTTTTTGAGGTCTATATTATAATCGTCATCAACGGTGCAAAAAACATACTCGCCATCATTAAGCTCAGGTTTCATGCTTTTAAGAAGAGCTGAAATATTTGTTTCTCCTGTAGCTGAAAGTTCATGGTTCATGTATAAGTCATTATTTCATTAATCAAAAGGTCATTGCCGTGAGGAAAGTCATTGGAGGAAAGTCATTTGTGAATAGTCAATAATGAACGGTCAATATGCAAACTGGCAGCAGTTTTAGTCTTCCGGTTAACGTCAAATATTAAAACAACAAAGCAAATAGCTCTCTTTGGTTAACTCAATGACCTATTGACCAATGACCCAATGACTTTTTCAGACCGCCCCCATAAATTGCCGCAAGAAACGCACATCATTTTGGGAATACAGGCGCAGGTCGTTAACACGGTATTTTAACTGGCATATCCGTTCTATGCCCATGCCAAAAGCAAAGCCAGTATATTTATTGGGATCAATATTAAAATTCTCCAGCACTTTTGGATGCACCATGCCGCTGCCTAAAATTTCTACCCAGCCAGTATGCTTGCATACACTACAGCCGCTGCCGCCACAAATAAGACAGCTAATATCCATTTCGGCGCTTGGCTCGGTAAACGGGAAATATGAAGGCCTGAAACGCACCTTAACATCCTTGCCAAACATTTCCTGTACAAAAAAGTAAAGTGTTTGCTTAAGGTCGGCAAAGCTTATATGCTCATCAACACTTAACCCTTCCACCTGGTGAAAAAAGCAATGCGCCCT
>FTJK01000215.1_pt3 | contig 18262 bp, 15 predicted proteins | sample 1658811 | NCBI WGS metagenome assembly FTJK01 (sample SAMEA3914857, study PRJEB12502) | metagenome | biome: forest; material: soil | place: USA | collected 2011-06-22 | depth 0.1 m
TCAAAACGCCAGATACCCTGGCTGTTCCTGAACCACAGAAAGCCGTCGTCATCCCTGCACATTGAAAGAATGTTTCTTTTCAGGGGGCCTGGGATGTCAATAACGCGCGTGGTAATATTTTGGGCGGCGGCATTTATAATTAAAAAGGAGAGGAGTACAGGCAGTACCAAAGCGCGGCAAAAACGCTTTATTACAGTTACCGGCAAAGACGACAAAGGGATATTTGGATAAGCCACGCATTGAAATTAACCCAAAATAATTACAAAAAAAATTATGCACCTGCCAGTATTTGTTGTTACAAAAAATCCCGCGCGAAAGCGCAGGACCTGTTTCCATAGATTTAATTTATTTGAGCACTACTTTGCCTCACCAGTTTTATAATCCTTGTACCATGTTCCGCATCAATCAACCGTACATAATAAATAGCTGATGCAAGGCTTGCCATTACCTGCAGTGCAAAGAAACCGCAGGCAACCAAAAAACATTTAAAACAATTACCCAAAACTTTGTGCGCATTACCAACCTGCCAGTCAGTAAATTAACTATAAAACTGCCGAGCAAGGCGGGTAAGCTCAAGTGAAAAATAGAAAATGAAGGGTTTAATGAAGAGAAAAACCATGGCTATAATATGGAGCCACCTGTACAGCCGGCAATCCTTCAATGCCCTGCAAAACTATTACCAGTGTATGCTTACCGCGCATCTTATCAACCATCTATCGGAAACAACATGCTGGATACAGGACATGCTGAAACGCCCTGGTAAGCTTACCATAAAATCCACTGGCAACAACTAATGGCTGCAATGAAATGCGGGCAGCTTTGTATCCTGGCATTGGCTGCCATTAACAGTAAAAAGCACCAGGTAAGGTTACCTCCTGGATAAAAACAGCCACGCCAGGGATATAGTCCCGGGTGATAAGTCTGCACCTTGAACACAGGATATTCTTTTAACCAACCAAAAAAAGTATCACTCCCGGCAAGAAACAAAGACGGTAAATGCAAACAGCTTTTGACTAAAACCCCCGGGCTGCACAGCGGTGCGTTGCCAGGATAATTTCACTTTTATCAGCCTGCTTAATAATGTTCCGCCTGACAAGATGCATAGAAAACCTATGCCTGTTATAACCATATAGGTAACAGCGATACCCTGCTCGGTGTAATTAAGGTTAAATACTTGCTCGCTCAGAAAATACAAGAGCACCCCGGCTGCTAACCATGCGACTATTGTTTTCCAGCCAAGCTTTTCCTCTTTTCTGCCTTTAGCGCCAAGTAAAGAAATCACCAGCAACCCCAACGCTATCAGCTTGGGCATATACAGGCTCTTAAAAAGCCCCGTGTGCGCTATGTTGGCCAACAACCTATCGCTGATCGTGGCCGTCAATTTCCATGCTTTAAATGCGCCATGGTAGCAATAATAAAAATGCAGCAGCAAAATAATCACTGGCGCGAGTTTTGTAAAATCCAGCATCTTGCGAAGCTCTACTTCGTTCTCATCTGTTCCTGACATAACAATTTTTTTAAGTTTACTGATTCAGTTTCTTTTTCTTCTTTTTGCGTTTCTTATTCAGCAGTTGGTATGGGGTGTTACCGTATTGTTGTTCCGGCGTTAGTAGTATTTCCAAGATACTGGGCCAGTCTGTTGCGCGACTAAAGTTGTGTGCCTGTTATAACTCGTTTCCTCTTCCGCTGCCTCCCCTGTCAGTATCTTTTTTCACCCCTTCTTCCGTCACGGGTGTTTTTTGCTCCCCCGCTATCTTAGCCTGCAGCCCTCCGCTACGGCTTCATCAATGACATTTTTTAATGATGCTTTAAACGGCTCCCTCCCTTGTTCATGCAGGCCAAATTTTTTCTCCAGGTTATCCAGTGTAGGCCTGCAGGCGATGGAACTTGCTTTTATCGGCACGCCGATCTTATTGCCGGTTGCATCAACGAGGCGATAACCAAACCACGGTGTTGTAAATACGGCCATCTTCCTTTCCGCTATCTGCCACAACATTAAACTGCTTAAGAGCTGCGTTGAATTCCAGCAACGATGTGAATTTATATTTTCCGAATACCAACACCACCACATTATTGATACTTCGTTTTGTTTCTGTCTTGTCATATACTGCCTTTTCTATATCAACAGGTACGATGGGTTGCTGCGATAACCGTTTTTGTTTCCCTGCCGGTACTAATCCAAATGTTTTTTCGATTTCCTTACAGGCTGTTTCAGACTGGTTACGGCCGAGGTTGTGCGTATTGATACGGGAGCCATCTTCCTTAATGGTGGTACTCACAATATGCACATGCGGATGGCCTGCATCATCATGCCTGTAAAAAAGGTGGGGCTGTTCACCAATCTTTTGCATATAGGTTTCGGTGATGCTGTTAAGCTGTTCAGTGGTCAACTTTTCGGAAGGGTCAAAATTGAGCGATACGTGGATGGTTTTTGTGGTGGCCCTGTCATTGCGCCGGTTCAGGTTTTCAAAACCCTCCAGCTTCTGGTAAAAATTCATCTTGTCATGGTCAAGCAAATAACCACTGGCTGCAATACATGCTGCTTTGCCCTGCTGCACTTTCTTTTCATTGTAATTCAATGCGTCCATGATCCTGTGTGGTGTTGTTGTTTTTGCAACCATTGCTGATACAGTTGTCCCATTCTCAATTTGATTTCCTGAATATCCTCCAGCAATACCTTTCTACTGTTATCATACAGCGTAATCCATAACCTGAACTCCGGTATCTTATCCAGCAGGTGTAATTCCTTCACCGCTTGGTTAAAATTGTTGCCTGCCGCATTGAGTTCTTTTTTGAGCGCCAGCATATCTTTCAAAAAATCATCGGCAGACTGGTTACGGTATTGGATGACCACCGGTTTTTGCAACAGCACTTTTCGCATGTAATTGCTGAGGTGCCTTTCCGTGCTTTGCTTATGCAGTTTGCCCAATTGTTTAAACTCATCATCGTTCATCCTGAAAGGCACCATTTTCTTTCTCACTATTTGTTGCTGTTTCTTCATGCAAACTCGCTTAATCTATTCACAATAGTTTTTGGGATGTCTTTTATGAACCCCGCACGACTTTGGAGTGAAGGGGCAAGATTTCAAACGTAATACGTTTGTACATCTTGCCATGTGCAAGACCTGGCACATTAAGCCCTTAAGACTGTCTTTAAAATTAATAAAGCCTGATACCGTAATGGACGACTTAACGAAGGCATAAAAAATGCGAAAAAAATGTTTGGAAACAGTGCTAAATATGGCCTTGCATACGGCTTTTATCGATACAACTTGAAGATGGCTTTTGAACCCTGATGAAAGCATCTTTACTCCGGTTATTTTTGTCTTTTTCATACCCTGCTTATTTCATTTTATGCGGCAAAAACAATGACTATATAAAGGTAGTTTTAGTACATAACTTAAAGAATACATGGGTAAATTCTACCCAGGCTTTGCAGTTCCTTTCAGCCTGAATAATTAGCCATCCAACGGCCTTTTGGCTACAGCGTTTTTCTTTTGACTCACTTTTCTTTTTGTGGCGCCTGTTATGTAAAGCTTTACATAACAAACGTTATGAAAAGATAATTTTTATGTAAAGCAATATTTTTTGCAATCTAATTTTCAACCATTTATCCAAGCGTTTGGCGATATTGCTTTACATAATTTTTTAACTTAGAAGCTTTTCAACCACGCCAAAAGATTGTCATTCTTCAACCATGTGTGCACATGTTCTGAGGTAACTTTAACAAATGCCTTTTCTAGTGCTTCTCGCTTTTTACGCGAGTCCGCCCTTGCATATATTTCGGTTGTCCGGATATTTACATGGCCTAAAATATCCCTGATATACACGAGGTTAACGCCTGCCTGTAATAAATGCATTGCTTTGGAGTGCCGCAGGCTATGGCAACTAATTCGTTCCGGAACAAGTTTTGCATTCTCCTTTCTCGCCATTTGTGCATATTTCAGCAGTATATGGTTAACCCCCGCCCTTGTAAGTTTTTCACGGCGGTAATTGCAAAAAAGCGGATACTTATTGGCGGCAACTTCTGTAAGATTGTGTTCGTCCATATAAGTTTTCAGTAATCCTACTTGTGAATCTAACATGGGAATAATCCGTGTTTTTTTGCCTTTTCCTGTAACTTTTATAGTTGAAGGTTTGTCAAGCCGTATGCAGGACGGGCTAAGGTCAATTAATTCCTGTACTCTTGACCCGGTGTCATACAATAGTGATAACAATGCAAGGTCTCTTCTTCCATTTTCAGTAGCTGTGTCAGGCTGCTTTAGCAAAAGTGTAACGCCTTCAATAGATAAGTAATTGATGGGCGTTTGCTCCGACTTCTTCATTCTGATTGAAAGTATTTGTTGATAATTGTATAAGTTTTCGGGATGTTCGTATTGTAAATACCGGAAGAAGGAATGAATCGCTGCTAACCGGGCATTTCTTGTGGCATTGCCGTTCTTGCGCACTGCCTGCACCCAATCAAGAAATTCTGATATGGTATCCTTCGTGATTTTATCAAGCGTGATCTTGTTTAAGCGGATATCCTGGCCTTCCATAAAGGTTATCAGCAAAACAAAAGTATCCCTGTAAGCCGTAATAGTGTTGGTGCTGGCACCGCGCTCATGGGGCAGGTACCTTGTAAAAAAATTGGTGATTTCTTTAGAAAAGTCTGTTGGTTTCATAACATTAGATTTTAATTTTTAGGAAAAACATTTAAACAAATTGTGTCAACGTCCTTTAGTAAAGCCGGGTATATTTCTGCGGTTAATCTTACATATTTGTCAGTTGCTTCAAGTGATTGATGACCCAGATAAGTAGACAGGATGGGCAGGGAGCAATAAAGGTCAACGCCTGCTTCGGACATCATTGCAAGTGAATGGACACTGAACGTGTGCCTCAAATCGTGTACCCGGGGGCCATGGTCATTTCGGGATATTCCCGCCTTCCAAAGAATGATTTTAAACCAGCCCCGGACGGAAGCTTGCGTACAAGTGGCCCCCTTTATCGAAACAAAAAAATTTTCCTCCTTTGATGTTTTTACGACCAGCAAATCCCTGCATTTCACATATTCTTTGCAAACCAGCGAAAGGGACTCGGACAAAGGAACCACCCGCTCTTTCCCATTTTTAGACTTCTTAATAATTACGCATCTGTCATCAAGATTCACATCTTTGTTTTTCAAAGACAAAGCCTCGCTTATTCTCAAGCCGGTGCCATATAAAAACCTGAAGAGGGCGGGAACCATGATGACGGAAGAATTTTTCTGGTCTCTCTTAATCCCAATGTTGTCGCATGCATCAAATATGGCTGCTATTTCATTCCTTGAGAAAATGTAGGGGACAAAATCGCTTTTCTTCGGTGGTACCTGGGGTATATAAGAAGGTATACCGATTTTGCATAAAAAAGATGCCAATTGGTTTAAACAGGTGCACCTCATGTGCTTGTATGATTCAGATTCGTTAGGTTTTAATTTTAGCCAAGCGTCTGCCAGATCCCTGGTAATCCCGACACTCGTTTCCCCTCTTTTTATTGTGAAAAGGTCAAAGGTGTAATAAATGTATTGCTCGGTAACATACTTGAAGCCTAACGCCTTTTTAAAAGCAACCTGCTGTTCAATATAAAAGGCATATACCCCACGATATTTGTTATACATAAAGATACCCTCCCTTTTGTCTATAAAAAGTCGTGGTTACTAAAGGAACTTCAAGTGCGCATTGTCTCATGGATTTAAGGTCAATTCTCAGATAGTAGCTTGTGGATTGCGTGGATTCGTGCCCAAGCACTTCAGATATTACAGGCAGTGTTATATCTTTTTCAAGCAGGATGGCAGCAAGGCTATGGCGCAGGGCATGTGAGCCATGTTTCCTGTTCTCAATATTTATTCCCGCCTTCACGAGATAAGAGCAAATTATGCCGGTAATACTAAAATTATGTATAGGGTTATAAGGAGAGTGGCACGAAAGAAATACGTAGGGTTCATCTGATTTTTGACGCCCATATTTTAAGTAATCAATAATCGCATTGCCAACTTCAGGCAAGATCGGCAACTCCAGTCTCTTGCTGGTTTTATATTGGCCTGTTACCAGTAAGCATTTTTCCCATACTAGATTTTCAAACTTAAGATTGGCTATGTCAGAAGCCCTAAGACCTAACCTCGCAGCAAGCAATACAATGGCATAATTACGCTTGCCTATGGCATTGCCCCGGTCTATTGATTCGATCATTTTTTCTATTTCCTTTTCTGAATACGTGGACGGCAATTTTGGTTGTTTCTTGTAATTGTCTTTTGGGAGCAATGCGGCAAGGTTAATGCTCAGCAAATCTTGCTCATACAAATATTTAAAGAAACCCCGGAGAATTGTAATTGTATAGTGTATCTGGCTTTCATGGGCCGGGTTTATACCTTTGATAAAATGCAGTATGTGGGATTGATTTATTGCCTTGGCAGAAGATATGTTATTTTTATTGAGATGGCGCAAAAAAAGGTAAAGCTGTTGTTCATACCTCCCAGTTGTATTCGTGCTAAGCCTTGCCGATTCCTTGCAAGACAAAAACTGCAGCATTAACTGGCCAATTGCCCCGTCGAATGAAGTCCGTTCCTTTAAAGGCTGGATGCTTCCCGTCTCATAAAATTCACATAGAACCTGGACTCGGTGAACCAGAGTTTTTGACTGTTTTGATAACTTGCTGTAATCACAATCCCCAAACTCTTTCAAAAGATATTTCTTGCCAACCGAAGAATCAAAATACTTGATTTTATTTGATTCCATGAATTTTTTGAGCCTCCTCCACGAGTAGTTGTAGTACGATACTGTTTTGTCAGACCGCGAAAAAATTCCCTTCAAAAAAGCTGAGGCATCTGAAGCAATATCTTCGAATACCTTGCATTTTTCTTTCATAACTAACCGATTATTGGTAACAGCAATATTGCTGCCCCAGTAAGTTAGGCAGGATTTTATGCAAAGCAGACAGGTGAATTACAAACAGAATTGTTGTGATTATGAGGTAGTTTATTTAGCCCACTTTGCATAAAAAATAGCTTTTCATAACGCCTGCAAAAAGAAAAGTGGCCCTTCGGATATTGCTTATATAAAGTCAATAGTTGCCGGCTTGCTTCGTGAATGGTTATCTCCATTTTGGAGGTCGGTTTGAACTGTCTCACCCTGCTTTCAAACTGTTGCAGGTGGTACTTATGGATGATACTTTTAAAGAGCTTTTTGCCGTGATATTTCATTAGCTTAAAAGCCTGCATAATGACAATAGATTCCTGTTCATCATAGTCTGTATCATGCGTAGTGTACCACTCATATATCATATCATATTCACTTCCCGAAAAACCGTGTGTGAAATAAGGGACGCTCCCGAGCTGGTACAGGTAAGCAAACATTGATAAGATTAGATCCACCTGTCTTTTCGTGCGCTGTTATGCATCAAAGCAATCAGCGGTTTAACAGGCAAGTAATACAGGCATTGCCCCGTGTCGTATGGTTTAACTGTGCTAACACAGGCTTTACGTGCCTTGTCCTTTGCTATGATTAAGTGCAAGCCGGTGGGCTTTTTATCGAACGCTTTTTTTGCCTTTTCAAAGCCACCCTGTATGTTCAGCGGGTAACATAAATTATTTGCACAGGATATATTCAGTTGATAAAACTCTGCAAGGTTAGCAAGGGATTGAAAAAAATCCAGCTGAACCCGCTTTGCCTGCCCGAGCAAACCGACCTCCCTGTTTATTACAGAGGTGAACGAATACTTTAAAAAACCGTTGGAGAAACGCAAGGGGTGCGCTTTTCAAGCTGTCTTTTTTTACGTTTGCGGCGTTTGCCGTCCTGTTCAGCGAGGCAGCAAAGCCTGCTATATTCGTGTACAAATAACATACGTCTCCGTTTTTAAATGTTTGACCTTTCTAATCTTTATTTCCTTTTTCATATTTCATCCTTTTGTACCTATCGTTGAAACAAATTTGAACTGCACCTCATCGCCTTTTATTTCGGGGCCTTCTATCTTGGCGGTCGTCAAGATGGGATCACGTACCTGCCTTCCTTCAACCCGGTCGTGCAAAGCAGAGTGTGGATGGGGGGAGTGTGATCAATAAAAATTTTAAAGAATGATGTTATGATAAAGGCGAGTGAAAAAAGTATGATGAAGGCCATTGCGATTTGCTTTAAGCCTTATCTAAAACCTGAAGAAGCAATGATCTACTGCAACCTGGAAAAAACCCAGCTTGCAAAGAAATGCGAGGAGTATGGCATTTATAAAAATGAAAGTGGCTATTACAAAAAACAGGAACTCGATCTGATGTTGTCGGATGGCCCGACCCTCATTCAGCAAAAGGTCAGCGCGATGCGAAAGATGTAGTGGTACAAGCAGGATTTATTCCTGCTTTTTTGTTGCATTTTACAAAACAAGTTTCGTATTTTTACACCGTTAATACTCGCTACAGTATTTGAATAAAATTCGCGCATACTGGATTCAAACTAGGCCGGTTTAAAAAAATGTGGCGAAAATACGGCGAACAGCACTTATAACTAATTGATAATCAGGACGGAAGGAACCCAGTCCTGGGCACCTGAAAACCGTTGTAAGTCATTTATTTACAACGGTTTTTTATTTCCCGTTTGCCCATTTTTCGCCGCTTTTTCCCGCTTGTTTCCCCTGTTTCTGGCACGCATTTGGCGAACACTTGGCGAGCAGTATGAATACTTAAAAAGTGGGTTATGTCAATCACAATTTCAAAAAAAACTTCGCGTGACAAATTAAAGCACTGGTATTACGAAGAATAGGGGAAGGAAGCAGGCCAACGCCGGGCAACAGGCATATTTACGTATGTCAACCCTGTTAGCCAAATTCAAAAAGACCACAACAAAGAAGCTTTGGCCATCCTGCAAATCAAGCAATTCCAGCTTACATTGACAGCCAGGCCATCGGTACCGGGTACATCCCGGTTCACCAGTTCAAGCAAACCTTTTTAGATTTTTTTGAAGAGTATGTTAAAAACAATTAAAAGCTTGGTAAAAGGCACCTGCAGAGTAGCTTTACTCACTTCAAAATTTTTATAAAAAAAGATTTCGTCGCGCCCATCGAAATAACAGAAAACCTTTGCCAGCGATATAGGAATTATTTGCTCGAACGCTTCAAAGGTGATACCCCAATGAATTATTTCTCGGAGTTTAAAAGGATGGTCAAAACAGCAACGAAGCAAGGGTATTTTCGGATAAACCCCGCCGAAGATGTAAAAGCAAAACAAGGGAAAGCTGGTAAGTTAAAGGAAAACCTCGAAGTGGAAGAATACCTGGCGATCCTAAATACACCATGTTTAAATGAAGAGGTTCGTGAAGCATTTATATTTTGTTGTTATACAGGGTTACGCTGGGTAGATGTAAAGCTACTTGCCTGGTTGGATATTGGCAGAGATACGGTTAAAACCCGGCTTATTCAAGCAAAAACGGGCGAGCCTGTTGTGCTTAACCTTCATACAATAGCTAAAGCCATCCTTGATAAAAGAAAGGCCAGGTTCATAGAACCAAAAGTGGATGGTATGATATTTAGGCTTCCAACTGCCAATGGGGCCAATAAAATTTTAGAGGAATGGCTCGTAAATGCTAAGATTGACAAACATGTAACATGGAGTTGCGCAAGGCTAAGTTTTTCAATCCTACTTCAGGATAAGCGTGTTGACGATGCCACAGTAGCCTTATTGCTTGGACACACATCAACAAAATATGTTCATTCAACCTATAAAAGGCATAGGCCAAAGGATCAAACTGAAGTAATCACCAAACTGCCGTCGCCGGAATACCCCGCTATATCAGTTGCCTGTAAGTAGCCTGCCCATGAGGCAATGCAAATTACTCCCTGGTGTCATGTGAAGGTCAGCAAAGTAGTATACCCGGATTAATACTATCCGTATAATTATTTGAAAAAGATCTATTTATTTGCATATAAGATGGTCCAGTCGCCTAACTAGTTTTTAATCAGTACAACTTCAAGAAATGAATAACCGGCTGGCTAAAATGTAATGTGATTATTTAAAAAAAAGCTATTTTTATGTTCGTCTTTACGCATAAGCGCCTTTATGGATAAATTATTAAGTGGCACCATCACACATGCTTTCGAAAATAAAAAGCTTTATGCAGTAATTCTGCCGGAGGCAGGTTATTTCTTGTTTAAAACAAATGGCACTATTACATTAAGCATTGGTGATGGTATTACATTTAATAAAACTTTGGGGAAACAATCAATGTATCATATTACTACGGGTCAAAGTTTCCCGGCCATTGTTGAATTTATCGTTTTGTCTGACGAAGAAGTTAGAAGAATTGGTATGTCAAAGGTTGCCGGTTAAAAGGTTTGTGAGATTGATTAAATTTCGTTCAAACCACGAAATCTCCCGCAAAAACCTCCTTCATGGAAGCGTTAGGCCAATCTTTAATAAAGTAATGCAATCTGTTGCTGGCCTCTGCCCAATTATTTATTCAAGCTTTTCGCCTTCGGTAAAATTAATAACCTTAAACAATGCGGTTGCTTGTGAGTGCATTGTTTAAGGTTATAGTCTCGTTTATTTATTCAGCCCGTTTACTATTTAATTATTCTCAACTGCGTTACCGTATCCGCGGTCTTAATAATTAGGTTGTATACGCCGCCCGCTAATTTTGAAGCATCTATACGCACCGGTTGCCCTGCGGTTAAAATATGGGTAGACTGGCTCAAAACCTTTCCGTTCATATCAAGCAGTGCTACACTGGCCGCGCCGGCGTTTATTGACGGGTAGATGTTAATGGCGTTTACTACAGGGTTAGGGCTTATTTTAACAGAAAAACCAAGAGTACTTAATTTAATAGTAACAGTTTTGCTGTAATTATTTTTCCCGTCTTTATCTAGCTCTTTCAGCCGGTAATACAGCCGGGTCTGGCCATCTTTTATTGCATTAACATCGGTAAAATTATAATTATGATTGTCTGAACTGTTCCCGGCAGCTTGCACCTGCCCAATGGTGATAAAGTTAGCCCCATCGCTACAGCGCTGCACATCAAAATAAGCGGTGTTTATTTCAGAAGCAGTTTGCCAGTTCAAAAACACATTTTTATCTTTCAGGTAACCCGAGAAATTTATAAATGTTAACGGCAATGCCAGGCCGGATATTTTGCGGATAATATAGTTACCTAAGTCTGCAATATACAGGTCGCCGTTTTTGTTAACTTTTAAATCGTAAGGCGTATTTAATAAAGATAACAATGCCGGGCCGTTGTCGCCAAAGTAGCCGGCGGAATCGCTGCCTGCTATTGTAGTTATAATATTGGTGCTGGCGGTAATCTTTCTTATCCGGTTGCCATCTGCAATAAAAATATCACCGCTGTCATTTAATGCTATTGCCCTAACCATTGTTAACTGGGCGTCAATTGCAGGTCCATTATCGCCGGTTGAGGCACTTGTTCCATTACCGGTTATGGTGGTTATTATGCCTGTGCCTGCGTCCACCCTGCGTATGCGGTAGTTATAGCGGTCAGCAATATATACATTACCGGCCTTATCTACAGCAATGCCTGCTCCCTGGTTGTTAATGGCGGCAGAAGCAGCAGCCGTACCATCACCTGAATAACCTGCTGTTCCGGTGCCTGCAATGTTGATAATGTTGCCGCTTGAGGCATCTACCTTCCAAACACGGGCATTTATGTCGCTTATATAAATATTGTTGGCGGCGTCGGTCGCAAGGCTTAGCGGCCGTATGCCGGCAAGTGTTGCAGGGCCGCCATTGCCCGAACCGTTAGTGCTACCGTTGCCGGCAACCAGGCTAACATTTTGTGTTTGGGCATCTACCTTTATAACCCTGTTAGATGCTTCATCAGTAAAATATAAATTACTTTTTTGGTCTGTTGCAACAGCGCGGACGTATGGAATATTAAAGTCTGTGGCCGGCCCCCCCAGCGAAGTTTGCGAACCGCCGCCTGCCGCAGTGATAATATTATTAAATGCAACGTTTATTTTTCTCACTTTAAAAAGATCGCTGGCATATAGGTTGCCTGAGGTGTCGAAGGCAATTCCCGCAGTAAGATAAAAATAAGTTTCCGTAGGGGCAACGTAATCCTGGGGGCTGCTGGTACCGTTTCCGCCGATGGTAGTTATTATATGTGTAACGGCAGCCACTTTCCTGATGCGGTTATTTATATAATCATCAATGTAAAGGTTGCCTAAATTATCTGCAACCACATCGGTCAACGAATCCAGTTGTGCAGAGGTGGCTGCCCCGCCATCGCCTGAATAGCCATTTACGCCCGTACCCGCAACGGTTGTTATTACACCGTCAGCAGCAGCTATTCTCCTTACAACACCGTCCACCCGGTCGCTTATATATATATTGCCCGCTCCGTCTATATTAATGCCTGTAAGGCCATTTAAATTGGCGGCTGTGGCCTGGCTGCCATCGCCGGTGTATCCTGCTGTACCTGTACCCGCAATAGTGGTTATAACATGGCTTACTGCATCTATTCTTCTAACCACATTGTTTTTGCCGTCTGCAAGGTAAAGGTTGCCTTGTGCGTCAAGCGCTATTCTTTCTACAACTCCAATGGCTGCTGCTGTTGCCTGTCCTCCGTCGCCGGAACTTGTTGTATTGTTAAGAATACCGGCTACGGTTGTAATTTTTTTGTTCCCGGCATCTATTCTGCGTATTACATTATTGTTGGCGTCGCTAAAATATACGTTGCCCGCAACGTCCACTGCAAGGCCCTCGCCCCCGTTTATTTCTGCGTTTACGGCAAGGCCGTTGTCGCCGCTGTACCCTGCTGTTCCGTTACCCGCAACGGTGGTTACAATGCCTGTATTAGCATTAATCTTACGTATCCGGTTATTTCCGTAATCACCCACGTACAAATTGCCATTGTTGTCAACAGCAAGGCCCGACAATTTGGAAAAATTAAAGTAAGCGGCTGTTGCAGGGCCCCCGTCGCCGTAATATAGGGCGCCTGTGTTGCCGCCGTATGTAGAAATAATGCCTGTTACCGCATCAATTTTTCTAATATGGCCGTCACCTGCCGAAGCGATGTAAATATTACCTGCCGAATCCCTTGTCATTGCATATGGGTCAGCGATAATGGCACTTGTAGCCTGGCCCCCATCACCAAGATAGCCGGCGCGGCCTGCAAAAGTAGTTATAATCTGTGCCTTCGTCAGCGAAGCTAAGAATAGGTAAAAAGTAAAAAGGGCCAAAACAATAAATTCTTTAACGTAAAATTTTTTCATACGACATTTTTTATTTGAAAAATTATTATGGATACTAACCTCATAAAGACTTGAATAACGATATTTATTTACATGCAGCTTCTGCAATACACCTTATATTTTCCCGATAATTGTATTTCACTTCTTTAATCTAAGGCTGTAGTTTTCCAACTTGAAATAATAAAATTAATGGCACGCGCCCAGGGCAGTTTTGCACTTATAAAACCTGTATTAAAACTCATTGCAAAGAATCCCCGCGGACACAAACCTCGAAAAATAGCGTAAATTTTATGCCAACTGTTTTTTAAACAAAAAAGCAGACTTGAAAAAATGATATGTGGAATAATGACAACAAAACATCATAAAATTTAGTTTCAAAATACGGCTTGTCATAATATTATGATATCATATTTTTCACCCACCTGGCAACATAATCTTCTACTACGACTGGCACAAGATTTGGTTAAAATATTTTTTGCCATTGTTGTTATAGGTAGATATATACAAACGCAATAAGAAGCGGTAATTGAATAAATTAATTCCGGATTTTGTGTATACCACAGCCTTGCATATACGGGCAAATTGTAAAAAGTAAAGTCAAAAAATATGTATGGATCCTTTTAACTCCCGGTTTATTTTAAAGGAAAAAAGATGGCAATGGATAGATTACGATAAGGGTATCAGCATTATTCTTGTAGGATACGGACATTGTTATGAAACGTTGAAAGATCATGGGCTTGCTCTGGAACAATATCCCTTCCTCAACTACATAGGTATTTTCTTGTACGGGTTTAGAATGCCGCTGTTTTTTATTGTATCCGGCCTTATTGTAGCAAAAAGCCTTAACAAAAAGGGATTTACTACCTATGTAACGGACAGGGTTAACAATATCCTTTACCCATTAGTAATTTGGGGATGCATACAGGTAACCCTGCAAATATTAATGGCAAGATACACGCATAACGGTTTTACTGCAGTTGATTATTTAAACTTAATTATCGCCCCGCGAAGAACCGGGATATTTTGGTACCTGAATGCTCTTTTTTGCATAGGGGTAATTTACGCATTTTTAAAGATTAAGCTTAGAGTATCAAATATTGCGCAGGTTCTGCTAGGCTTATTTTTCTATGTGATGTCTTATTTCGTTCGTGCTTACAATGCGGGAGCCATTGTTGATATCCTGGAATATTATTTCTTTTTCGCCCTGGGCGACCTGCTTTCAGCATTGATGCAGAACAAGGAAAACATGCAGCACTTTACTACCTGGAAAGTTGCCGTTCCACTTTTAGTTTTATTTTTGGGACTTCAATTTTATGCTACTCAAATTAACCTGCTGGCTACGCCTGCAGGCATGAGAAACGTTGAGGTAAACATGCCTGCTTTGTTCCTTGTACAAGCGCTTATCGGGTGTTGCCTGTCTATCTGCTTTTCGTTCTTTTTGCAAAAATACCAACTGTTAACCTTTCTAAGGGTTGTAGGGTTTCATTCATTATTTATATACTGCGTGCAAATAATAGTAATGACAATAGTAAGAACCGTGGGCATGAGTTTTTTGCACATTACTAATGTACCTGCCCTTGTTATTATTTTGTGGGGGTCAGGCATTATTTTGCCTATTTTCTTCTACAATTTTTGCCTTCGGTATCATTTGTGGTGGTTGTACACTTACAAAAAACCTAAAAGGCATATTGAATACATTAAAACGGCTAAACTTTTCAATCTAAAACCGTTAGGGATGCAGAAGGCAGGTTAGTAAAACGTATCAGTTAATGTAAGAAAAATGACCAGGATTTTTTTCGTTAAAAATGATATTCGCTTCGTTCCGGGTTACCTTGATAAGCTGATTAAATTAATGCCTTCTCACATGCAATTGAGAGCATTGAACTATCATAGCTGGCAGAAAAGACAGGCATACGTTTTGGGTAAATTAATGCTGCCAAAAGCACTGCGTCTGTTTAAGTATAGCCTTAATTTGGATCAAATTAAATACACTGCTTATAACCGGCCTTATATTGATGGTAATATTGATTTTAACCTGTCGTATTCGGGCGAATATATTACCTGCATAATAAGTGATGAATGCATTGTAGGCATTGATGTTGAAGAGATTCGCACCATTAATATCCATGATTTTATCGGCCAATTTAAATTTGAAGAGTGGAACAGAATTATGCAAGCTTACAGCACTGGCACACATGATCTATTTTATGAATACTGGACCAAAAAAGAAGCCGCTATAAAGGCTGATGGCCGTGGGTTGAGCGTTCTTTTAAAAGAAGTTACCGTTTATGATGAGTATGCAATAATCAATGAAAAGCCCTGGTTCCTGGCGAAGCATCGCTTTGCTGAAAATTATATAGCTTATGCAGCAAGTGCAAAGAGAGTTGAATTGTCTGCGCCCATAGAAGAATTTATATTGACGAGTTGAACCAGTTATTATGCCGGAAAACATAATCAGAATAACTAATTGAGGCGCTATTTCCACATTGGTCTTTTAGTAAATAAATTTTCGGTAAAAATGAATTTGTTGAGGGCGCAAAAGGTTGAATTTTGTTACCATTAGTGGTTTTAACGCCAAGAATTATTTGGCATTAAATTTATGTTAACTACTACGAACACCGTCAGCCTAACAATATTCTATTTCTAACCAATATCACCGATGGCGATTAAAATTAACGGATCAAGCGAGACTGAACTAAATTATTCGGAGGAAGAGCGAAAGGAACTACAAAGCCCAATTGATTTTTACGCAAGGCACATAGACAAAGCGTCGTTTGAGTTAGAACTGGGCAAAGAAATAGCAGCATTACAGGAAAGTGTAATAGAAGGCTGGCACGCAAATCTCTTTAGCCTTTTGCTTGCAACCCTTAATGTATTGCTATACCGTTATACAAGCCAGGAAGACATTTTGCGGGGTCAAATAATAACAACAGCCGGATTAAACACCCCGACTGATTATTTAAGCGAAATTCCCTATCAAAACACAGTAACAGGGGACGACATTTTTTTGGACCTGTTATCCCGTATTAATAATATTGCAAAAGAAGCCAATCAATTTCAGTACATAGCCTTCGAGAAAAAAGATGCTGAATCAATCGCACTTGCGAACGCTGACGTATCACAAATTGGCCAGGTAGCATTGGTTTTGAAAAACGGGATTGTGCAAAACTCAAAGGAAGCCGAACTGGCCGGCTACCCAAACCCCAATTACGATTTAGCCTTTATTTTTAACAAAAATACTTCAGGACTTAGCGCAAAAATTGAATATACCTATAACTTATACAACGTAGATACCATAAATACAATTGCAAGTCATTTTATTCAATTACTTAATTCCATTGCAGAAGACCCGAAAAAAAAGATCGGCGCCTTACCCATGCTAACCGAAAAAGAAAAAGAGAATACCCTAGTAAAGTTTAATGACACCCTAACGTCATACCCATCCGAAAAAACCATCGTTGATCTTTTTGAAGAACAAGTACTTAAAACGCCGGATGAAATAGCCTTATGGCAGGATGAGTTGACGCTTACTTATAAAGAGCTAAACGGCAAGGCAAACCAAGTTGCAAAACACCTGCAAAATTCCTTCGTAAAAAGCGGGGATAATATAGGCCTGTTAATGAGCAGGGGCTTTGATATGATCATAGGAATGTTTGGTATACTTAAAGCAGGGGCGGCTTATGTGCCGGTTGACCCAGAGTATCCCATCGACAGGCAGGAATACATTCTCTCCAATTCGTCGGCCAACATAATTATCGCCGACGGGGAATACCCTATAAAAGCCGACCTCCATTCCAGGCAATTTATAAATCTTAAATCGCTTGATCTTACAGACTTAAATAATGAAAACCCAGCAATTGAAATCAGTAGCCTTCAACTGGCCTATACAATATATACGTCCGGGTCAACCGGCCGCCCCAAAGGTGTGATGATAGCGCATCATTCTGCTGTTAATTTAATATCGTGGGTTAATAAGGAATTTAAAATAGGCGTACAGGACCGCCTGTTGTTTATTACATCTATGTGTTTTGACCTTTCAGTGTACGATATATTTGGTATCCTTTCCGCTGGAGGTTCTGTTGTAATAGTAAGGCAGAGTGAGTTAATGGATGCGAAGCTGTTGCAACACATGCTTGTCAAGTATAAGATCACCTTTTGGGATTCAGTTCCAACAACAATGGATTATCTTATCAGGGAACTGGAGGCTGATGGCAATGGCTGGTTGCAGCAAGACCTTCGTGTGGTATTTATGAGTGGGGATTGGATACCAGTTAATCTTCCCTGCCGAATAAAAAAATATTTCCCCGCAACCCTTGTTATAAGCCTCGGCGGTGCAACCGAAGGCACGGTTTGGTCTAATTTTTACCCGGTGGACAAAGTGCAGAGCACCTGGAACAGTATACCGTACGGGAGGCCCATCGATAATAATTTTTTCTACATCCTTAACGACCAATTGCAGCCAGTGCCTGTAGGCGTGGCAGGTGAGTTATATATAGGCGGGGTTGGAGTGGCTGTTGGATATGCCAACGACAAGGATAAAACAGCATATTCATTCGTAGAAGATCCTTTTAATTCCAGGGGGGGAGGGCGAATGTACCGAACCGGTGATTTAGGTAAAATGTCACCCGACCTGAATATGATATTTATCGGCAGAAAAGATAACCAGGTAAAAATAAACGGTTTCCGTGTTGAATTAGGCGAAATAGAAACCGCTATTTGCCAGCATGAATCGATACAGCAATCAGTGGTAATAGCAAAAGCTGATAATGAAGGGAAAAAAAGACTGATTAGTTATGTTGTTGGTAAACCAGGCTATGACAAGGGCAAAATTATTGACCATCTGAAAAGAAAGTTGCCCGGTTATATGATCCCGGGCTTGTGGATGGAAATTGACAGGCTGCCCGTTACCTCCAATGGCAAAATTGATAGAAAAGCTTTACCGGATATAGATATTGAAGCAAAATTAAAGGGTCATTCGGATGCTCCGGCCACGGAGCTGGAGCGGCAGCTGGCCGATATCTGGAAAAATGTTTTAAACCTTGATACCGTAACAACCACCGCAAATT